>Ga0307508_10003826_pt1 | contig 14999 bp, 20 predicted proteins | sample 9_EM_MG_FD_203089 | JGI IMG/M metagenome (GOLD analysis project Ga0307508, IMG submission 203089) | Populus trichocarpa ectomycorrhiza microbial communities from riparian zone in the Pacific Northwest, United States - 9_EM | ecosystem: Host-associated > Plants > Roots > Unclassified | place... | reverse complement strand
GGGCGGGATGCCATATTGGCGAAATTCAGTCAAGCGCGATTTGATATTGCGCCAGTCCTTAAACGCCCTAGCGCGCGCTAGTACGCGCTAGTACCTATAACTGTGGCGTTTATAGGTGTACCTCTTAGTGAGATAATACGGTATCGGAACTAAAACCGTGCACCGGTGCCAAGCCTATGCCAAGGCACCAAGAGAAACCATCCTAAATCTGGCTAGTGCATAGTCATGTGCTCGGGCACCCAACAGTGGGCATCAAAACCCATCTGGGCTACAGCCAGAAGGCATATCATATGACGCGGAGTGCGCTGCTCTCGCCCGCGCTGGAGACTGCCTCGAGAAGACAGGGAGCACCAGAGCGGGGTCGCTGGCAGAGCCCAGAGTCTGTCACACCGGACGTCACCGGCGGTGTGAGTGGCAGCACCTTCCCGAAGCGGGGGCTCTTCCTGACTCGCGGGTTTGTTTCCTTGGCTGGGCCTTCAGGATGAACCCCACTCCTCTTCCTCGATCTAGACTCTCAACTCCTTGCGTTCCGAGGGCTTGTCCTTCGAGTGGTGGCCACCGGAGTTGTCTTCCTCTGTGACAGCGCCTGCGCTCTCCCGGCATGTGCCGGTACTTGGCCCGAGACCCTTGCGGTGCTGCGGAGCCGGTCGACCCGAGCCGAGCCCTGTGTCGGCTGCTTGGCCTCGGCATGCCGTCCTAAGACCGTGACGAGTTTCCGATACCCATCCTGCCCGGTCCCTATCCGAATGTCTACACCGAGATTTTTGGGGCAGATATGACACCGTCAGCGCCTGCAGAAACGGGTACAGGTGCTCGGCCTTGTTTTCGGAGTGCGCTTGCTTGTCCAGCGTGTCGCCGGCGACGCGTCCGTTGCGGGCCGACACCATCCTGCCCAGGTTCGCGGGTTCTCCACTTGCCCGCAGACCTCCTTCTCGACCTGGACGCGAGACATGCCGCCCGCTGCAACAACGAAGGTGCCTAACCCCAGCTGCCACCACGCCACAAAGAAAAAGAATCTGCATGCGAGTAATGAATAAACAAAAAAAAAAAAAAAAAAAAAGAGAAAGAATCTGATATCTAATCCCGTGGGACCTCGCATCGCCGCGTCTCGACGCCATGGAAAGTCACGTCGACTGTGTCTGTGTATGGTGAACGATCAACAATCCGCTGACCGACTTCACTGTCTCGGGGCTTGGTCACCATAGCGGCTCTGTTTGCGGTGGGCCTGCTCGCGATCTTCACGGTCCGTCTCGAATCCCCGCAGTTAATGCGTGTCGTTTCTATTGTCTCCCCCGCCTACGGCTGGGATTCGCTCGTCGTGAGGATTAGCGGCGACGATGGTTGTCGGGCTGACGTCGGCACGCCCGCGCGTTTTCAGTGGTGCTACGGCAATGGCCGCGTGTCGGACCTCCGCTCGTCCCGCCTCGAAGTCACCATGGCGCGGAAATTGAAACAGCTGTCGCTCGTGTTCACGACAACATGACCACTGCATACCACCACCCACCACCACCCATCTCCCCTTGCCGCTCGCGCTGACATCGTGAACGCCTGACCATTCACGTGACCCACGAGAATTTTACGTGCAACTCTCGACGCATCCGGACGTGCACTACGTGTCGGTCCAAAACAAGACGCCCGACCGCCGCCCCCCCGAACACCACCTCGGTCGAGGGCTACGATCCGTCGGACCCGAGCAAGTGTACGACTGCAACTCGCAGGGCTTTCTCGACAGCATCGACGATGTGGCCGTGTACAATGCGCCAGACGACGCGCCGCCGGAATTCCGGAGCTTTGTGCCGACGCAGAACCGGGGTGGGATCTCGCCGGTGGACATTAATGCGGACGACGTATTCCTTAGCCCGGCTACGGTCGAGAGGAGAGATCGGGGGCAGTCGGGGGCCGTCTACGTGGCTTCGCTCACGGTGCCGGCCTTCAACGACACCACCGCCGCGCCGAGCGAGAGGGCCACGCTGGTGTTCATGACGATGGTGTTCAACATCCGCTCGCTGCCGGAGGTGACGAATGACACCATGGGACTGATACCGGACAGGTACTGCTGCTGGGGCCGGAGAGCCGACTGAACCGCCGGAAAAATGCGGCGGGAGGGTTTGCCATCAACGAAGTCACCGACAATCTCCAGCACATTCTGCCACCTAAAAACAGGCCCGACATCGTCACAGCCGTTCAGTCAGTATCCAAACGCATACGAGACGTGGAACGCCGCGGGCGGGACGGGCAATTACGGCAGTGTGGATCTCGACGCGAAGGACGGGTTTGAAAAGCAGTCTTCGATAGGTCGGGTGTCACCAGGCTCCTTGTCTTGTGGCTGGCTATCGCGGCAGCTGACGGACGGACGGGCTGAGTTAGGTTTGCGACTGTTTCTTTCGACGCCACGAATTCGTCGTTCCTCCTCGTCGTGCATCAAGAGCATTCCCGCCCCTCCAAGCGCGTGGCGAACTCCTAGCGGACTGTTCTCCCCAGATCACCACCTTCCCCATCGCCCACTTCGCCACCAGGCCCATCCGTCGACTGCACGAAGCCACGAAGCTCTGCGGACGACCGCCCGAGTGCCACGAAGAACCCAAGAAACAACCCTGGTGGTCGCCGATGGTTGTTTGGCAGGAAGAGTGGGGGGCACATGGGACGCCGAGAGCATATCCGACATCTCCAGCAGGAATTCTTTCGGTCGACGCGACAACTTCCGGATCCCGCAGAGGTGTCGGTGGGCCGTCATTTCGTTAAGGATGAGCTGGCGGCGCTGGTCGATACATTCAACGCGATGACGGAAGAGTTGCTGGGACAGTACGAGAAGCTGGAGGGGAAATTTCAGGAGCGGACGGAGCGGCTGCAGCAACAGACGGTCCTCGCCGAGTCGGCGAACGATGCGGAGATGATGTTCATCGCCATCGTGTCGCACGAGCCGCGAACACCGCTCAACGGCATTCTTGGAATGTGCTCGTTAGTCCTGGGAGAGACGAACCCGCCGCAGTCCACGCGGGAGGGCCTTTGGGTGGTTTTCGGGAGCGGAGAGCTGCTGTTGCATCTCCTGACGGATCTCATCACTTTCTCGAAGAATCAGGCGTGGGGTGCTCAGGTCAAGATGACGGGCCCGTTCAGCGTGCGCGAGTTCATCTCCCAGGTCATGGCGTCCTTCACCGCCCAGGCCAAGGAGAGGGGGATCAAACTGACCTACGAGGTATCGCCAGCGGACTGCATCGATTTCGTCCTGATAGGCGACGTCAATCGGATACTGCAGGTCGTCATTGTGAGTTTGCAGATGGAACAGGGAGGCGAGAGGAGTGCTGACTCGTGGTGTTGCTGCAGAAGCTCATTTTCAATGCGTTGAAGTTCACCGGTGAGAATGGGTCGGTGCAGCTGTGCATCGTCGTCGAAACGATGCCCAATTGCGGCTCGATAGATATCACACCGTGCACCGAGGTCACCGAAAAGGATTACATGTCGCCGATCTTCTTCAAGGACTCGCCCGGCAATTGGGCACAGACGAGTCCGCCAGCATCGCCGTCCGCGTCAGCGTCGGCGTCTCCTTCCAGTCACGTCAGCTCGACCATCGCGGTCGCCGCTGTTCACAAGGCATTCCATCGCATCCGGAGCCCGCAACGACGGCTCGAACGTGACGAAGGCGTTCCTGGCACTGTCGAAGAAGCTGTTGAATCTCGAGACTGCTGCGGACGCGCCTGGATCCTGCGCCGCTTCACCGTCGATCAGCACGGTGACGCACTGGGTTGAGTTCCGCGTCATCGATACCGGGCCAGGAGTGCCGGAGAACATGCAGCAGAAGATATTTGAGCCGTTCGTGCAGGCGGACGTGGGATTGTCTCGGAAGTACGGCGGCACGGGATTGGGCCTGAGCATCTGTCAGCAGCCAAGAAAGCTCATGGGCGGTGACATCCACCTCAAGAGCTTCGAGGGCACGTGAAGCACGCTCACAGCTGCGGATACCGATGCAGTACTCGTCTGGCAGCATGTCCGCAGTCGGCTCGAGATAGCAGTAAGCAAGACCACGATCCGTCACTCGGAGCGGACGCAGCGCACACACGACCAAGACCACCACCGTGTATTTTTTTTTTTTTTTTTTTTTTTTTTTCTTGCGCACTGTCGGCTCTCTTTCTTCTCTTTGAGTCTCTCTCTTTCTGTCTTTCTCTCCTTCCTTTATCTTTGGGACAGGCCGGGCGGGGGCAGGGGGAGTCGCCGCGAGCCGCTGGCGGACTGTTCGAGGGCGCAGCGGACGGCGAACGGGAAAGGATTGTATATAATATCGTCATGATCTAATAGGGTCGCACACGATCAATGAAACATCATCATCACCACCCACAGTCTCTTACATATTATCAATGAATAATCATCATCACCACCTACAGTCTCTGGCGAGGACACAGGAGAGGCGGAAGGGGCAGAGGAACTGGGAGACGAGAAGGGCGAGGGATGAAGGAAGATTAGGAGCCGGAGGAGTCTTTCATTGGTCCGGTCTTTCTGTCACTCGTTTAGCGTTTCTTCTGTTTTCTTTTCATTTCATTTCGGGGAACGGCCAGGCGGGGGCAGGGGGGAGCCACCACGGGCCGCCGGCGGACTGCGCGAGGGCGCGGCGGACGGTGAACAGGAAAAGACTGTATATAATATCGCCATGATCCAATAGGGTCGCATGCGATCAATAAATCATCACCATCATCATCACCCACAGTCTCAGCGCGTTCCCGGGCGGGGCATTCAGCGGCCGAAGCACCCACGAGGCGCCGACAGCCACGGATGGGAAAATGCGCCTGGTGGCCTGTCGCAGCCGTTCTTCGTCCCCCGAGCAGAGCTGTGAGCATGAATGATTACGGGATGACGGATCAAGCGGACGCGACGGCAAGATCCAGCGGCGAGGCCGACGAAGAGGCCAGGAAACATGTTCAGCACCATCCAGCAACGCACCCACCCATGATGACGCCGGTCACGGAGGTCAACACGCCGGATACCACGAAGGGCCCGCCGCTAACGGAATTCCCGATGCGCATTGACGGGCCTTCGGATAGCGAAGGGGCCCGGGGTGTCGATCGTGTCGGAGAGCGCAACGTGACGGACGAGGAGGAGGACGAGGACAAGACCATCCGCGTCCTCGTCGTCGAAGACAACCAGATCAACCAAAAACTCGTCGTCAAAGTGCTGCAGCTGGAGAAAGTCCAAGAGATCTCCGTCGACGAGGACGGCCTCCAGGCGGTGGACAAAGTCAAGGAGGTCATGGCCAAGGACAAGAAGTTCGACATCTTCATGGACATCCAGGTACTTTTCTTCCCTCTCCCGATGGTTCTGTGATCACGGAGGACAGATGCCGAACATGGACGGCCTCGAAGCCACTCAACACATTCGCGCACTGGGGTACACGGCGCCGATCACTTCCCTCATGGCGTTCGCGGAGGAGAGCATCAAGGAACGCTTCGAGTGCCGGATGGACTGCTTCCTGACGAAGCCGATCAAGCGACCGCAGATCAAGCGGATTGTCAGCCGGTACTGTCCCGGCAAGCTGGAAGCTGGGGCAGCGGCAATGCAAGCTTGAGATACGAATGGATTGTTCTGCTGGATCCCTTTCTTTTCGTTCCGGTGGGGATCTGCTTTATTTCCGGGTTTCTCATGTGAGTTGCCATCAGCATGGGGGGGTTTTTTCTTTCGGTCGCTCGGTTCTGTAGATGTGCACGCCTATACTTGGGGAGTTTTGTCTTCTGCTTTTTTGCCGGCGCCCATTTTTGTCATTCTTTTCTGACACGATTCGATCTCATCTATCCGGGACAACCTTATTTTGAGTTATTTCCACCGGCTCTTTGGTTGGGATTTTCTACCTGTTTTCCCCTGGGTTTTCATATCACTTTTTGCTTCACTACTCGGTCAAGTCAGGTTACAGGTGGAACAACGGGCTGCGGGATGAGGGATGACGGTCCATGTATACACGAGGCGGATGTACTCGAGGGGATGCGATTGCAGTTGTGGTGGCGGTGCACACCCGCTGTTGGTGGGCGGGGCGGGGGACGGGCTGCGAAAATCAAAGGCTTTTTTTAAAAGTTCTCCAGTGTGATAGCCGGTTTCCACACCGGACCCTCGGCCGCGACGAACAAAAGAAAGACCTGCATTCACGTATACGTACGATCCGCCCATGCTCAGCCTTTGTTTTTTTTTCACTTCACTCAGTAATTGCATGAAGTCTACCTACAGCACCGCAATGTACACCCCTTTTCCCGTTCCTGTTCACGCTCCTTACGGCCGCTCCTACTCATTTTGTATTTATTTAGACATCGGCGGCAGTGACTGGATCTCAACAAAGGCCTACCAGCAGTTGTTCCGTCACCATAGCGGCATGAGGACCGCGGCGGCGACCCAATCCACGGTAATATTATGATTAGGCTGGCGCAGTTCCCGACGTGGAAAGCAAGGTCATGTAAAAGTGTGAACAAATGACCATATATACAAATATCGCGACTCCATCAAACTACTCCCGTTGGGTATCTAGGCGGCCAAATCTATGCAGCCACCACTAAAAATAAACTCCAGCCCTCAAATAAAAACATTGAACGAACAAAACGACTCCGATCCCAAAAAAAAACCGTTTGGTGAGCCCGACACCATGTAAAATTGAATAACGACAGTAAAACACGAAGAATTGCCAAATCCGCCCCCGCTCTACTAAGGAATGGAATCTACATTGAACCCCACATAGCAAACTATCCCAGAGTCATACCCAATGGCAACAAGGCTGCCACTGCACGCGAAACATACTGGTGAACCCCGATTGCGGGGAAGCAAAAGTAATTTTCGCTCACCTAAGAATATCCAACCTTCACTGACATGCAAAAGAAACGGTGAAGTGGCTGCCAAATGGGACTCATCCTGAGTGCGGGAGGCGGGTTCTGCTAGCCCCAGGTTTGAACCGAGGTCAGAACCGGTGGATAACGACAAACAGGGGGCGTCGCTGGCTTGCGCTTGCTGAAAATCCTTCGCCTGATCAATATCCCATAACAAGACGGCATCATCATTCGCAGTTGATCGGAGGAGCTTGCCATCAGGCAAGAATGCCACTGACATGACCCAGCCTGAATGGCCCTGCAGAGTGCTGAGACAGGTCCCTGTCGCCGGATCCCACAGCCTGACAGTGGTGTCGTACGACCCTGATGCGAGGAGCTTTCCGTCGGGCGAGAATGCCACTGAGGAGACCCATTTTGAGTGACCAGTCAGAGTGCTGCTACAGGTCCCCGCCGCCGGATCCCACAGCCTGACAGTCTTGTCGTACGACCCTGATGCGAGGAGCTTCCCATCAGGCGAGAAGGCTACTGAGAAGACCCAGTTTGAGTGACCCGTCAGAGTGCTGCTACAGGTACCAGTCGCCGGATCCCACAGCCTGACAGTGTTGTCATCCGAACCTGATGCCAGGAGCGTTCCATCGGGCGAGAATGCCATTGATCTAACCCAGTCTGAGTGGCCCTCAAGAGTGCTACTACAGGTCCCCATCGCCGGATCCCACAGATTGACAGTGTTGTCGCCCGACCCTGATGCCAGGAGCTTTCCATCAGGCGAGAATGTCACTGAGAAAACCAAGCCTGAACGGCCCTCTAGAGTGCTGTGACAGGTCGCCGTCGCCGGATCCCACAGCCTGACAGTGTTGTACCTCGACCCTGATGCGAGGAGCTTTCCATCGGGCGAGAATGCCACTGAGTAGACGGTGCCGGAATGACCCTCCAGAGTGCTGAGACAGGTCCCCGTCGCCAGATCCCACAGATTGACAGTGTTGTCGCCCGACCCTGATGCCAGAAGCTTTCCATCAGGCGAGAATGCCACTGAGAAGACCATGCCTGAATGGCCCTCTAGAATGCTGTGACAGGTCCTCGTCGCCGAATCCCACAGCCTGACAGTTTTGTCGCCCGACCCTGATGCGAGGAGCTTTCCATCAGGCGAGAGTGCCACTGAGAAGACCAGGGCTGAATGGCCCTCCAGAGTGCTGTGACAGGTCCCCGTCGCCAGATCCCACAGCCTGACAGTGTTGTCGCCTGACCCTGATACTAGAAGCTTTCCATCAGGCAAGAATGCCACTGAGAAGACGGTGTCTGAATGGCCCTCCAGAGTGCTGAGACAGGTCCCCGTCACCGGATCCCACAGCCTGACAGTGTTGTCATACGAACCTGATGCAAGGACGTTGCCATCAGGTGAGAATGCCACTGATCTGACCAAGTGTGAATGTCCCTCCAGAATGCTGTGACAGGTCCCCGTCGCCGGATCCCACAGCCTGACAGTCTTGTCATCCGAACCTGATGCCAGGAGCTTGCCATCAGGCGAGAAGCTCACACTATTGACCTCTCCGGTATGCGCGTTGAGCACCTGCAAAGTCGAGTCCCAATCTTCTGGCACCGCCGGAGTTTCTTTGATCCAGTGAGGGACATTGTGCCAATATTGATCCCTAACTGCGCTTCGTGTCGGGCTGAATATGAGCGCCGAGCAATATGCTTGATGAGGCGCAATCTCGATGACCGCTCGAAACGTCTGTACGAATCGCGCTGCTTCTCTAGCCATCGCGAGTAAGCGAGGATTGGCATCGGGCTTCACTTCAACGTCAGTATTACATCAAAACCACGCCCGGTACTACTGGGGGGGTGCCGTCGTCCAGCAAAGCTCCCTTCACTGGTTTCTGTTGCCCGTGGGGCTGGGTATCGCACACGCAGAAATATCTTCTGACTTGTGCTCGACGGCAGCCCTCCAGAAGCGGGAGCACTTGGAATCTTTTGGGCTACTTACCGGAAGCACGGAGTTGATGGCTTTGACCATCAGAATGCCGTCATGCATTTTTCCCAGTAAGCTTAGCGCTTCAAGCCAATGGAGGAAGTGTTCATTCATGAAAGCGTCGACCTGATTGTGCAGTGGTTCGCCATCGCAGAGTTTGACGTTGCCTCGCTGAAGATGATCAACCCAATACCGGCACGCATACCGAAGCTCTGCCGGAATAAATCGCTGCAGCGTCTCCGGAGCGATATCACTATTGAGGGTACCGGGAAGTTTTAAGGAGCAGATATCCTGTCGTAGACTTCTTGACATCAACTCGAGACATCTCACCGCGAGGTCTCTGTGGGTGTTTTCGGCAACGACCGCGAGCCGGGGGTCTTGGCATCTCTGGCTGTCCAATAGAAAGTCGCGGAAAGACGGGTGTAGCAACGTGATAGGGGCGCCGTTGCCATCGGAATAGCGTAAGACAGAGCCCAGAGATCGCAATGTCTGCTTCACCTCCCACCCTTCCGCGTGTATGAGTTCGGTTAAAGCAGCCGCAGTCAACGTGTCACGTAGGACCACAATGGATCCCACAATCCGCCTGAAGCGTTGTGCGAGTAGCTCTTCTTCCTCCGGCTTGCCATCTTTTGATGTTACTGCGTATCGTAGGAGCGTGGTGTACATCGAATCGAGTTGTTCCATTGACGATCCATGTTCTTTTGTGTCGTTCAACACCAAAATGAGACGGTTTGGTGGATGACTGTACTCATACCCAATGAATCTGCATACTGTTGTGGCGTAGATGAAGAGTCCACCAGCCTTCTGAACAAGTCGGCCTAGGCTTGATGAGTCCGGCCACTCGTCGGGCAATTCGTGACGCTTCCGGATGCCTTCAAATTCATGCCGGAGGAGGACGGATATATCGTGGTTGACTACCGCATTGAGGACCGCATGAAGAGCGAAATCTCGATGGGCATCGTTCGATATATCGCGGAAACCAAGCTGAATCGGAGTTTCCGGTCTGCTGGTCACAAATATCTTCAACCGCACCGAGCCGAGAGAATTCGCCTGAGAAAGGAGGTGAAGGATCAATCTGATATCCCTTTCGCCATCGCACTCGTCCAACGCGTCGATAACCAATACCAATTCAGATGGTAGATCTTTGACCTGGGAAAGCGGTCGGCGGATTAACTGTTCCCATTGGTCCTGTAGGCTCTGTTTCGTGATATTGGGATTGTTGAGTATGGCTTCTCGAATGTGGGTAGCGAGGCTGGGCTGTGTATGTGCGAGCTGGCAGGCGATGGTTGCGAAGAATTTCGACGCATTGGCTAGATCACCTTGACCACGAGAAAAGAAGAAGGTTGCTCCTAATCGTTTCTCATCGTACCACCTCCGAGCGACCGTACGTGATATGGTAGACTTGCCGGTACCCGCCATACCACTAAGCCAAAAGATGCAGGCGTCGTATGGATTACCCGACCAGCGCATAATGTCCACAAGGAGTCCGTATCGGGTGTTCCGCAAGCAAGTAGATTCGTGTTGCCATAGCAGCGAGTTGAACGCAGCACCATCGGCTGAGTTCGCTTTGGCTTTTTCGGGGTGGCACAAGTTAGTGAAGAAAACAATATCAGAGAATCTTCTAGCATACCAAAATCTCTCAAAGGATCTTCGGTCACACCGTAGTAATTCTCAGTGTGATTTGAGTTTTCGTAGACAGCGCTGTTCGTGTTGACGTTGACGTTGTGGCTATTGCTCGTGTTGCCGCAGTTGGTAGCTTGATCGTAGACACTCCTCGGAGCGGTTAAGTAAGCGCTCGAGTTATCCCGCAATAATAGTGCCGGCTATAAGATCGATGTTAGCTACAACAGGACCTCGATGGCATCTGGAAGGCAATGCTGACCGTTACGCTATCGCTTCCAACTCGCTGACTGCTCCCCGTCTGATTCCCGGATTTATTCGGTAGATCGCCTGTCGGTCCCAACACCATACCCAGCACCTTGTTCAAAAGAGAACTCATCCTGAGATGCGTATGCTGAGGTAAATGAGACGTATCGCTTGCGAAATGTAAACCGTAGGATACGAGCAAAAGATCTTGGGTAGGTGAGGGTGTTGTTCTCTTCCGGCTGCGGGGTGTATGCCAGGTCGGTTGTCGCGGCGGCTCAGTCTATATAGTTGTTGGGCGTTTGAGGTTACACTTAACTATATATAGCCGACCAATAGTTGGCGAGCCTTAGATATTATCTACAGTTACATATCGTCGTCGATATCTATTTTTAGCGCTAGGCGCGTCGCTATCACCACCGTTGCCGAGCAGAGCTCCATCGGGAAGCAGCTAATCGGCGACATCAGCGGCTGCCCGACCACGATTGCGTAACTACCTCGGCACTCACAGCAGCACCAGGAAGATGGGGGGGAGCATCAATTTTATTTCGCATCCATAAGCCTTTCTAGACTACGGCGAACACCACCAACAACACCAACCAATATCCGTCCGCGAGTCTAGTTATGCGGCTCTCCCTTTGGCCCTCTTGGCCTACTGAGTAGCTATCTTACACACCGCCATCATCATCACACTCCACCTCCATCAACTCCTCCTCTCCTTCCGCTACCTCCTCCTGCTCTTCCGCATTGCCATTGCTGCTTGCTCCCACTCCCCTTCTCTGGTAACGTAACGGGATCCATACACAACTGATACTTCAGATTTAACTAATACTGATCTTCGTTGTCTCTTCGTTGTCGCGGCGGGCGGCAAGTCGCTACCAGGCCGAGAAGGAGGACGCGGGCAAGCGGTACGCACGAGCCCGAGAACCTGAGCAGGACGGCGACATGCTGGGCGTGCACGAACACTTCGGCGGCGGGCCGAGCGCACCTGTACTCGTTCCTGCAGATGCTGGAGCTCGCGACGTCGTCATTCACGGCGCCAACAGCGTGTCGAAAGCGATCGGACCGTTGTCGACCATCTTCCTGGTGAGCATGGTGTGGAATGGCTAACCATTGATAGCCGGGCGAGACATATCCCCCCTGTCTCACTAGCACATCTCTGAAGGCAGTGGCAGAGAGGAAATGGGAGGAAGCGGAGAATTGGGCCTACTCACGTATAAACAATCCGGCCGACAATGTCAAGCGCCGTCCATGGCGAAGAAACCACCCAGATCCAGGACCAGCAAAGGCAAGGAAGACCACAGCGTCCCGGTACTACCAACTGAAGACGGGACATGCGCTTACTGGTCAGTATCTGAAATGGATTGGTAGTTGGGAAGACGATATGCGCTGGTGGTGCTGCAAACCCGGAGCAACTCAGTCCCGTGAGCATCTGTTTAAGGTGTGCACCACCTGAAAGAAGCAGCAGAAAATCCTCTAGAAGGCAGTGCGAACACAAACGAAGCGTGGAAGGGATCGGTTCCGTATAGCCGACCCCTTTGCAGATGAGCGCTGCACTGAGGCAATTCTCGAGTTTCTGGAGTCAACCGATGTACTCGGAAGGAAGGCTCACCCCAGCTGCCACCCCGCCAGAAAGAGAAATAATCTTTGACGCGTACATAGCGGACCATCCCGTGGAACTGCGCATCGCCACGTCTCAGCCCATGGGGGGTCGCGTCGACGATGGCTGTGCGTGGTGAACTACACTGTTACGGGGCTTGGCTGTTGGACAATGGGATCACGTGAGCCACGACGCGAGCGCTGACGAGCTACGAAAAACCAACCAGCACGAGCACCCGCCAAGCCAACATCCCGACAACCAAGAACCCCCAGCTCACAAAAACCCACACCTTCCAACATTGGTCTTCATAATGGCTCAGTTTGCGGTGGGCCTGCTCGCGGTCATCACGGGCTGTCTCGAATCCCGCGCGGTTAATGCGTGTCGTTTCTATTATTATTCCCCACCTATGGCTGGTGATCCGCTCTGTCAAGAGTAGCGGCGATTAAGGTTGTTTGGCTGACGTCGGCATCGCCTGCGCGTTTTTTTTTTGTTTATTCATTACTCGCATGCGACCTATCTAGATCATGGCGAGGATGTGTACAGTCCGTTTCCTGTCCGCTGTCCGCGCGATGGCGGCTCATTGCAAGCACCCCTTTTGCCCTCCGCCCAGGCCTGTCCCGAGACCGTGTGGTGGGCACCAAGGAAATTACAAAGGAAAAGAACGAAAGAGAAGGGCGAGCGTGTAGGACAAAGGGAAGGACGGAGGGGAGAGCACTGCCTACGCCGTTCCTGCGGACGCCATAAATTCGGGTGTGGACAGGAACAGAGGCGGTTCCCCCCCAGTGCCTGGCTCCTCGGCTTCCGCTCCCTGCTCCTCCAGCCACTCCCGCACCTCCAGCTCCGACACCGCGCTCACAGCGTCATCCTCTGCCTCAGCCGGCACCCGCCTTCCGATATCCGTAGAGGAGAGGAAGTCCAGTACCACCTAGCTGCACCTCCCATCCGCCAGGAGGTTCCGTACTTTCCACCAGTCCTTCCACCTCCCCGTCTCCTTCTTCACCTCCGCCCACAGGGTCTTCTGCTGCAGCCTCCACTTTGGGCACTCCTTGAAGAGGTGGTCCTGGGTCTGTATCCGGTATCAGCACCATCAACACTGTGGGGTGGATCAGTTCTTTGTCCAGTTGAGGTACTGCCCGGTCAGGCAGTGCCCTGTTTTGATCTGGTAGAACCGCGAGGCGAATCTCTTGGAGCTACCGGCCACCGTGCTATCGGTTTCTGGCTCTTTGGCATGTGGTACTTCGTCTTTGAGGTCCGAGCTCCAGCCCACTGGTGTGCCTCCATGTAAACTTGGGGCTATCCGGGCCTAGAGTATGACCGCGAATACACCGGAGGCGTAGTAGAATCGTAACAAGAGAAAAAAGTCAGGTTGTTCGATAATTCACACGAGAATGAATTAAGGGATCCGTTTCGTTGTTCGTGCTTTCGCTGGAGATCTTTCTTTCAGCTCGGCACGCTCAGTCGGTATAAGTAGCTCGGCTAGCAGTCACGTGTCATCGGCTCGCCGCGCTCGGGGTACTACCCTTGCGCCAATGAGGGGTAGCAAGAAGCATGTCCATTCTAGAGAGGCGAGCGCTGGACACTTATACGAGTGTCCGTGCGCCGACTGTGACTGTCTACTGTGACTGTCTACTGTGACTGTCCTATGTAGCCCTATGTCACACTCCCGAACTCTAGACACCCCGCTAGGCGTAGCGTCCGGAATCCTCCTCCTACAACCACTCCCCTCCTAATAAAACTAGCCCCGCGTCCGTCAGACTCAACCCCCATGTAATAGCAAAAACAAAGAAACGTATAACAAGAAACAACAAAGACAGAGAAATAATATTTGCCCCGGTACCCCCCTTTTTTAGTGAACTCGCCCCAATACCCCCGAAAATTTTATTTTCTCCAATACCCCCCATTTTGGCGAATAATACTTCATGATCCGCCAACACGGCACATCGCGCGCGAGGGCGAAGGGTCCGGGATAGCACAGCTGCCACAAACAACACATTACCAACACAGTCAAGCATAATGTCTGGAAGACCACCCCCCCAACCACCCCCCGCGCGGGCCATAGTCCTGGGTCAGCAATTTGCAACATTCACCGAATTCAAAGCTGCCATAGCGGAGTGGTCTGCACGGGATAATTTCGACATTCGGTACAAGAAGTCCGACAGTACAATCAACATTGTCGTCTGTTGGATACCGGAATGTGCTTTCCGGGTACGAGCGATACGCAAGGTGAAGCTTGGATGCGTCGAAGTTACCGTAATGGATGCCACACACAGTGCCTGTATTGGGATATATTCCTCGCCGTGCAAAGGCGAGATGTTCCATCTGCAAGCAGACTGGTCACTATGCGCCGAGATGCCGTAAAGCACACTCTTAGGCAAGGTAGAATACGCAGGTAGTGAATGCAAACGCTGTGGAAATTTGGGTTTCTCTTCTGCTTTGGTAATTCTCCGAGTACTGATATTACGGATTTCCCGAGCTGTGCTATCCCGGACCCTTCGCCCTCGCGCGCGATGTGCCGTGTTGGCGAATCATGAGGTATTATGCACCAAAATGGGGGGTATTGGGGCGAGTTCACTAAAAAAGGTTGTCTGGCACCAGACCCGATCTTCGCTAGCACGTAATATTAGCCTCGTTCCTCGGCAATATTACTACTCACTACTGAGGGGGGTAATGGTAGCTGAGCGGCGAAAACGGAGAATTGGTGGCTCAATGGGGTTAGCGGGGATGCAGGAGGTTTGTCAGCATGGAGGGTTCATTAGCCAGACTCCGAGGAGGATTTGCT
>Ga0307508_10003825_pt1 | contig 15001 bp, 16 predicted proteins | sample 9_EM_MG_FD_203089 | JGI IMG/M metagenome (GOLD analysis project Ga0307508, IMG submission 203089) | Populus trichocarpa ectomycorrhiza microbial communities from riparian zone in the Pacific Northwest, United States - 9_EM | ecosystem: Host-associated > Plants > Roots > Unclassified | place... | reverse complement strand
AGCTCCTCCTCGAGCTTCTTGATCGACACGCTCAGCGTCGGCTGCGAGACGAAGCAGGCCTCGGCGGCGCGGCCGAAGTGGCGCTCACGGGCGACGGCGACGATGTAGCGGAGTTCGGTGAGCGTCATGGCGCGACAGGATAGCCCAGCACGGCGCGCGGCGCAGTGCCCCCGGCATCGCGCGTCGATACCGCTGCACGCGGCGCTTGATCAGGGCGGATGCAGCCTCGATTCTTCGGTCGCGGCATGTGCCGCGCATCGAAAGCCATTGCATGAACAAGTCGCTGCTGATCGTCGGCGCACTCGTGAGTGTCAGCCTCACCGCGTGCTACGTGGTGCCCATCGACCCGCGCACCGGTCAGCCCTATCCCACACCGGTCGCGCGCGAGTCGCAGGGCATGGTCACCGTCGTCACGCCACCGCCGGCGGCCGCGCCGCCGCAACCGACGACGCTGAGCGTGCGCCTCTACCCGGTCAACGCGCAAGCCAACAAGGGCGGGCTGATCAACGCCGTCGTGATCGACAACAACGCCGGCCATGGCACCTTCAGCGTGCCTTACCTCGGCGACACGCTCACCGGCGAGTCGACGCTCGTCGACTCGAACTACGCGTCGTTCGGCCGCATTCACAACGAGGTGCTCGGCTATACGCAGCGCAGCTTCAGCGGCCGGCGCGGCATCGCGAACGCGTTCGGTGCGAAAGGGGTGAACGCGCAGTGCGAGTACCTGATGACAGGCCCGGGGGCGGGGACCGGTGCTTGTCTGCTCTCGGACGGCGCGAAGTACCAGATGCACTTTGGAGGCTAGGCTCGGAGCCCGAGCGCCCGGCCACCCGAAGCCGGGCGACATCCCCTCGGGGGATCGGCTGACGTACCCGTCAGACGAGGGGCGCCACTTCAGGCCTTCAGGTAGTCCGAGCGCCCACCGAGCCAGCGCGTGACGTGGTCGAGCGCGACCTGCGGGTACCGCTCCAGCAGCAGCGTCGCCGCGGCACGCGCTTTGTGGACCAGCGCTTCGTCGAGCACCAGGTCGGCAAAGCGCAGCAGCGGCGCGCCGGACTGGCGCGCGCCCAGGAACTCGCCCGGCCCACGGATCTCCAGATCCCGCCGCGCGATCTCGAAGCCGTCGGCCGTTTCGAGCATCGCCTTCAACCGCGCCTTGCCGGTGTCCGACAGCGGCGTGCCATACAGCAGCACGCACACGCTGGCCACCGCGCCGCGACCGACCCGCCCGCGCAGCTGGTGCAGCTGCGACAGGCCGAAGCGCTCGGCGTGCTCGATCACCATCAGCGAGGCGTTCGGCACATCGACGCCGACCTCGATCACCGTGGTCGCGACGAGCACGCTCATGCGTCCGGCCGTGAACTCGGCCATCACCGCCGCCTTGTCCGCGGCGCGCATGCGGCCGTGCAGCAAGCCAACCGCATGCTCGGGCAGCGCCGCGCTCAGGTGCTCGTGCGTCGCGGTGGCGTTCTGCAGGTCCAGCGTCTCCGATTCCTCGACCAGCGGGCAGACCCAGTAGACCTGCTGCCCTTCGGCGGCGGCATCGCGGATGCGCGCGATCACCGCCTCGCGCTTGCCATCCGAGAACAGCTTGGTGACGACCGGCGTGCGTCCCGGCGGCAGCTCGTCGATCGTGCTGACGTCGAGGTCGGCGAACAGCGTCATCGCGAGCGTGCGCGGGATCGGCGTCGCGCTCATCATCAGCGTGTGCGGTTCGACCGCCGCGGCCGCGAGCTTCTCGCGCAACGCCAAGCGCTGCTGCACGCCGAAGCGGTGCTGCTCGTCGATGATCGCCAGGCCCAGCTTCGCGAACTGCACCTGGTCCTGGATCACCGCGTGCGTGCCGACCACCAGCGTCGCCTCGCCGGAAGCGACCTGCGCCAGCATCTTCTCGCGCGCCTTGCCCTTGCGGCTGCCGGTCAGCCACGCGACCGTGATGCCCAGCGGCGCGAGCCAGCCGACGAGCTTGCGCAGGTGCTGCTCGGCGAGGATCTCGGTCGGCGCCATCAGCGCGCACTGCCAGCCGGCGTGGATCGCGACCGCGGCCGCGAGCGCCGCGACCACGGTCTTGCCCGAGCCGACGTCGCCCTGCAGCAGGCGGTGCATCGGCACGTTGCGCTGCAGATCCCGCGCGATCTCCTCGACGACGCGGCGCTGCGCCGCGGTAAGCGCAAACGGCAACGCCGCGAGCAGCTTCTCCTGCAGGCCGCCCGCGGCCACGTCGAAGCGCGGCGCGCGCTGCAACTCGCGTTCGCGCTTGGCCTGCAGCTGCGACAGCTGCTGCGCCAGCAGCTCCTCGAACTTCAGGCGCTGCCATGCCGGATGGCTGCGGTCCTCGATCGCCGCGATGCTGGCACCGGCCGGAGGGTGGTGCAGCAGGTTCAGCGCCTCGCGCAGGCTCGTCATGCCGGCGGGCACGGCCTGCGGCGGCAGCAGCTCGGACAGGTCGGCGCGCGCCAGCCCGGCGGCCACGGCCTTGCGCAGGTAGGCCTGCGGCAGCTGTGCACTGGTCGGGTAGACCGGCGTCAGCGCGGTCGGCAGCGGCGTGTCCTCGTCGACCGCACGAAAGCTCGGGTGCACCATCTCCAGCCCGAAGAAGCCGCCGCGCGCCTCGCCGCGCACGCGCACGCGCTGGCCCACCGCGAGCGCCTTCTGGTGCGACGGGTAGAAGTGCAGAAAGCGCAGCACCAGATCGTCGCGGCCGTCGTGCACGCGCACGACGAGCTGGCGCCGGCCGCGGATCTGCACCTCGCAATCGGTCACGACGCCCTCGACCTGCGCGAGGCTGCCGTCGCGCAGCGCGGCGATCGGCGTCAGGCGCGTCTCGTCCTCGTAGCGCATCGGCAGGTGCAGCGCGAGGTCGATCGGGCGCCGCAACCCGAGTTTCTCGAGGGCACGCTGCGGGCCGGACTTGGGAGGCGATGGGCTGCTGCGGTGATCCGGTTCGACCATGCGCGGATTCTCGTCGCAACCGGCGTGACTTCCGACCGCCGGCGCGGTGCCAACGACGTCGCGCGCTGCCCATTGGGGTGTACCGTCTGGGTCGCGTGGCCGCGACATGGAGGCGGCCCGACCCTCACCATCGTCCACTCCACCACCGAGCCATGAAACTGTTGCTGAGACTGACCGCCTGCACCCTCACGATTCTTCTCGTCAGCTCGGTCGCCGCGCTGGCCTGGGACCGCAGCGACCCGGTACCGACGGTGCAGATGCCCGACCACTGAGCGCGCGGCAAGCGCGGCATGGAACAATGCGGCCCCTCGACAGGCCGGTACAGCCTTCCATGCCGCATGCACCCGCTCACCTCTTCACAGCCAGCGACTTCGACTTCGCGCTGCCGCCCGAACTGATCGCCCAGCACCCGGCCGCCGAGCGCAGCGCCTCGCGGCTGCTCGACGGCCGTGGTGCCGAACCGGTGGACCGCGTGTTCCGCGACCTGCCCGCGCTGCTGGCCCCTGGCGACCTGCTGGTGTTCAACGACACGCGCGTGATCAAGGCGCGTCTGCTCGGCGTGAAGGCGACCGGCGGCAGCGTCGAAGCGCTCGTCGAGCGCGTGCTGACCAACCATGAGGTGCTGGCCCACCTGCGCGCGAGCAAGTCGCCAAAGCCGGGCAGCCGGGTGCGCTTCGACGACGGCTTCGACGCCGAGGTGCTGGGGCGCGGCGGGCCGGAGGACTCGCTGTTCCATTTGCGCTTCCCGGCCGACCCGCTCGCGCTGCTCGAACGCCACGGCCACGTGCCCTTGCCGCCTTACATCACGCACGCCGACACGCTCGATGACGAGCGCCGCTACCAGACCGTGTTCGCCGCGCGGCCCGGTGCGGTCGCGGCGCCGACCGCTGCGCTGCACTTCGATGCCGCCCTGCTCGCGGCGCTCGCGCAACGCGGCATCGAGACCGCGAACGTCACACTGCACGTCGGCGCCGGCACCTTCCAGCCGGTGCGCACCGAGAACCTCGCCGAGCACCGCATGCACAGCGAGTGGTTCGACGTGCCCGAGGCGACCGTGCAGGCGATCGCGCGCACACGTGCAAGCGGCGGGCGCATCGTCGCGGTCGGCACGACGACCTTGCGCGCGCTCGAATCGGCCGCACTCGGCGGCGCACTGCAAAGCGGCAGCCGCGACACCGACATCTTCATCACGCCGGGCTTCAGCTTCCGCATCGTCGACGTGCTCGTCACCAACTTCCACCTGCCCAAGAGCACGCTGATGATGCTGGTCAGCGCGTTCGCCGGCTTCGAGCCCGTGCGCGCGCTGTATGCACATGCGATCCGCGCGCGCTACCGCTTCTTCAGCTACGGCGACGCGATGCTGCTACAGCGTCCTGGCTGAGGCCGGCGCCTGGCGCTGCGACAATCGCGCCCATGCTGAAGTTCGATGTCCTCCAGACCGACGGCCACGCGCGCCGCGGCCGCCTCACGCTCAATCATGGCGTCGTCGAGACGCCGGTGTTCATGCCGGTCGGCACCTACGGCACGGTCAAAGGCGTGATGCCGTCGTCGCTCGAGGCGATGGGCGCGCAGATCATCCTCGGCAACACCTTCCACCTGTGGCTGCGGCCCGGGCTCGACGTGCTCGCGCAGTTCGGCGGGCTGCACCGCTTCGAATCGTGGACCCGGCCCATCCTGACCGACAGCGGCGGCTTCCAGGTCTGGTCGCTCGGCGAGATGCGCAAGATCAGCGAAGAGGGCGTGAAGTTCGCGTCGCCGGTCAACGGCGACAAGCTGTTCCTGACGCCCGAGGTCAGCATGCAGGTGCAGCGCGTGCTCAACAGCGACATCGTGATGCAGTTCGACGAGTGCACACCCTACGAAACCAAGGGCCACGTGACGACCGAGCGCGAGGCACGCGTGTCGATGGAGCTGAGCCTGCGCTGGGCACGGCGCTGCCTGGCCGAGCACGCGAAGCTCGAGAACCCGAATGCGCTGTTCGGCATCGTCCAGGGCGGCATGTTCGAGAACCTGCGCGAGGAATCGCTGGCATCGCTGGTCGAGCTCGAGCTGCCAGGCTACGCGATCGGCGGCGTCAGCGTCGGCGAGCCGAAGGAGCTGATGCAGCGCATCGTCGCGCACACGCCGCACCGGCTGCCGGCCCACAAGCCGCGCTACCTGATGGGCGTGGGCACGCCAGAGGACCTGGTCGACGGCGTGGCGGCAGGCGTCGACATGTTCGACTGCGTGATGCCGACGCGCAACGCGCGCAACGGCCACCTGTTCACGCGCTTCGGCGACCTGAAGATCCGCAACACCCGCCACAAGACCGACGAGCGGCCGCTGGACCCGACCTGCTCGTGCCACACCTGTGCGAACTTCTCGCGCGCCTACCTGCACCACCTCGACCGCTGCGGCGAGATGCTCGGCCCGATGCTCGCGAGCATCCACAACCTGCACTACTACGTGAACCTGATGCGCGAGCTGCGCGAGGCGCTCGATGCCGGCACGTTCGCCACGTTCCGCGCCCGCTTCAAGGAAGACCGCGCGCGCGGCATCGGCTAGGGCGGGCCGAGCGCCGGGCCGCTCCCAAGCCGGTCCGCATCCCAGGGGCCACGAAGGGCCCCTTCGTGGCCCCTGGGGATCGATGAACGTATTCGTTCGTCGAGGGGCTGACACGCCTCCGTCGGAGAAGTCCGACAAGCGGTCGGGCGGTGGCGCCCTTACCAGCACGGCGCGCACTGGCTAGTCTTCTGTCACGACCCCCGACAGGAGCTGGCAATGACGACGATCCGAGACATCATGACCCGCGGCGTGGCCATGGTCCAGAGCCACGACACGCTGCAGGACGCGGCCCGCAAGATGGAAAACCTGAACGTCGGCTCCTTGCCGGTCTGCGACGGCGACGTGCTGGTCGGCATGGTGACCGATCGCGACATCACGATCCGCGGCGTGGCCGCCGGCATGGTGCCGCAGCACGCGCCGGTCTCCGAGGTGATGACGCACGAGGTGCGCTGGTGCAACGAGACCGATTCGGTCGACCAGGTGATGGAGCAGATGGGCGACGCGCAGGTTCGTCGCCTGGCGGTGCTTGGCGCGGATCACAAGATCGCCGGCATCGTCGCGCTGGGCGATTTGGCGACGCGTCAGTCGGAGCACACCGACATCGCGTTGCGCGAAATCTCGGAACGCAGCCCGACGCCGCACTAGCCGCCCGCCATGACGGCTGCGGCGCCCGCCAGCCCCGAGCGGGTGCATCGTGCGCTCGGCGCCCGCGCGAGCGCGGTGTTGCGCCACCCGGCCGCGTTCGCGTGGGACACGCTGAAGGCCTTCCGCGCGAACCAGGGCCTGCTGCTCGCGGGGGCGGTCGCGTACTACGCGCTGCTGTCGATCGTGCCGCTGCTGATCCTGATCGTGATCGCGCTGTCGCACGTCGTCGACCAGGGCGAGCTGCTGCAAACCCTGCAGCGCTATCTCGAATGGCTGATGCCGGGGCAGTCGCGCGCCGTCGTGCAAGAACTCGCGAGCTTTCTCGACCACCGCGACGTGATGGGCGGCGTGCTGCTCGTCACGATGCTGTTCTTCAGCTCGCTCGCATTCACGGTGCTCGAGAGCGCGATGAGCGTGATCTTCGTGCACCGCGCGACGGTGCGCCGGCGTCACTTCCTGGTCTCGGCGGTATTGCCGTACCTGTACATCCTGTCGCTGGGCATCGGCATGCTGCTGGTGACACTGGTCGCGGGCAGTCTGCAGGCGATCGGCCAGCAGCACGTGGAGCTGTTCGGCCGCAGCTGGGCGCTCAGCGGCGTGTCGGGCGCGCTGCTGTACCTGCTGGGCCTGGGCGGCGAGATCCTGGTGCTGACCTCGGTCTACCTGGTGATGCCGATCGGCCGGCTGCGCCTGAGCCACGCGCTGATCGGCGGCGTGACCGCGGCGTTGCTGTGGGAGATCACGCGCCACGCGCTGGTCTGGTATTTCGCGACGCTGTCGCAGGTCAGCGTCGTCTACGGCTCGTTGACGACGGCCATCGTCGTGTTGCTGAGCCTGGAGATTGCCGCGACCCTGCTGCTGTTCGGCGCGCAGGTGATCGCCGAGTACGAACACCCGAGCCGCAGCGGCTGACGCCGAATCACCAGAACGCCCACTGCTGCGTGCGCACGACCCAGATGCCGAGCAGGCCGTTCGTCACCGCGTGGGCGAGGATGGGCACCCAGAGCTTGCCGGTGCGCACGTAGAGCCAGGCATAGGCGAGGCCGGCGATGACCGCGGCGAGCCAGAGCGTGTGCGCGAGCATGAAGACGAAGGTCGACAGCACGATCGCCTTCAGGCCGATGCGCTGCGGCACGACCGCCTCGAACTGCGGGCTCTGCAGCCAGCGCATCAGGAACGAGCGCCAGAACAGCTCCTCCATCACCGGCACCAGCAAGGTCGCGCCGATCCAGCGCAGCACGATCAGCGGCCAGATCAGCGCGCCGGCCGCGTCGGTCGGCACGAAGCCGGCGCTCGGCTCGCCGATGCGCATCCAGGGCGCGTCGAGCACGACCCACAGGCCGCCGACGGCGATGCCGACACCCATCCCGAGCGCCACCTCCGAGCCGCTGGGCAGCGTCTGCGGCACCAGCTCGCCGTACTCGCGCCAGAACCACGCGAGCAACACGCCGACGACGAGCACGGCGACGCCATAGACCCAGCGCGGGTCGATGCCACCATCGGCGGGCAGCTCGCCGCGCACGACCAGCAGGATCATGAACGCGGCGAACGGGACGGTGCGCGCGACGGCAGCGCGGCTCAGTTGCAAGGCCATCCGGGGTGGGCTCCGACGTTGGAATCGGAGCGATCGTAGAGGAATGGGCGGGACAGGCGCGTCAGGACGCGAGCAGCCCCGCGACGCGCTCGCGCAGCGAGGCCGGCGTCACGCCCGCGGGCGGCAGCGCGTCGCCCGCGACCAGCCCGACGCGGCTGAACCAGCCGCGCCGGAACGGTTGGCTCATTGCGCCGCCGTCCTTGCGCGAGAAGAACGAGCCCCACAGGTTCTGCAGCGCCAGCGGCACGACCGGCACCGGGTTGGTCTCGAGCAGTTTCATCACGCCGCCCTTGAACTCGGCGAGCTCACCGTCGCGCGTGATCGCGCCCTCGGGGAAGATGCAGAGCAGGTCGCCCTCGGCAAGCACCTGGCGCGCTTTCGCGAACGCCTGCTCGTAGGCCGCCGGATCCTCGCGCTGCGGCGCGATCGGGATCGCCTTTGCGAGCCTGAAGAACCAGCCCAGCACCGGCATCGCGAAGATCTTGTGATCCATGATGAAGCGGATCGGCCGCGGGCTTGCCGCCATCAGCAGCACCGGGTCGACGAAGCTGACGTGGTTGCACACCAGGATCGCCGCACCCTCGGTCGGGATGTGCTCGTCGCCGCGCACCTTGAAGCGGTAGACGACCCGGGTGACGATGAACGCGACGAAGCGCAGGAAGTACTCGGGCACCAGCATGAAGATGTAGAACGCGACGACGGCGTTCAACAGGCCGGTGATCAGGAACACCTGCGGGATCGTGAAGTTCGCCGCCAGCAGCGCGCCGACGCCGATCGAGCTGACGATCATGAACAGCGCGTTCAGGATGTTGTTCGCCGCGATGATGCGCGCGCGGTGGCTGGGCTGCGAGCGCAGCTGGATCAGCGCGTACATCGGCACGCTGTACAGGCCCGCGAACAGCGACAGCAGCGCCAGGTCGGCCATCACGCGCCAGTGCGGCGGCGCGGCCACGAACGCGCTCAGGCTCAGCCCGTCGGCCTGCGCGAGGCCGCGCGAGGCGAAGTACAGGTCGATCGCGAACACGCTCATGCCGATCGCGCCCAGCGGCACCAGGCCGATCTCGACATGGCGCTTGCTGAGCATCTCGCACAGCAGCGAGCCGGTGCCGATGCCGATCGAGAACACCACCAGCAGCAGCGACGCGACCTGCTCGTTGCCGTGCAGCACGTCCTTCGCGAAGGCCGGAAACAGCGACAGGAACACGGCACCGAAGAACCACATCCACGAGATCCCGAGCAGCGAGCGGAACACGACGATGTTCTCGCGCGCCAGCATCAGGTTGCGCCAGGTCTCGGTGATCGGGTTCCAGTTGATGCGCAGGTCCGGGTCGCTGCTGGGCGACGCCGGCACCGCCTGCGCGGTCACGCGGCCGAGCAGCGCGACCGCGACGCAGGCGAACGCGACGAAGTGCCGGCCGACCTCGGGGATCGCGACCAGCAACCCGCCGGCGACCTGGCCGAGCAGGATCGCGACGAAGGTGCCCATCTCGACCATGCCGTTGCCGCCAGTCAGCTCGCGCTCGTTCAGGTGCTGCGGCAGGTAGGCGAACTTGACCGGGCCGAAGATCGTCGAGTGCAGGCCCATCAGCAGCACGCAGGCGAGCAGCACGATCACGTTGCTGGTCCAGAAGCCGAAGGCCGCGAGCGCCATGATCGCGATCTCGAGGTTCTTCACGAAGCGGATCACGCGCGTCTTGTCGTACTTGTCGGTCGCCTGGCCGGCGGTGGCCGAGAACAGCAGGAACGGCAGGATGAACAGCGCCCCGATCACGAGGCCGGCCATGCTGGCCGGCAGCCAGCTCACCTGCAGCTGGTAGGTGATCATCACGGTGAACGCGAACTTGAACAGGTTGTCGTTGCCGGCACCGAGAAACTGGGTCCAGAAGAAGGGCGCGAAGCGCCGCTGCGTCAGCAGGCCGAACTGATTCGGATGCGCGTGGTCGTTCTGGCTCATCTGTGCTTGTCTCCGTGTGCTCGTGTGGCGCAATCTAGCGGATCACCTGGACCGGCGCTCCCATGCCGGTGCGATTCAACCACGCGAACACCGAATCGACAGTGACCGTGTCGATGCGGTCCGTGAATCGCTTCTCGTTCGGGTGGTCGTCGAAGGCGATGTTGGCGGCCGTCATGCGCCCGCCCATGCGCTTCAGCGGGCCGATGTGCAGGGTGGTCGGCGTGTAGCACTGTAGCTTCAGCCAGGCCTGCGCGCGTTCGCGGCTCACGGCCGCCGGCTCCTGCGCCATCGCGAAGGTCTCGAGCGCCCACTGGTTCGACTGCTGGTAGGTCTGCGCCCACGGATACGCGACCATGCTGTAGGCCGGCGTGTTGAGCTGCGCGAGGCGCGCGTTGTCGCGCAACACCGGCAGCAGCCTGGCCTGGATCTCGGGTGTCGGGATCACCACCGCGGCCTCGTACTCGTACAGGTCGTCGAGGAAGAACTCGCCCAGCCCCTGCCGGTACACCGCCGCGTGTGCGGTGCCGCACTGGTTGAGCTTGTGCACGACGCGCCAGCGCCCGTTGTCGCGATACGCCAGGCCGAAGTGCGAGTAGCGCACGCCGTACTCGCTCAGGTTCTGGCCGATGCGGGCGAGCGCGACCACCTGCGCGCCGCTCCGGTCGAGCGTGTTCGCGGTGCGCTCGGCGAGCTGCATCGAACGCTGGATCGCATCGGCCTTCGGCGGCTTGTTCTCGCAGCTGCGGCCGGCCTGGGCCGCGGCCGTGACCAGCGCGAGCGCGGCGGCAATGAGCGCCGAACGGAGTGCGTTCATCGCGTCACGCGCTCGTTGTACAGCAGCGCGGCGCCGATCTCGTTCGGGATGAACGCGATCGCCTCGCTCGCGGTCGAGAGCACCCAGCCGGTGCTGACCGCGGTGACGACGACGACCGTGCCGGCCGCGACCGACAGCGCACGGGCCGCCTGGCCGCTGAGCGTCAGCGTGGCGCGTGCACCGTCCGACGCACGCTCCAGCACCCAGACCGTGCCGACGGCCGAAGCCTGCACCGCGACCACGGTCAAGGTGGCGCCGGCCGACAGCAGCAGCACCGGCGCGGCAACCGACACCGCGATCGGCAGCGCGGACAGGGCACTCGCCTCGGACACCGCCGATTGGGCGTGGGCGCTGGCCAGCGAGGCTGCCAGCAGGGTGGCGAGGGCGATCTTGCGAATGGAATTCATGATGGGCTCCAGAAGTGAAAGGGTCGGGTGGCGATCAGCCAGCGTCGCGCTCGGCGAGCAGCGCTTCGTGCGCATCGCGCAGCGTCTTGGCCAGCGTGAACACGGTCGAGATCAGGAACAACCAGCTCACGCCGAGGAAGGCCTTGTAGGTCGGGTTCACGTCCATGCGGTACAGGCCCCAGGCCGTGAGCGCCATCGCGAGCGCGAAGCCGCCCCAGACGACGAGGCCCCACATCGGTGTGTCGTTGCGCTGCGCCTCGTTGTCACGCACGTACTTGGCGAGTGCGAACGCGGTCGAGAGACAGAACATGTAGCCCATCACCATGAACGCACGGTCCAGATCGGCGCCCGGCAGGTAGGCCAGGCCGGTGGCGCACAAGGTGACGGCGAGGCCGAACGAGACCCAGACCTGGAGCTTCCAGGCGGCCGTGTCCTTGCGCAGGGGGGTGGGGTGCATGACGTCGTCTCTCAGGGGTTGGTTGAACACGGCTGAATCTTCGGCGGTGCGCTGCTCGGTATCAATCACCCGGAGGAGGGTTGCCAGGCTGCAGCCTCTTGGTATCGTGTGGAGGTACTTTTCCAGGGATCACCCGATGAGCACCACCCACGACCTCGTCACCACGCTGAAGGCCGAGCTGAAGGCCGCCGGCATCACCTACGCCGACCTCGCCGAACAGCTCGGCATGGCCGAATCGAGCATCAAGCGCATCTTCGCGAAGGCCGACATGCCGCTGTCGCGCATCGACGAGGTGCTGCGCGTGCTGAAGATGGACTTCGCCGAGCTCGCCCGCAAGATCGCCGACGCGCAGCCGCTGCGCCGCGAGCTCACGCTCGAGCAGGAGAGCGCGGTCGTCGCCGACCGCAAGCTGATGCTGCTGGCAATCTGCTGCGTGAGCCAATGGACCTTCGAGCAGATGACGTCCACCTACGCGATCACCGACGCCGAATGCGTGCGCTACCTGCTGCAGCTCGACAAGCTCGGCTTCATCGAGCTGCGCCCGCTGAACCGCTACCGGCTCAAGGTGGCCAAAGGCTTTCGCTGGCGGCCGAACGGCCCGGTGATGGAGTACTTCCGCAAGCATGTCGCCGACGACTACTACAGCGGCGGCTTCGACGCCGAGGGCGAGACGCTGATGCTGGTGCACGGCCAGATCAGCCCGGCGCAAGCGGCGAACTTCGTCGAGCGGCTGCAACGCGTCGGCCAGGATTTCGCGCAGCAGCACCTGGCCGACCAGCGCCTCGCACCCGAGCACAAGCGGCCCTACACGCTGGTCGTCGGCATGCGCTCGTGGTTGTTCGCGGCGTTTCGGGATCTCAAACGAACGCCGGGGGCGCGCTGAGTCATCGGCCGAGGATGTCCGCGTTGTCCTCGCCCAGCGTCGGCGCACGCCGCGTGATCGCGCCTGGCGTGAGGCTGAGCTTGGGCACGATGCCCGGCACCTCGACGCTCAGCCCGTCGGCCGTCGTCACGCGTTGGATCATGCCGCGCGCGCGGTAGTGCGGGTCCTCGGCGATGTCCTTCGCGGTGTAGATGCGGCCGGCCGGCACCGCGGCGTGATGGAGCGCCTCGAGCACCTCGACGACGTGGCGCGGCGCGGTCCACGCGCCGATCGCGGCATCGATCTCGGCGACGCGCGCGACGCGCCCGGCGTTGCCGGCGAGCGCCGGGTCGGCGGCCAGATCATCGCGGGCTATCGCCTTCATCAGCCGCTTGAAGATCGAGTCGCCATTGCCGGCGACCAGCACCCAGCCGTCGGCGCATGCGTACGCGTTGCTCGGCGCGATGCCGGGCAGCGCCGAGCCGGCCGCCTCGCGCACCGCGCCGAACGCGCTGTACTCGGGCAGCAGGCTTTCCATGCAGTTGAAGACCGCCTCGTACAGCGCCACATCGATGACCTGCCCGCGCCCCTTCGGCGCCTGGTCGCTGACGCTCGCGTGGCGGTGCTGCAAGGCCATCAGGATGCCGATCACGCCGTGCAGCGACGCGAGCGTGTCGCCGATGCTCACGCCCACGCGCACCGGCACACGGCCCGGTTCGCCGCTGAGATGGCGCAGCCCGCCCATCGCCTCGGCGACGACGCCGAAGCCCGGCCGGTCCCGGTACGGCCCGGTCTGGCCGTAGCCGCTGATGCGCAGCATGATCAAGCCGGGGTTGCTGGCGCTCAGCCGCGCGTAGTCCAGCCCCCAGTCTTCCATCACACCGGGCTTGAAGTTCTCGACCAGCACGTCGGCCTCGGCAATCAGCCCGCGCACGATCTCGCGCGAGGCCTCATCCTTCAGATCGAGCGCGACGCTCTTCTTGTTGCGCGACTGCACCTGCCACCACACGCTGGTGCCGTTGTGCAGCAGCCGCCACTGGCGCAACGGGTCACCGGTGATCGGCGGTTCGATCTTGATGACCTCGGCGCCGAAGTCGGCCAGGGTCTTCGCGGCGAACGGGCCGGCGATCAGCTGGCCGAGTTCGATCACCTTCAGGCCGGCGAGCGGCCCGCGGGAAACAGCAGATTGAGCGTCCATGGCGGCGATGGTAGTGTCGCGCCAGCACAGGAGCAGCCACCCACCATGCGCCACACCGTCTTCGCCGGCCTGCTGCTGATGATGATCGCGGCCGGCAGCCACGCCGCCGAGCGCGCGATCGACAAGGAAGTGGTCGTTCCGGCGCCGATCGAGGCCGTGTGGCAGGACTGGACCAGCAAGGCCGGCATCGAATCGTTCTTCGCGCCCGAGGCCGAGATCGACGCGCGCGTCGGCGGCGCCTTCCACATCCACATCGACCCGTACGGCGAGCCCGGCATGAAGGGTGCCGACGACATGCGCTTCATGGCCTTGCAGCCGCCGAAGATGCTGAGCTTCGACTGGAACGCGCCGCCCTCGTTACCCGAAGTGCGCCAGCAGCGCACCTTCGTCGTCGTGCGGCTGTTCGATCTCGACGGCAAGTCCACCCGTGTCACCTTGCACCAGACCGGCTGGGGCGACGGGGGCGAGTGGGACAAGACCTATGCGTACTTCGACCGCGCCTGGGGCAATGTGCTGGCCAACCTGAAGAAGCGCCACGAGAGCGGGCCGCGCGACTGGACCGAATGGCGCGAGCAGCTCAAGAAGGCGCACGCGGCATCCGCGCCGAAGTGACCCGATGACTCAGGCCGGGCGCTGCTCGAGCAGGTAGTTCGCGCCGTCGTACTGGCCCAGCACCTCGGTCAGATAAGGCAGCACCACGAGCAGCTCGTCGTGCAGCGTGAACGGCGGGTTGATGATGAACATGCCGCTGCCGGCGAGGCCGAAGCCCTGCTGGTCGGGCTGCTGCACCGTGAGGCGCGCATGCAGCCAGCCCTTCGGCGCAAGCGCCTCCAGGCGCTTCGGCAGCTGCGCCGCTTCGAGCTTGCTGACCTGCGGGTACCAGACCACGTAGACGCCGTCGACAAAGCGCGTCAGCGCATCGCGCAGCGACGCGATCACACGGCCGTAGTCGCTGTGGCCCTCGTAGCTCGGGTCCATCAGCACCACGCCGCGCTTGGTGCTGGGCGGCACCTGGCTTTTCAGGCCATCGAAGCCGTCCTTGTCGTAGACCTCGGCACCTTTGACCTCGCCGAGGTAGGACGCGAGGATGCGGTGGTCGGTCGGGTGCAGCTCGAACAGGCGCAGCTGGTCCTGCGCGCGCAGCAGCATCTGCGCGACCGCCGGCGAGCCGGGGTACTGCTTCAGTCCGCGCTCGGGGTTGAACTGGCGCACCAGCGCGACGTAGTCGGCCACCGCGGCGGGCAGGTCGTCGCGGCCCCACAGGCGGCCAATGCCTTGTTCGAACTCGCCCTTCTTCTGCGCGAAGCGGCCTTCGAGCGAATAACCGCCGGCGCCGGCATGCGTGTCGATCAGGCGGTAGGGCTTGTCCTTCTGGTTCATGTAGCGCAGCACGAGCGCCAGCGTCGTGTGCTTGAGCACGTCGGCGTGGTTGCCCGCGTGGAAGGCGTGTCGGTAGGCGAGCATGGTGGTGAGAACCTCGGGAATCAGATCGGCACTGTAGCGGCATCGCCGCCGCCGAGGGCCGCGAAGCGCAGCACCAGATCGTCGAGCAATCGCCGCACACGCAGCGGCAT
>Ga0307508_10003824_pt1 | contig 15010 bp, 25 predicted proteins | sample 9_EM_MG_FD_203089 | JGI IMG/M metagenome (GOLD analysis project Ga0307508, IMG submission 203089) | Populus trichocarpa ectomycorrhiza microbial communities from riparian zone in the Pacific Northwest, United States - 9_EM | ecosystem: Host-associated > Plants > Roots > Unclassified | place... | reverse complement strand
TTAGGAAATACGTGTAAGGTACAGCATACGTGTCGTGTCAACGTGTCATAGACGGAAGGCGGGTCGGAAGAGATGTCGGGTCGGGTCGGGACGATGAGTCTTGCGACATCATGCGACATCACGCGACGTCATGGGAATCGGGTCGGGAGCGGGCGGCGTAAGATGTCATTCGACCGAAGGCGTTGCGGAAGAGAGCCGAGGTGGCGGGAGCGGAAGCGGAAGACGGGCGGGAGTCGGAAGCGGAAGGGGTTCCCCTTACAGTCGCAAGTTCGATCCTGCCATGTGGATACATTTTAGACACCACATGGTTTCTACACCCCCGGGTGACACCGCTCTCCTATGGGTTACTGTTTGGAAAGGTAATGAGGTCATAGTCTTGCCAGGTTAAGTGTAACAGCTGGACCCACCTGCCGGCTGCACTCTAGCTACCATGTCATCACCAGTTAAGGCTAGGGGAGTTGCCGAATTTGACATACCCATGGCCTCTAAATGTGATCATATTGAGGTACTGTGTTCTCCTTGCTCCTGAAAAGGGGGTATTGCCAAAGGACAGGGCATGTGAGCCCCAGAGAAGGAAAATTTAGAAGGCTGGGGACAAGGCCTGAAAGGGCATGGACGGAAGCTTCATGGGTGTGCTCTATTGGGCCCCCCGCATAGGAGCTGAAAGACTGAGACGGCTAAAGCCAGCCGCCAGCTGTCAGACCAAGAAGTACAGAAAGGTGGATCGCAATGTTGGAAGCAGAGACGGCTAGAGCCGACCCGAGAGGACAAGCACGTGAAGGAATTTACCAAAGATTCCACCAACAACAGCCGCATGACAGGGTGCCATCACGGGCCGCATTTGACACATCAGGAATTCTTGTATTTGTTAGGGAGTGCTACATACCAGTATATAGCACCATAGTGGTGTAGCAAGGGTCCCTATGTATATAACCTTCTGCACTAATTATAGACTGATCAGTGATTGATATGGAGTGCTACATTTCGGTATGGAATGGACTAACCATGCTATGGAACAGTATGTAGAGTACTGACTTTGTTATGGAACAATATTGGTCAGCTATTAAGCATTACATGTCCTTAGGTAGGTAGCTATACAACCTTATGCCAAGAGTATATATACACTCTGTAGCTGCTATATAGTCATATAAATAAGGTACATATTCAGCCTGCCTGGTATACAATGCTCCCTAGATTTTCTTTCAAGTTATGAAGTAGGTCTACACTACTATGTATAGATGTGTAACTCGGTCTGAATATTGTCTGCCATCACCGATAATTACTATATACGGAAATCAACCTAGTTTCCTTTTCTAGCGGTGCACGTCACATTATCACATTTCAAATCACATTTCAAATATATCAATGGCAAGAGGAGACATAACACACTGTTAGGTACAAAACAATCATGATAGTCGTAATAGTCATAAAAAGTCATTAGCAGCACAAGTCATCGAAAAAGCGGATAGGCAGAAGGGGAGAGATCAGGAAGCAGGAATGGCACAATGCCGATAGTGAAGGCAGTAAAGGTGAATGCAAAGCGAAAAGAGAAAATGGACAGGGAGAAGGCAGAAGATGTGCCAGGAGTTGAAGTCGACGGTGAAGGAAACTGGAGGTTGACTATGCACGGATCAATTTCAATTCAAGATAAGGGCAACATTAACGTACTAGATCTGATAGGTGCCATGCTAATTGAGGAAGATTCGAAGTCCAGCACCTTTCCGCATCTTTTTTGGGTTCATAAGTTTCCTAATTTCTACGTAAGTGTGAAACATCCATTGAATAGCTGTTCACTTACATTCCTTCCTGAGCCCACTTTTTGCACGCTTCATCCCACTTCTTCTTGTGGTATTGGTTTGTCTTCAGCTGGCCAATAAGCTCCAGAATAGTTTCGTAAATGTCTTGATAATTTGCAGAGCTGAAACTTTTCGTAATGCGGTAACCATTGCCCCAAAACTCATCCAGACAATGGTAAATCTTCCATTCAGAGGAATCAGTCAGATGAATTAGGGCAAGAGTAGAACCTACACAAGTAATTGCGACGGCAACAGCATGTTCTGGTACCTCAGTTCTAAAGCTGTCTGGGAATTGTTTGGCGATGGGCTCCGTTCCGGCATAGAACATCAGAAGACAAAAGCGCTCAATGGCGGGGTGCATGAAGTTGCTTGAACGGCCCTAAAAATCCAATTTTACCAGTTCGTAAAAAGAGTCTATGAAGGCATGGAACTCACATCTTCTGATTCTCCCAAGTGAAACTTGCAAGCGGGGCCAATTAATTCTTCGATTTGGTCCGCAATGATTGACTGCTCCTCCAATTGATTGCCCCCATCAAATCCCCTGGCGACCAAATGCTCCCTGTAATAATTGAGAATGAGTGGCCGGCCAACTTCAGTCTTCATTTTACAACGATATGTTGATGCTTCCTTGAAGACCTGCGGAGGATAGGAGAGTGACTCGATGGCCAACAGTCAGGACGTAAACAATTTCACACACCACGATGTTCATGTCCCTGTTCTGGGAAAATGCTATGAAAGAAAGAAATTGTGAATGGAAGGGAATCACGGTGCAGGAACCATACCTTCGTCGAAGATTGCCTCCTCGTTCTTCATCTCCTCGATGACCTCAGTTAAAATATGAGTCGCCTCATGGAGATGCTCATCTCTGCTCAGAAATGCATTTTGAAGGAGAACATAACCCCGGAAGCGTCTCTTCCCCACTTCAATGGCTACCTTCCAGTTGTCACAGTAGAAACGCAAGGTTGTTGGTAGAGCCGAGCCATCTGATTTCGTGTGACGCCGAGCTCGACCAGAACCAGGTTCTTCATCTTCACTACCGTCCTCAGGAGTACTGGGTTCAGGACCGTGGCCGTCAATATCCGAGTTATTGCCGCCATGTAACTGCCATTGGGCAGCAGCGCGAAGTCGTTCTTCAGTTGGCAGACAAACCACACGGTTGCGGCGCTGGTGCTCAAAAAGCACATCAATCGCGGCTGGTTGGGGACTTTGTGCTCGGGACTGTTGTCTGACGACAGCTAGAGCTTGCTGTTCGTCTTCGTCTGGTGACTGTTCATCAATTTCTAAAAACCATAAAGATATTGAGTAGCCTCAATACAACTATTGAACTAATTCACCAAAACACCTACCAGGACCGTTATCATCACCCTGAGGTGGACGACGCCACTCATTCCAGGGTTGGCCATGGTTATCATCAGGTCTGTCTTCAAAGCTGTTGTCATTCTGAGTGGTGTCATCACTGTCATGGTTGTCGACGTTGTCTGGCTCGTCGTGAGTACCATCCCTATTCTCCACAAAGTCTTCATTGGCAGGATCTTCATCACCATATATGTCGTCACAGTTAACGGACGAAGGTGACCTGGACTTCTGAGCAGTTTGGTGGCTGTCCTGGAGAGGAGCAGGGGCTTTTGGCAGCTGACGAACTGGCTGCGAGACTTGAGTCTGGAGTGCAGTAGGCGCCGATGGCTGCTTCTGGGTATGGGGCTGCCCAGCTCGATGAACTTGATCAGTAGTCTGACGAGATGCTGTGGGATTACGACTGACACCCTGGATGCCTTGGATTGTGGGGTACAGGCCATTTACTGGAGCTTGTTGCACAGGCAATAGAGCAATTGTCTGAATTGAATCTTGTTGGGGAGCGTTAAATAAACTCGGAGGTGCCTATACATAACATAAAAGATGAGATACGAATATGGCTAGTAAACTTGCCTTAGTTCCTTTGCGCCGCTTTAGTGGTGGGGCCATGGGATTCAATGGTGTATCTGCCGGAATAGTACCCTGATTGCCTTCATCATCACTATCGATAACACGACGCTTGAGACGCTGCTTGTTGGATTGGGGGCCATTCAACTCATTGTCCGACTCCAAATTGTCGAGAATGGCTTGCATGAGCTGCCCTCTATTTGCACGTCGGGGTCGGCCATGGGATTGCTCGGGTATATTGACATTTTCTGCAGTCAAAATGAAGTAAACAAGCACCGAAATATTAGTATACATAGTAGCTGACCTTTGTCAATCGGATTTGCAGTACCATTAGAGGTGTCCAACGCTTCCGCTACTATTGATAAACGTGAAATAATTTATGTTGTCTCCCAAGTGATAGACACGTACCAGATTGTCCTTTTTTCCGTGCAGCTGGAGCTTTGGTCTTTGGTCTAGGCTGGGGCGCCATAATGAAGCTCGTTGAATGGTACTTCGTGAATCTAGGTGTGCAGAAAGGTGAATAGAAAGGTGAAATTAGAAACGGGAAAAGGAATAAAGATGGCTAGAAATTCGTGGTTGAATTTAAATGTTGAGGAGCACAGCCATTTTAAACAACTCCGGAGCTTAAGCATTGGTCTATTGCATCCGAACACCGTGATTTAGACAGGACCAGGAACCGGAATTTAACACTAGTATAATTTCCATACCAACCAGTAATTCGACTGGAAGGTACAAGCATGTATATCTGAAAAATGGGGGCTAGTAGGCACCAAACAGTAGGTGACCGTAAAACATACTGGGAGGTTTACAAGAGTCATCAAACACTTAGTCCAAAATGATACTAATACTGTCCTCTTCGCCGACACGAATAGAATGAAGGGCTGATGAAAAATTAGGTCAACAAATGTTTGATTTAGACTTAGTAAAACATACCTCCGTCAGTCAGAACCGGTCTCTTCCGCCGTGGAACCGGTATCTTGAGAACTTGAAAACCAGATTTATGGATAATATGTTTGACCTTGCCGATGTGGATATCAGCATCGAAAAGCAGCTTGTCCGCAATTTTGGTATCATCAAGAGCACGTTGCAATCGAATATGGGATTGCTGTTTTTGGTCTTCATATTTCGCACGCAACTGGTGCGCTTGCGCTAGGAGCGCCATGGCTTCTTCTTAACTGAAAATGGCTTTAGGGCAATCCTGGATTAAAGATGGCATTAATGGGTATTTATATGGACAAAAGAACATACAAAAGTTGACGAATCTAGCAATGAAGCAGTGGCTTGACTAGGAGCAAGGCTTGCTTCAACGTGGTGGGTAGCCATGAGTTCTGGAATGCAATCAGCCTTAGACAGAAGAGAGTAACAACGGAAAGTTCGAAAATGAACACCGATCACATGATGGAACGTCCGACGCACTGCAAGGTTATATGATTGCTTGAAAGATTTGACTATTGAGATCATTGAGATGGCGTACAGAATGGGATACGACTCTTGCTTGCTTGACTCGTATAGGCTTTCAACTTTTTAAGCAACAGTGTCATAAACCAACAAAGGAGAAGGGCAATTCAGATTACACTGTACAGCTACTAGAGAACGCCCAGTTGCCCCGTACAGATACTGGGGCAATAGGCAGTGGAATGATGGTTATTGAATGAAAATTGCAAAAAGCTCTCCGCGTTACAGGTTCGGGCCGAGAAGTCACGAGAGCATTATGTCCGATGTGTATATACATAACGGTGATAATCTTAGCCAAGTTACAACGAGAAAGCGACTGTTACGATCAGGGAATTAGTCAATAAGTACTCGGAATGCATGGTGACATGCTAACAATGCCATGACTCCAGTTGAATTATGGTGTCCACAGGTTTTAATCGTTTTGTGAGAGAATCATCTGAAGACGTCGAACCATCCCCCCGAGGTCTCTTGCTTGCCGCGCCTATGATAGAGACCTCACCGCTTGTAGCGGCTGTTCCTGCAGGTTTCACAGGTGGCTGTCGGAGTGGTGCTGCACCATGGCCGATCATACCGCCTCATCCTGTTCCGCGCAATGGAGTGCCACCTCGCACTGCACTAGGTCCTAATGGAGGCTTTCGGGGAAGAGAGAGTGCAGCACTCGTACTAGCTGCGGCCTTGGTAGCCACAGCAAGCTTAAGCTGTGAGATCCCTGCAGTCGGCAGTTTGGTTGGCACCCAATTGACCCGCCTTGGTTGCCTGAGGTTGTTGGGTGCTACGGGTCCAGCAGATGTAGTAGTGGTTGATGTAACAGGAGTAGAGGATTAGGAAGTTTGACGCCAGCCTGCCATTCGTGGATTTGTGCCTCCGACTCTTTCACCCTCTATTGGGCCTTCACCAACTGCGTTTAGTTTCCCAACCCAGTAATTTACCTGCGACGAAAAGGCAACCCTTCTCTGAGCGTCGTCGGCACTCCGCCCCTCAGCTCGAGCCCTTTGGGCTCGCACACGCCGGCACGGCCCGCCCTTCAGGCTCGCACTCGGCGCACAAAACGTTCCATCCGACCACGTTCCGCGGCTGATGCAATTTCTTCTTGCAGGCAGACCTGTGCCTGTGCCTCCACTCCAGCCATGGCAGCCTCGACGGCACCTTTCTGATCGCCTTGAGATGCCTTGGGTCAAGATTTCAGGGCTTCCTCAACGGCAGTCTTCAAAGTCGCTTCATGGTCTGCAGTGAGATTTTCCTCCAATGCCTTCAACTCCGCAGCATGACGCTTGGCAAGTTCTTCTGCTGCTGTAGGGTCTGGCGCAGCAGCGACTCCAGTTTTCACTTTTTCGACGGCCTCAGCAGTAGCTTGTGCATGTTTCTCAGCGTCTGCGATGTTGGTCTTCATCAAATCTTGATGCAAATCTGGAATTTTTTCTGTAGAACATGATTCAATTTAGGAAGTAAATATGTGAAATCATTGCCCACATTTTGGAATTTAACAGTTTTCATCTCATTAGAGACCTTGTGAGAATTGCTTTCTGCAATCTATAATGCATTAATAAAAGAAATGCCTTCTTGTGAGCAGGATCGGCCTACCCTCTCAACTTTTCCAGCGCCTCATCGCCCAGCTTGACCAATTCCGCCTTCTCCGTTTCGCAGACTTTCAGCGCCTCGGGATTTACTGGCTCTATGACAGAGGCAGTTTGTTTAACCCACGTGTTTTTCTCAGTGAGCAACCGATCACGCTCTGTGCGCAAGGAATCCTGCATAATGGTCAGAAGGCAGAATGGCAGAGAAAATAAGGAAACAAACATTTTGTTTCTGGAGCTCTTCTATCTGAGCACCGTTTGCTGTGCTTCCATCTGGTTGTTGGGGTGTCTGGGATGCTTTGAGTGAGCCATTCTCTTGTTGGACACTCTCAACCTTCGCCTCTAACTGCCGCTTCTCCTCCGTGAGGGTAGACACTTGCTTATTCAGCTCTCCCACTTTTCGTCGTAAGGCTTGGAAGTTCTTCCCCATCATTTCCTTATGAGCACGTAAGTTCCCTTCCAAGGCATCCACCTGCATTTTTTCCAGCTTTAGATTCACTGAAGGCTTGCATCGAACTTACCCATTTCGGCAATCCTTTCTTGGAACCTTTTGCTGTGCAGAGGCGGCCGATTCCTTCCATTGGGAGATGTCATCTTTAAGAGCCTGTACTTCTGCTGGATCAATACGGTCATACTGGAGCAGAAAAGATTTAGATCTTGAGTAATGATAACACACAAATCACCTCACCTTTGTGAGGAGTTGAGCATTACGCTCTTGCCGCCTCAGCGACTCTTGTTCAAGACGCTACATTCGGACTTTGGTTGCCTCGAGTTCTGCTATCACCGATCGTGCTTCTTCTTTGGCAGGATTAAGGTCCTCGGATAATTACTTCAGCTTGGCCTCGAGAATGCGGACTTTCTTTGTTGAGCTCTCGTGTTCAGCTCTCAAGGTAGCATTGCTTTCCCTTAAAATGCTGAGCTGGTTAATCCTTTCAACAAGTTCGGCATGCTGGGTGACAGAAGCAGTGTTCTGGACTGCACGTTCCTTCTCCTGGATGCATTGTCAGTCTCTTATACCAAATCGGTAGCACAAAATAGACTTACTTCAGCAAGAGTATCTCTTGCAACATTTGAGGGAGGCGTTCATCTTGATTCTTGAGGACGCCATTTTCTCGTTTAGCCATCTCTAGTTGCAAGTCAACAATCCCTTTCTCCTTCTGTAAGTAGCTTACAACAGAACGTAGCTCTGACATTCTGTTGTCGGTGTTGTCGACGGTTGCAGCTTCCCGATTGCAGATTCAAGGTGTTGATGCAATGTAGCGTTCTGTTGTGAGAGTTCCTGGCGGCTATGAAGTCCTTATTAGCAATGCAGAAAATCGTAAGAAAAAAAATCACTACCGAGCATTGAGATCTGCAACTTCCTTGTCCAAAGCATCTTTCTGTTGCCTTCCGAAGACGTGAATTTAGCTTCAGCTGTCTCCGCTGCTCTTCGTACTCCTCATGCAGATGCTCGAGCAGCTGCAAGATCCTTCTTTAACCCATCCAAAGTCTTCATAGATTCGGCATGCGCAATGACTTCCTGGGAATATCGCTGTTCCGCGCTCTGCAAAGGGTTTGTCCTCAAAATTCGAAGGAATATAACATTTTGTAACTCACCTTTGCCCGCTCCTCCAAAGCACTCAGCTCCTGTTCCTTTGAATTATAATTGTTCTCTGTTTGCTTTTCCGATGTACTAAGGTCCACAATGGTGTCCTCAAGGGGTTTCTTATCGTTAATCCAAGCCGTGCATTCAGCTTCAAATGCCTTCTGTCGCTCGTTGAACTTGGCGCGTATCTTGGCAAGCGCATTGCTTCCGTTTTCCAAACGTTCCTGCAAGGACTTGATCTCAGACTAGCGGGAAATTCATATGTTTTCGCAAGATATTTTTGAAAAACAGAGACTGACCTCGTGACGAACAATAGAAGCATCGGACGATGCCTTATATTCATCGAATGTCGTATTCAGCGCGACCAGGGCTGCCTCGCTTGCTTGACTGATTTCCTTGAATTGATTTACATGACTCTTTGCAGCAGCTAAGTCGACCTCCAACACCTTCAGAGCAGATCTACATGTTCAATGTTAGAAAACATGTTGGTTAAACACAGGAAACAAACCTGAGATCTGCCACTTCAGTTCAAGCTGTTGTTCATGGCTGATATCTTGCTCTGCGGGTTGAGAGAGGTTACCAGGACGACGTTCATAGACAGCAAGCTTTTCCACATTGCCCCTCAATTGTCGACTTAAATCTTCGACTTTCTCTTCCAGGTGCTTTCTGCTTGTCTGGGCTTCCACAAGCGCTTCGTGTGTTTTCGAGAACTTTTGTGCCTGGCAAACAAAATTAGTTTCAATGTAGAGATTAGTACTGAAACCCCTACATTTTCCTCAATCCTAGCATGTAGCGCCTTAAGCTCGTATCTTTCTGCAACGAAATGTGTCGGACTGATTCTCGTTCTTGAAGTAGCTGGGTTCGGAGATCCTGGCTGAATTTTTCATCAGGGCTTAACGATAGGAAGTACTTAGGCCATCAACGCACGACTGGGTTTCCAACACAGCTGGCTTTCTAGATGTCGCCGGTCGTTCTCGCCAGATCTCTCAAGGTTTATGCATCTTTTGCACATTGTTGATAAGGTCTGACAGATGCGACCTTTCCATGGCAAGTGCCATATTTTCTTCCACAAGCCGACCTTGAATACCCCAAGGTACTTTAATGGCGGTAATCATTAACCAGGGAAGTACTAACCTTCCAAATCTTCTTTTCGGCACGGAGATTTGCACACTCATTGCGCAGTTGTTCCAGACGCCCAAGGGAAACTTGAAGTTCCTCCGAGAGTCGTCCGCATTTGATATCCAGACGGACGTTTTGCTCGTTGAGGTGGGCATTCCGTTTGCTTAGCCCGTCAATTTTGAGGTTATGTACACGGAACTGCTCTTCGTGCATCCGCTGCCTGTCTGTCGAAGTGGATTAAGGAAATAGGAAAGTGGTGTACGCAATCATCCTTACCGCCCATCTCTAGCTTTGTAAGCACAGAACTGACTCTGCACCTCAGCGAGTTCTTGTGCCAATTCGCCCGATACGCGAGGGCTTCCGTTTGACAGAGATCCAGATAGTAAGCCAACACCAGCATCAGCGCGAGATCACATAGTTTTGAGGGCATCCCGTTCCTTGACATAGGCCTTGATAATACTTTCGCTGCTCTGCTTCTGTGCTTCCAACTGAGTAGCCAGTTCTTGCATTGCTTTATGGGCTTCTCGGATCGCCTCCGCTTGTTCCCTTTCCATGGCCTCACGGTACTCTCTCTCCTCGCTCTCCATCTTCTCTCTGACAATCTTTAGCAATCGCTGGTTTTGTTGTTGGAGTTCGTCGACATTCCTGAAACGGACAAGATGACTGGAAATGAGAGTTGAAGTATCGGTAGTAGCCTCTACGGGAAGGCTTTCCAGGTCCTCGTTCGAGGGAATGGTTGGATCATCACGACGTGCAATCTCACAAAGGTGTTGGATTTGACGGCCAAGGTCGTCCAATTGCTTCTGCAACAGACTGGTCTCATTCGTGGATCTGGCTAACTTTTGAGTTGTCTCCTGCGCAAGATTGACTTGAGAATAGCGTTCCGCGAGTGCCTGCGAGAGCTGAGACCCTAGTTGTGCGGCTTCGACCTGCAAACTTTCATACTCAATTCGTTGTTGGGACAGAATCGGGGCCTAGAAAAATTCTTGAGACATAACTCAGTAACCACAGTGCAACACACTAACCCGCTCCTCAATTTGGGCAAGTGTTCAGTCCATATGGTCGTCCATATGGTCATATTCAGCCGACTTCTTCGCGTATTCTTCTTGGAGTCGAATGTAATCCGCATACACGTCGGTAAAGGTTTTGCCGGAACGCTGGACCTTGCTGGCCATCGCAACAGTAGGGCTGAGACCTATCATGCTTTCAATGGAGTCAATCGAAGTATTTCCTCTGAACGGCGTAGAGGGTGAGCTTCTAGGTGGGACAGGCAGCTCCTCTTCCCATCTTGCCTAGGACAGCTTCGAGTTGTTTTGATCGTTTCTCCGTCTCAAGACGCTCCTCCTTCTTTTCTTTCTCCACTTGCTCTCTCAATGTGGCCTCCCTTCGCTCGGCCTTTTCCCCAACAGTCGCCCATTCATGCTCGACGTTATCCGCTATTTCCTTCGCCTGTTGTTCTCTCTCTTCCATCATAGACACGAGATGCTTGAGACCACTAATTTCGTTCGAATAGCCGGCTTCTTGTTCTGCCAATTGGCCAGTCAGATCCTGAACTCTGGACAATGCCTGAGTTAATTGATGCCCTTGTGCTGTATGAGCAGACTGAAGGGCTTTGACCTTTGAGAGAAGCCTCGAGGATGAAGTCGACTGGGTGAGTGTGTCAAAGGAAGCCTGAAGCATAGCGATTTCTGCATGTTTTGTCTGCCTATACTTCGCGAACTCGTCTGTCTTGGCCACAAGATCATTGTTCGCCCGTTCGGTTTCAGCTTAAGATAACTTCAGTTGTTGTTCAAGAGAATCTGTTTTGAACTAGAAAGCCAGTTAAGAATAATGTCAACATGCGCAAAAGACTTACCTTTGTGATCGTCTCGGTTGAGCAATTCTCACAGTTGAGCCTCCTTAAGATTTGCACGAAGGATATGAAGTTTCTGAAACAGAAATGAGATATATTATGTTGAAACAGATGATTATTGTTCTGACCCGAGGACCTCGTAATATGAGACGATTCTGCACTGGGTTCCTCCTCCCAAACGGCAGGTGATCGCAAGGAATGTTCCATCTCAGCTTCCAGATGATCTTCACCTGAATAATGTGAAGATAGTACGACTCGATGCTACTGGCGTTGCTTGTCGATCGAGTCAATCCAGAGCCATGAACTTCGACTTCAATGCGGCGTCATGGTGTTTCTGGAGCTGGAGCTGAAGGTTGAGGGGGTATTCTGTGAGGAATAGGGGTAGCAGGGGAAGGTGTTCGGTGTAAATGGTCTGCAAGTCCTTGAATCCCGAAGTGCCCTGACATTGTCAACGAGGTCTTCATGCAGTTAGAAGTGATGGAACAACAATCACACTTGGGCTTGAACCAGGAGATGAACACCGCAAAGAGAAAATATAAGTAAATAGGTTCATAAGTAAATAGGTTCATAAAGGAAGAATTAGAAATCTTACAGTAGAGAGTAAGTTTGACACCGTCCAGACACTGCAAGCCTCAACGACTTCCTCCTCATCCTCCTCAAGTCCCTCGATTTCTGATGGAGTAGGACGAGCTCATCACAGATACTGAGCGTAATAAAGAACTCGATAAGGCATGGCAGTTGCAGCTGGAGTTGGCGATGGTCGAATGGTGCTCATACGTCCGACAGATGAAGGAGAGCTAGTAGGTCGAAGGATCGACATTTTCAAAGAAATTTCCTCCTTCCCCAAGTGCAACAGAGCGCGTAGAAGGAGATGGGTGTAAAATGGATGATCCATAGGAAACATCTTTTGCAGAGGCCCATGATTGTGGAGTAGGCGGAACAAAGCAAGACGAAGTTTGGGTCAGCGCGGGTATCTGTCGTCGTCTCTGTGGGAATGCTTTCCAGGTCCTCGTTCGAGGGAATAGTTGGATCATCGTGACGCGAAATCTCACGAAGGAGGTATTGGACTTGATGACCAAGGTGGTCTGTTGCTCCTGCAACAGATTGTGGATATGGCTAGCTTCCGAGTCGTTTCCTGAGCAAGATTGACTTGAGAATCGAGTTCCACAAGTGCTTGCGAAAGCCGGGATAGCGGCTGTGCAGCTCCGACCTGCAAACGTTCATATTCAACCCCTTGTTGGAATAGAATTGAGGCCTACAAAAATATCTTGAGACATAACTCGGTAATCTCAGTGCAATATCCTAACCCGCTCTCCTTGGAATGGGAATCGAGCAGCAATTGAAGGTACTAGAACAAGTAGAGATACTCTGGATTAACGATCGAGGTGCATTGCCCTGTACGGTTACTGAGGCAATGTTCTGTCAGTGGACGGGAATGGTGTTTGACTTTTGTTCTGCGCCTGGCATCAGCCCGGCGGCCCGGCAGCTCCATCTCAATGGAAACGTTAAGTTCAATTTTCTCTATACACTCATCAATTCCTTAGTAACTGTACAAGGAATTGGAATTTCTCGCCCTCGTCCTGGAGTAACTGTACCTAGGATCAAACAGGCACGACACCAAACTTGATTGACGCTCTCTTGTATTATTCCAATCCCTTGACGTCTCGGCCTCCTCTTTCGAAAACATCCCTCCTCTGCAACTCTTGGTTTTCCGATCGGGTTCAATACCTTCTCCACTGCCAAGGTTTGCCATCATATCATACGGTCTTGTTTTCGAGTTTAACATCTTACCCATAGCTTAACCTACGGATAAATGTCAACTCCCTGCACCAACAGACCAGTTTCTTGCTTAACCGCTGTAAAGAAATTCATGGGGTGCGTTGTACCACTTTCTGTGATATCTTTTCCCTGACATGTTCCATTTCATTAGGCCCAAAGATATGGATAAATCGCGTGGGCGCGTTCAGCTCATCAATGCGTCCCGCTGTTTCTGGTGTCACAGATTTCTTCTGTCGTCTTGCACAAAGGAATTCCATTAGATCAAAAGACGAGTGGGACTTGCTTCCTGGTAACCGACAAGCCGTGAAATTAATGTCCCGATTTCCGAAGTTCCGCATTGTTTTTTCTGGGCATGACGATGAACAGGGAGGAGGGAAAGCCCTAACAAAGTATTACATGCTCGATCTAGCCTCCCAACGAACTGCACCATGGAATGTTGCAGTCAAGCGTGCTTCAGATGCCCTCATGATTTGCCGGCTGGATCCCTCTTTCAACGAATACCCAATTCCACACCTTCCAACCTTCCAGCAGTATCACCCGTACCCCCAACATGCCCTGACCATCCCTGCAATCCCTCACCCGGGATTCTGACTATAAGTTTGATGGTCGTGATTACCTTGCATACCGGGAGAGATGTCGTGCTATCCTCGATCATCCTCGTGGCAGGGCAGCTTTGATGTACGGGAATATCATGCGGCGCATTGCTATCCATACCGTCAAATGGGAGGCTGTTTATGCCGGTCCATCAGCGTCCCCTGGCCTTCATGAGGAACCTATCGTTGTTTTACAGGTGTGTTGCATTTCTCTTCTTCCTTTCTGATGTATCCCAATAAAGAGAAAATCCTTTACAGGAATGGGATCACAATTTGTGTTGAAGTCTTGGTATATGCCTCCGAAAATCTCTGAGAGGTCTAATCAACGAAGACTTCCTCTATATCATTCTCCTTCGTATCCACATATTGTCATCAACCTCTTCATCCCTCTATCTTCTGCGCCGCAGTCTTGTTGAGTCATAGCCTTTGTGCCAGAGCATCTGCGCCGCAGTCTTGTTGAGTCATAGCCTTTGCGCCAGAGCATCTGCGCCGCAGTCTTATTGTGTCGTGGCCTTTATGCTGTAGCCTCTGTGCCGCAGTCTTGTTATATCATGGCCTCTGTACCACAGCCTCTGTGCTGCGGTATCATCGTATCATGGTCTCTGCCGCAGCCTCTGTGCTGCAATCGGTCATCGTCCCCAATGCCGCAGCCTTGTGTTACTATTGTCATATTACCTATTTCTTGCCCTTTAAAGGTTGCCTTCTGCTATTTGCGTCCTACCCCACCTTGGACTTTGCCATTGATTTTCTGCTACCGTTGGTAAAATGTCGTCTCAACGGAAACCGACTTGCCTGCGATGTGGCAAATCTTTCAAGACTGACTCCTCGGTTCAGAACCATATGAACCAACGTTATTCAAAATGTCGACTCTACTTCGAAACTATCCTGCAATTCCAGCAACCCGATCACAGCAGTCAACCCTCCTCGACAACCAATATATATGCAGCACCTTCTATGCCTCCTGCTGCAAGTCCACCATCGGTTCAGTCTCCAGAGCCATTTCAAGACTTCCCTGATATCGAAATGGACGTTACACCTGAGCCTCGGAACCTCGAGCCGGACAATTCCTTCTACAAGGAATTACATCCTCAAGGCTCTCGATCTCGACCTGTTAATGATGAAGGCTTAACTTTTTTGGAATTATTCAACAAGGATGAATATGCAGAACAAAGAACCGACAATTTATACTTTCCTTTCGCCTCAGAAGAAGTAGTGTTTAAAGGTCCGGTCCGGTCCGGTTTTTAGCCTTTTTGGGCTCTAACTGAGACCAAGACCGGTTAGGCTGTGTTTCCAAACCAAAAATAACCTAACTGGACCGAAAATAACCGGTTAGTGTT
>Ga0307508_10003823_pt1 | contig 15011 bp, 11 predicted proteins | sample 9_EM_MG_FD_203089 | JGI IMG/M metagenome (GOLD analysis project Ga0307508, IMG submission 203089) | Populus trichocarpa ectomycorrhiza microbial communities from riparian zone in the Pacific Northwest, United States - 9_EM | ecosystem: Host-associated > Plants > Roots > Unclassified | place... | reverse complement strand
TCGATCATCCGCTTGGTCTCGTCGGCTTTCCGGTCCCCGTCCGGCAGGGCCCGCAAGCGCGACAACACCTCCTGTTCCTTCTGCCGCGCCTCCTGCCGCCCCTGCGCGAAGCGCCGTTCGGCGGCGCCCGGCTCGAAAATCCTGACGTTGTCGAGGATCACGGGCACGAGCGCGGTGGGGCGCTCGCGCCAGCGCGGCCTGGTGATGTCGATCTCGCCGACGCAGCGCATGCCGTACCGGTCGAGGTAGCCCTCGATGGCGTCGCGCGCTTCGGCCCCGCCCGCGACCTTCGCCAGCTCGTCCAGGAATCCCTCGTCCTCGACGCCCCGCAGGAACGCCACCACCTCCGGATGCGGGCGGATCACATCCGCGACGTCGAGCAGCGCCAGCCCCATCTCCGACGTGATGTTGTCGGGGGCGGACAGTGTGAGCGTGTCAGCCGCGTTCTTCTCGCCCAGCCACTCCCGCAGCTTGTCGTTGAGCCACCAGGTGGCCTCCATCCCCGCCATGATCGCCTGAAAGTTCAGCGGGTCACCGAGGACTCGCTTGTGCTCGCCGAAGGCCTCCAGCAGGAAGTCGAACAGCGCCGGTCCGGTCTTCGCCCGGATGTCGCGCTCCAGGGCGGCGAGGGACGCCTGGCTGCGTTCGATCAGCCCGGTGACGATGGCCGGATCGGGCTCGACCGGGGCGGACGCGCCACGGGCGGGCGGCCCGCCGGGACCCGCGTCCGGGAGCGAGGGGACGAAGCCGTCGCGGTCGAGGATGGTCTCCAGCGCGTCCCTGACCAGCGGATCGCCCTTCTCCATGAGGTCCAGAAGAGTGGCGCGGCTCGCGGGCGAGGCCAGGCGTGGGGTGACGTCGACGAACAGCCTCCCACCGGCCTCGTGCATCGGCACCATGGCCGTCAGCTGCCACATGGAGAGCCCCAGGGGCTTCATGGGGTCGGTCATCATCTGCTGATGACCGACGGAGACGTAGACGTGATTGTCCTGGTCGCCGGTCTCGGGGATGGGGAACAGCGTCGTGATCGGCCGGCTCTGAACGATCTGGAAGTCATCGTCGGCCAGGCACCATTCGATGTCCTGCGGGCGGCCGAAGTGCGCCTCGATCCGCCGCCCGAGCCCCACCAGCCGCACGGCCTGGGCGTCCGTCAGCGCCGGTTGCTCCTGCCGCCGCGAGTCGACCGCCACTTCCCGCGTACCGCCGGTCGGCAGGGCGTGGACGGCACGCTGTTTGGCGGCGATCGCCTTGGCGACGACTTCGCCGTGCCGCACCGTGAAGACATCCGGGTTCACCAAGCCGGAGACCAGCGCCTCGCCGAGGCCGAAACCGGCGTCCACGGTGGCGACCTTCCGGTTGCCCGTGACCGGGTCGGCCGTGAACAGGATGCCGGCCGCCTCGGGGAAGACCATCCGCTGCACGACCACGGCCATGTGGACCGTCCGGTGGTCGATGCCGTTCCTCCGGCGGTAGGTCACGGCCCGCTCGGTGAATAGCGAGGCCCAGCACCGGCTGACGTGCCGGAGGATCTCTGTCGGCCCCACGATGTTCAGGTACGTGTCCTGCTGGCCTGCGAAGGAGGCCGTCGGCAGGTCCTCCGCCGTCGCGCTGGACCGGACGGCGAAGGCGGTCTGCTCGCCGAACGGGGCGAGCGCGCGGGTGATCGCCGCCGCGAGATCGTCCGGGATGGCGATCCCCTCGATGGTCCGGCGGATCTGCGCGCTCAGCGTGCGGATCGCCTCCCGGTCCTCCGGGTTCAGCTGCGACAGCTGATCGAGCCGATCGTCGATCGACGGCGCTTCCGCCATGATCCGCCGGAAGGCGTCCGTCGTCACGCAGAAGCCCCCCGGCACGCGGATGCCGTCGATCCGCGACAGCCCGCCCAGGTGCGCGCCTTTGCCGCCGACGACCGCGACCCGCGTCTCGTCGATCTCTTGAAGATTCCACACATACTGACCGATCACTGCTGCTACCTCCGGGGCTCGGTCGATGATTCTGCGCCCCGACCCGGGTCTTGCCGCAAGCCCCCCGGTACGCTATAACTTAAGAGTGGCAAGGAGACCTCTCTCCTTGCCTTTGCTTTGTGCCGTGGCCGTCCGCGTCTCAGCGACGGGCCAGCGCCAGCACGCTCAGGCCGAACATCAAGACGCCCAAGGGAAGATGGACCGCCGGGACGTGTGCGATGCCGAGCGCGACCTGCGCCGAGGCGAGGACGAGGAAGCCTGACGCGTGCCGGACGGGCTGGGGCGAGCCGCCGCCCGGTTTCCACGCCAGCACCGCCGCGAGCACGTACAGCATCGACGCCCCGTACATCACACGGGCTCCGGCACTGTGCAGTGTCTCCCCGTAGGAGGAGGTCAGCAGCAGTCCGGCGGAGACCGACTGAAGGAAGATGGTCAGGGTCTGCAGGGCGATCGCGATCCGCAGGAACGAGGAGCCGCGCTGGGGGCTCGCCGTCGCCGTCACCTCAGTGGCCATGTCACATTCCCCTTTTCCGCCGTCGGGCAGGCGATCGATTAAGGTCTCACCAGCCCGACGACGCGGGCCTGCGGAAGGTAAGGCGAGGGGGCGGCCGGAAGCATGGGGACTGTCGGGTCCGGCGCGGAGGGGATCGCGGGCGAGCGGCGCCAACTGATCAATGTGGCCTACCGGTTGCTCGGTTCGGTGACCGAGGCCGAGGATGCTGTACAGGACGCCTACGCGCGCTGGTACGGGCTGCCGCGAAGCCGGCAGGAGGAGATCCTGTCTCCCGGCGCCTGGCTGACGACGGTGACCGGCCGCATCTGCCTGGACCTGCTCGGCTCGGCGCGGGCCCGCCGTGAACGCTACGTCGGCGCGTGGCTGCCCGAGCCGCTGCCCGACCGCACCGAGGGGGACCGCTCGGGCGGCGCCGACTCCACCGGCCCCGCGGACCCCGCCGACCAGATCGTCCTGGACGAGTCGGTGGCCATGGCCTTCCTCGTCGTCCTGGAGTCGATGACGCCCGCCGAGCGGGTGGCGTTCGTCCTGCACGACGTCTTCCGGTACCCGTTCGCCGAGATCGCCGACATCCTCGGCCGAACCCCTGCGGCCTGCAAGCAGCTGGCGGCCTCCGCCCGGCGGCGGGTGAGCGCCACACGCGCTCCGGCGACGGCGACGGTGACGGCGGTGTCGGCGACCGGCCGGGCCGATGTGGTGAGGCACGTCAAAGAGGCATGGGAGACCAAGGACATCGCAGCCCTCGTCGGCCTCCTCGACCCTGCCGCCGTGATGACCGCCGACGGCGGCGGCATGGTCGGCACCGTGCTGCGCCCGCTCGAGGGCGGCGCGCGCATCGCCCGGTACATGGTCGCCATCGCCGACAAGGCTCCGGGGCTCGAACTCCTGGAGCGGTCGGTCAACGGTATGCCGGGCCTGGTGGCCCGCCGCGCCGGTGTCGTCATGACCGTAGCCTCGTTCGAGGTCTCCGATGGGCGCGTCACCCGGATCTGGGTGGTTCGCAACCCGGAGAAGCTGCGGCCGTGGGCGCGGGAGGGCTGACCGGCCCGCGCCCCGGAGCCGCCGTCGTATCCCTCGCGCGGGGAAGATCCCTCGCGCGGCGAAGGCGAAGCCGACGGGCGGTCAGCGGCCGTGGTGGTGCATGACGTGCTTGGTGCGCGAGTAGTCGTCCAGTGCGTAGACCGACAGGTCCCGGCCGTAGCCGGAGCCCTTGAATCCGCCCCAGGGGACCTCGGCGGCCAGCACGAGATGTGAGTTGACCCAGACCGTTCCGCTGTCGAGGCGCGCGGGGATGTCGTGGCCGCGGCGGGCGTTCTCCGTCCACACCGATGCCGACAGGCCCAAGGGGACGTCGTTGGCGCGCCGTACTGCCTCCTCCTCGTCGGCGAAGGTCTCGACCGTGACCACGGGGCCGAAGATCTCCTGACGTGTGGCTTCCGCTCCTTCGGGGAGGTCGACCAGCACGGTCGGGGCGATGAAGTAGCCGGGTCCGTCGAGGGCCGCGCCTCCGGTCGCGGCTCGGGCGCCTTCGTTCCTGGCGCGTTCCACGTATCCGGTGACGCGGTCGAAGTGGGCCTTCGAGACCATGGGGCCGACCTCGACATCCTCGCCGGAGCGCGGGTCACCGACGACCAACGACCGTACCTCGCCGACGAGTTGCCCGATGAACCGGTCGGCTACCGATTCGTGGACGAGTATGCGGCAGGCGGCCCCGCACTCCTGGCCCGAGTTCCAGAACCCGGCTTCCTTCAGAGCCGACGCGGCGGCCGCGAGATCGGCGTCCTCGAAGACCAGAACCGGGGCCTTGCCGCCGAGTTCGAGGTGGACACGTTTGAGGGTGTCCGCGGCCGCCCGGGCCACCGCGCGACCGCTGGCGACCGAACCGGTCAGGGCGATCATGTCGACGTCCGGGTGTTCGGCGAGCCGGGCACCGGCCTCCGGGCCGTGGCCGTTCACCACGTTCACCACGCCGGGCGGCAGGAGATCGGCGACGAGTTCGGCGAACTTCAGCGTGGTCAGCGGGGTCTGCTCGGACGGCTTGATGACCAGGGTGTTGCCCGCGGCGAGAATGGGCGCGATCTTCCAGGCCGCCATGAGCAAGGGATAGTTCCACGGGGTGATCACGCCGACGACCCCGAGCGGTTCACGGAGAATGACCGACAGGTGGTCCTCGACGTAGTCCCCGGCGGCCATGGACGTCTTCGCGCGCAACGCACCGGCCATGAAGCGGAAGGTGTCGATGGTCATGCCGATGTCGTCCTGTGACACCGCGAGCGGTTTGCCGGTGTTCGCCGACTCCAGCCTGACCAGGAGGTCGGTGTTCTCGGCGAGCCGGTCGGCGATGGCGTGCAGCACCTCCGAGCGGTCCTTGGGGACCAGCCGCGCCCACCGGCCCTTCGCCCCCGCCGCGGCGGCCACCGCTCGGTCGACGTCCTCGGCGGTTCCCTCCGGAATCCGGGCGATGACGCTTTCCGTGCTCGGGTCGATCACATCGATGACACGCCCGGGAGAGCCGTCGGGCGAGGTCCCGTCGGGGAACGTTCCGTCGATGAAATGGCGGGCCGGAGGGAGATCGGCCGCGGAGATCAGAGGCGGGGCGTCCGCTGCGCGCCGGACGGTGACCGTCGTCGGAGTGGCGGCGTCAGTGGTCATGATCAGTGGCTCCCTGAGTGGTGGCCTGAGTGGTGGCCTGAGCGGTGATGGGAAGGCGCCGGGGTGCGCCGAGGTACGTCACGCGGGCCGTCGCGGAAGCTCCTCGACCAGGGAGGAGATCGTGGCGGTTGTGGCGGCGTCGAGGCCGAGCAGCGGCTCGCGGGGCTCTCCGACGGGGAACCCGGCCGCGTTCAGGGCGGCCTTGACGGCCGGGATGAACGGAGCGGACATGATGGCGTCCATCAGCGGGTAGATCCGCGCCCATTCGGCCCGTGCCCGCCCGAGTTCGCCGTCGCGCACCGCGCGGTGGACCGAGACGAGCTCGGCGGGGATGACGTTCGCGGTCCCGGCCATGACACCGGCGGCGCCCTCGGAGATCGCCTGGAGAAGGAGGCTGTCCCAGCCGATGAAGGTGGAGATGACGTCGCCGTAGCGGTGGATCAGCTGCCCGGCCTGGGCCATGTCGCCGCTGGTGTCCTTGATGTACTGGATGTTCCCGACCTCGCGGGCGAGCTGTCCGACGATCTCCGGCGAGAGGGGGACACCGGTGGCCGCTGGCAGGTTGTAGAGCATGACCGGGATGTCCACGGCGTCGGCCACGGTGCGCAGATAGCGCAGCGTCTCGTCGAGCGTGAGCGGCTCGTAGTACGGGGCGACCACCATCAGCACCGAGGCTCCGGCGGTTTCCGCGTGGCGGGACAGCGCGACCGCTTCCTTCGTGCTCAGCGCACCGGTCTGGGCGATGACCGGCACACGTCCGGCCGCCTGGTCGACGACGGTCTCGACCACCTGGCGCCGTTCCGCGCCGTTCATGGCCGCGAACTCACCGGTGGAGCCACAGGCGACGACGCCGTCGACTCCGCCGTCGACGCTGCGGTCGACCAGGCGGCGCAGGGTCTTCTCGTCGAGCTGCCCGTCCGCCGCGAACGGCGAGGCAAGGGCGGTCAGGACACCGCTCAGCTGTGACGACATGCGTGATTCTCCTCGGATGAAGCTGGGTGCGGGCATCGATGCGGAAGGCATCGGTTGAGAGGCCATCGGTTCAGCGGGCATCGGTTCAGCAGACGGCGGGCGAGGGCGCCGGGCCGTGCGGGGTGGCCTGCCGGTCGGTGGCCAGCAGGCTCTGGGCCTCCTGCGCGGCGGACAGGCCGGTCTGGATCGCGGTCTCGGTGTAGAGGGTGCCGAGGTAGTCCCCGGCAAGGAGGACCCGGCCGCTGCGGCGGGTCAGCGTCGGCTGGAGCTTTCCGCGGCCGGGGAAGCAGTAGGGAGAGCCGGTGGGCCAGCGCTGCACCTCGGCTTCCACGACGTGATCGGCGAAGCCCGGCAGGATCTGGCCGAGGTCGTCGAGGTAGGTCCGGCGGATCTCGTCGTCGTCGCGTTCGAGGAGCTCGCGCGCCAGACTGCCCGGCGAGAAAGCCATGATGCTGCTGCCGGGCCGTCGCTCCGGCTCCAGACCGCGGGCGATGTTCGACATGTTCAGCAGGACGTTGAAGGACCGCTTCGGCGTCGCGATGGCGTACGCGTTGTCCCACACCTGACGCCCGGTCTCGTCGGTGAGGAACGCCGCGCTCACATACGGGCCGTAGACAACCTTCGACAGGGCCTCCCGGATGTCGCGGTCGAGGTCGACCGCGATCCGGTGGCTGACGGTCGCGGGGGTGGCCAGGACCACGCAGCGCGCCTCGACCTCCCGCTCGGCTCCGTCCTGCCGGTAACGGACCACGACCGAGCCGTTCTTCTGGACGATCTCGTCGACGGTCGCGTTCAGCCGCACCCGGTCCGACAGGGCCGCGGCGATGCCCTCGGTGAGGGTGGACGGGCCGCCGAGGATGCTCTGCGAGAGACCGGCACCGATGTTCCACACCAGGCTGAAGTAGCCGACGCCCGCGCCCGCCGACAACTGGTCGATGTCGGCGGAGGAGCGGGTCACCGTGGGCTTGAACAGCGCCTCGGCGTCCTCCGGCAGATCTCCGATGAAGTCCTTGAAGGAACGGTCGTTCATGAAGTCGTAGACCCGCTGCTGCCGGGCGGCCTCGTCCTCGCCGGGCCGCACCCGGACGATCCGCGCGTAGGCGGCGACGGCGAGCGCCACCTTGGCACCGGCCTTCACCATCCCGGCGCGGGCGGACCACGGCATGGGAATCCGGAACGGATAGCTCTCCACCCGGCCGCTCAGCAGAAGCTTGCCGTTCATGGCCAGTCCGGCCAGCGAGCCCGTCACCGGGGTCGAGTCGACGCCGGTGTCGCGGAGGAGCCACGCCGTGGAGGAGTTTCCACCGGCGTAGACGTGCCCGCCCCAGTTGAGCCAGTACGGACCGCGGCGCTCCGATCGGATGCGTCCGCCGACCCGTCCCTCCGATTCCAGAAGGAGCGTGTCCCAGTGCCGCAGTCGCCAGCCCGCGGCCAGTCCCGCGATGCCGCCTCCGACGATCACTACGTCCTTCATCGATACCCTCCTGCACCCATAGGGGATTCGCGGCTGGAGAATTGCGGCGGTCAGACACCGGCCGGGCGCCCGGCGGGCTCGGCGGCCCGGGGGTGCAGCGCGGCGGCTTCGTGCAGGGCCATGCCCCGTGTCTCGGGCGCCCACAGGACGGACACGAGGGCGCCGAGAAGGCTGATCGCGGCGGCGGCGATCATGGTGCCGCCGATGCCCCAGCTGCTCAGGGCCAGCGGGACGAGATAGGTGCCGACGGCGGCGCCGATACGGCTGACGGAGGAGGCCAGCCCGACGGCGGAGCCGCGTACCTCCGTCGGGAACAGTTCGTTCGGGTAGATCCACTGGAGGATCTGGGTGCCGCCGATGATGATCGCGTACAGCGCGAACAGGGTCATGATCACGGCCGACGGCGCGTGGGGGAAGATGCCGAGCAGCAGCAGGGCCAGGCCCGACCAGACGAAACTGTGGATGACCAGCGGACGCCGGCCCATACGGTTCACACCGAGCAGGGCCACCACGCAGCCGAGGAGGAACATGACGGTGATCAGCGCCTCCCCGATATTGGCGAGGCCGCCCTTGAGCTGCAGCGCGTCCAGGATCTTCGGCCCGAAGGCGTAGATGGCGAACAGCGGGACGACGGAACAGGTCCAGAAGACGGAGATGTACAGCATCCGTCCGCCGTAGCCGGAGCGCATGATCGCCTTGACGTCGACGTTCTCGTTCTCCTCCGTCGGCAGGTCGGCGACCGTCGCGTCGGGACCGTAGACCTGCTTGAGGACGGCCTCGGCCCTGTCGGTGTGGCCCTTGTTCGCCAGCCAGCGCGGGGACTCGGGCGTGCCATGGCGCAGCAGCACGATGATCGTGGCGGGCAGGGTGGCGCTGGCGAGCATCCACCGCCACCCGTCGTCGCCGACCGACAGCAGGATCTCGCCGACGATGTACGCGGTGGCGGCGCCCACGAACCACATGACGACCAGGCCGCCGAGCAGCGGACCCCGGTAACGGCGCGGCGTGAACTCGGCCAGCAGGGAGGTGGCGATGGGGTAGTCGGCGCCGACGGCCATGCCGATCAGCAGGCGCAGGATGAACAGCCACACCGGATCGGCGGCCCAGAACTGGGCCACCGAGCAGACGATGATGGCGATCAGGTCGATGGTGTACAGGAGCTGCCGGCCGAACTTGTCGGTCAGGAAGCCGCCCACGAAGGCGCCGAGGAAGATGCCGATGAGCGCCGAGGCGCCGATGAGGCCCTGGGCGGAGTCGGACAGGTCCAGCTGCGGCGTGATCTGCACCATGGCGACGCCGATGATGCTCAGGATGTAGCCATCGAGGAACGGGCCCCCGGAGGAGTACAGCGCCAGTTTCTTGTGGAAGCTCGTCAGTGGGGCTTCGTCCACTCTGCTTCCTGCGTTCGCGGTCATCACTGCCTCCGGGAGCGGTACCCGGACGTACCCGTGGAGGGGCCGTCCGGTCCAGGTCGGGATCGATGTCGTGTCGTCGGCGGCCGCCGGATGGCAACGAAGTATGTGAACGCCACGAGCGGCCAACAATGGCCGCGGCATCACACCCGGCGCCGGGGTACATCCGAATCAGAAGTTCGGCTACGGTTGCCGCCATGGTCGGCCGTCCCCGCAACGCCGTGGTCCTCACCGAGGACGAACGGGCCGCACTGAAGACATGGACCCGCAGCCGCAGCTGCTCGCAGGCCCGGGCGCTGCGCGCGCGGATCGTGCTGGCCTGCGAGGACGAGCCCACCAACACCGGTGTGGCCGACCGCCTCGGCATCTCCCGCGACATGGTCGGCAAGTGGCGCGCCCGCTTCCTCGCCGAACGGCTGGCGGGCCTGGACGAGCAGCCCCGGCCGGGGCGGCCTCCCGCGGCGGACGACGACACCGTGGCCCATGTCCTCGTCCGCACCCTCACCCCACCACCGCCCGGTGCCGGGCAGGCCTGGTCGACCCGCTCCCTGGCCGCCGAGACCGGTCTGAGCCAGAGCACGGTGAGCCGCATCTGGCGGGCCTGCCGCGTGCAGCCGGGGGCGGGCGCCGCGCCCGGGCCGCGCCGGGCGTGGTCCCTGCCGGACCGCGCCGAGGAGGTCGTCGGACTGTTCATCGCGCCACCGGTGTGCGTGCTCGCCGTGGCGGCCCGGCCGGGGCGGGGCGGAGCCGTGCGCACCTGCGCGGGCCGGTTGTTCGGCCAGGAGCGGGAGGCGCCCCACGTCCTGGCTGTGGCCTCCGCCTTCGCCGCGCTCCGGGGCGGGCGGCACCCGCGGGACACGCCCTGGACGGACCACCCCGCCCTGCGCACGTTCCTGGAGCAGGCGGGGGTGGCGGCCGATACCGGGGGAGTGGTGCACCTCCTGGCACACGGCGTCACCGCGGAATGCCACTCCGGGTGCCAGGACGTGTCCCCGCGGCTGCGCTGGCACCACGTACCCGGCCCGGCGGAGTGGACCGACGAGACCCGGCGCCTCCTCGCCACCGATGCCCGGCCCGCTCATGAGACCGCCCCCGAGACGGTTCCCGAGTCCGCCCCCGATGCGCACCGCCTCCGTGACGCGCTGCTGACCTGGTCCACCACATGGACCTCGTCCGCGGGCCCCTTCACCCGGGTCGCCGCTCCGCGCCCGGTGTACGACACCCCGTCCATCTGCGGCTCCGGCAACGACTCGAACGCCCGGGACGTGTGCGCGCCCGGCCACGCCGACGACCCCATGGCGACCAGGTTCACATCCCCCGACGAGCCGCCCGGCGCACCCCTCACGACCGATCCCGTGGTCGGCCTGTTGCGCGAAGCCCTCCTCGCCGGTCCCCTCCGCCCCGGCGACCGGGTCCGGGAGACGCCGCTCGGCAGCCGCCTCGGCCTCTCGCGCCGGGCCGTCCGCGCGGGGCTGCGGGCGCTGGCCGAGGAGGGCATGCTCGACCTGCTCCCGGGCGGCGCGACCGCCGTCCCCGCCGTCACGGCGAAGGACGTCCTGGACCTCTACGCCCTGCGCGCCAGCCTGGGCGCGCTGCTCATCCGGCGGGTGGCGATGCTCGGGCGCGAGCAGCTCGCCCCGGCATCGGCGGCCCTGGCGGAGGTCCGCGCCGCCGCGCGCGACGGCGATCACGCCCGCGTCCGGGAAGTCGACCTGTGGTTTCAGGACGCCCTCGCCCGCACCGCGGACCTGCCACAGGCAGCCCAGACCTTCGAACGACTCACGGCCCGTCTGCGCATGTTCGTCACGGTGCTGGACATGGACTACAGCCAGGCGTGCGACACCATCACCGACGAGGACACCGCCGTCTACGAGGCGTTGCGCGACGCCGACGGAAACGAGGCGGCCCGCCTGTGGCGGGTCAAGATCGAACGCTGCGTCCGCTTCATGATCGCCCAGCTCCCCGAGGACGACGCGGCCCCGCATCTGTGGACCACCCTGGCGGGCAGGCCCCGCACCCGCCCGGACGATTCACACTGACGCGGGTCCGGGTGGCCCCCGGACGCCGTCTCAGATCGCGGCGCGAATGGCCCGTTCGAAGCCCTCGACGTGATCGCGGGCGAGCTGTGCCGCCTTCTCGGAATCACCGGCGACGACCGCCTCGATCAGCGGTCCGTGCTCCTCGACATGACCGGCCATGTCCGACAGCCGGTCGATGAACAGACACCAGATGCGGGTGGCCAGGTTGTCGTGGCGGACGAGAGTGTCCTCCAGGTACGGGTTGTGGGTGGCGGCGTAGATGGCGCGGTGGACCCGCAGGTCCAGGCGCATGAGGTCGCCGGCTTCCCGCCCACCGGAATCCACGCCCGCCAGCTCCCGTAGGGCGGCCGTCAGCGCCGCACGGTCCGTGGCCGTGGCGCGGCGCGCGGCCCGGGCGGCGGCCAGCGGCTCCAGCTCCTGGCGCACCTCGGAGATATGGGCCAGGTCGGTGATGTTCACATCGGTGGCGAAGGTGCCGCGCCGGGGGTAGGTCGTGATCAGCCGCTCGTACTGGAGCCGCTTGAGCGCCTCGCGCACGGGTGTCCGTCCGACGCCGAGGGACTGTGCCAGCTGGTCCTCGTTGATCGGCGCGCCGGGGCGGATTTCGAGCATGACGAGGCGGTCGCGGATGGCGCGGTAGGCGCGCTCGGCGAGGGACAGCTCCTCGCCCCTCGGCTCGGTCGCCACGTGCTGCATGGAAGAAGCCCCCTTGACCTGTCCGGCGAGCTCCCATACCTTACCGCAGAGGCTAATATATCAGTTGCCCATTAGTTGGCTCTCAGGATGGTGCACAGATGGCAACGAACCCGTCGATCACCACGGTCACCGCCCTCACCTCCCACCCCTCCCTGCTTTCTCTCCCGCTCCGCGAACTCGACCCCGACGTCGCCGCCGCGGTGGACGCCGAACTGCACCGCCAGCAGTCGACCCTGGAGATGATCGCCTCGGAGAACTTCGCTCCGGCCGCGGTCATGGAGGCCCAGGGCTCGGTCCTGACCAACAAATACGCCGAGGGCTATCCCGGCCGCCGCTACTACGGCGGCTGTGAGCACATCGACGTGGTCGAGAAGCTGGCCATCGCCCGGGTGAAGCAACTCTTCGGCGCGGAGGCCGCCAACGTCCAGCCGCACTCGGGCGCCCAGGCCAACGCGGCCGCGATGTTCGCGCTGCTGAATCCCGGCGACACCATCCTCGGGCTCGACCTGGCGCACGGTGGCCATCTGACCCACGGCATGCGCCTCAACTACTCCGGCAAGCTGTACAACGTCGTGCCGTACCACGTGCGCGAGTCCGACATGCGCGTCGACATGGACGAGGTCGAGCACCTCGCCCTCGCACACCGCCCGAAGATGATCGTCGCCGGGTGGTCGGCCTACCCCCGGCGGCTGGACTTCGCCGCGTTCCGGCGCATCGCCGACGCGGTGGGCGCGTATCTGCTGGTGGACATGGCGCACTTCGCCGGTCTGGTGGCCGCGGGCCTCCATCCGAGCCCGGTGCCGTACGCCGACGTCGTGACGACCACCACGCACAAGACCCTCGGCGGCCCGCGTGGCGGTGTGATCCTCAGCCGCGCCGACCTGGCGAAGAAAATCAACTCCGCGGTCTTCCCCGGCCAGCAGGGCGGACCGCTGGAACACGTCATCGCGGCGAAGGCGGTGGCCTTCAAGGTGGCGGCGGGCGAGGAGTTCACCGAACGCCAGCGGCGCACCCTGGCCGGTGCCCGCATCCTCGCCGGGCGGCTGCTGGCCGACGATGTGGCCGAGGCCGGGATCACGGTGCTGACCGGTGGCACCGAAGTCCATCTCGTCCTCGTGGACCTGCGCGGCTCCGCGCTCGACGGGCAGCAGGCCGAGGACCGGCTGCACCGCATCGGTATCACCGTCAACCGCAACGCGGTGCCGTTCGACCCGCGCCCGCCGATGGTCTCCTCGGGGCTGCGGATCGGCACCCCGGCCCTGGCCGCCCGGGGCTTCGGCGAGACGGAGTTCCGGGAGGTCGCGGACATCATCGCCCAGGCCCTGAAGGACGACCGGTTCGGCGACGGGAGCGCGGGCCCGCTGCGCGACCGGGTCGAAAAGCTCGCCGGTGCGTTCCCTCTTTACCCCCACCTGAACACCTCCAGCTGAACGGAGACGCGGCATGACCACCCAGCCGCTGCCGGAGCACCCGGACTTCCTCTGGCGCAACCCCGAGCCGCGCTCCTCATACGACGTCGTCATCGTCGGCGCGGGCGGCCACGGCCTGGCCACCGCCTACTACCTCGCCAAGAACCACGGCATCACCAATGTGGCCGTCCTGGAGAAGGGCTGGCTGGCCGGCGGCAATATGGCACGCAACACCACGATCATCCGCTCCAACTACCTGCTGGACGAGAGCTCGGCGATGTACGAGCACGCGCTGGGGCTGTGGGAACGGCTCCCGGAGGAGCTGGGCTACGACTTCCTGTTCAGCCAGCGCGGCGTCCTCAACCTCGCGCACACCTTGCAGGACGTCCGCGAGGGCGTGCGCCGCGTGAGCGCCAACCGGCTCAACGGAGTCGACGCCGAGTGGCTCGAACCGGACGAGGTCGCCAAGGTCTGCCCCATCCTCAACGTCTCGCCCCGCACCCGGTATCCGGTCCTCGGCGCCACCTTCCAGCCACGGGCCGGTATCGCCAAGCACGACCATGTCGCCTGGGCGCTGGCCCGGCGGGCCGACGAGCTGGGCGTGGATCTGATCCAGGGGTGCGAGGTCACCGGCTTCGTCAAGGACGGCGACCGGGTCGTGGGCGTGGAGACCAGCCGCGGCCGTATCCTCGCGGGCCGGGTCGGCCTCGCGGCCGCCGGGCACAGCAGCGTCCTGGCCGAACTGGCCGGATTCCGGCTGCCGGTGCAGTCACACCCCCTCCAGGCGCTGGTCTCCGAGCTGCACGAGCCGGTGCACCCCACCGTGGTGATGTCGAACCATGTGCACGTCTACGTCTCCCAGGCGCACAAGGGCGAGCTGGTGATGGGCGCGGGCGTCGACGCGTACAACGGCTACGGGCAGCGCGGCTCGTTCCATGTGATCGAGCAGCAGATGGCCGCCGCGGTGGAGCTGTTCCCCGTCTTCGCCCGTGCGCACGTACTGCGGACCTGGGGCGGCATCGTCGACGTCACCCCGGACGCCTCCCCGGTCATCGGCGCCACCCCGATCGAGAACCTCTACGTCAACTGCGGCTGGGGCACCGGCGGATTCAAGGCCACTCCGGCCGCCGGCCTGACCTTCGCGCACACCATCGCCACGGGCGAACCGCATCCGCTGAACGCCCCCTTCGCCCTCGAACGCTTCACGACGGGCGCACTGATCGACGAACACGGCGCCGCGGCCGTGGCGCACTGAGGAGAACACCGTGCTGCTGATCACCTGCCCATGGTGCGGTCCTCGCGACGAGGCCGAATACCACTACGGGGGACAGGCCCATGTCCCCTACCCCGGAAACACCGCGGACCTCACCGACGAGCAGTGGGCCGCGTACGTCTTCTACCGCGACAACCCCAAGGGGCCCTTCGCCGAGCGGTGGATGCACGGCACCGGCTGCCGCCGCTGGTTCAACGTCCTGCGCGACACCGCGAGTTACCAGGTGCTGGCCGCCTACCGGCTGGACGAGCCCCGCCCCGAACTGCCCCAGGCCGGAGGGAACCGATGACCGACCAGCCCCACCAGCACTGCCGGCTCCCGGGCGGGGGCCGCGTCGACCACGGCACCGTGCTGCGGTTCACCGTCGACGGCCGGGAGATGACCGGGCACCCCGGAGACACCGTCGCCTCGGCGATGCTGGCGAACGGGCTCGTGGAGGTCGCTCCGTCGCTCTACCGCGGCCGCCCGCGCGGCATCGTCGCCGCGGGCGCCGAGGAGCCCAACGCCCTGGTGCGGATCGACGGGCCGTGCGCGGAAGGCATGCTGCCCGCGACGACGGCGGAGCTGTACGACGGCCTGTCCGCCACCACGCTGTCCGGGATGGGC
>Ga0307508_10003822_pt1 | contig 15023 bp, 10 predicted proteins | sample 9_EM_MG_FD_203089 | JGI IMG/M metagenome (GOLD analysis project Ga0307508, IMG submission 203089) | Populus trichocarpa ectomycorrhiza microbial communities from riparian zone in the Pacific Northwest, United States - 9_EM | ecosystem: Host-associated > Plants > Roots > Unclassified | place... | reverse complement strand
ACGGCATGTTTGAGTACTGCGACCGCCCGTCGTGGTACTCCGACAGGGGCTTTGAGTACCGCGACGGCCTGTCGCGGTACCACGACGGCGTGTTTGAGTACTGCGATGGCCCATCGTGGTACCACGACGGCGCGTTTGAGCACTGCGACAGCTTGTCGCGATAGAGGGCCAGCGAGGCACGGAGCGCGGCGGAGGCGAGGGGAGTGTTGTAAGTCGACAACGAGTTGTTGTCCCGAGATCTGGATCGATGTCGGCGGACAACGGGCCGTGTAGGCCGGCAACGGCTCATTGTCTCGGGATGTGGAGCGTTGCAAGCCGGCAACGAGCCGTTGTCTCGGGATCTGGACCGATGTCGGCGGACAACGGTCCGTGTAAGCCGGCAACGAGCCGTTGTCTCGGGATGAGCCGCGTTGCAAGCCGGCAACGAGCCGTTGTCTCGGGATCTGGACCGATGTCAGCGAGCAAAGGACCGTGTAAGCCGGCAACGGCTCATTGTCCGGGGATGTGAAGAGCTGTAAGCCGACAACGAGCCGTTGTTTCGGGATCTGGACCGATGTCAGCGAACAATGGGCCGCTGTAAGCTGGCAACGGCTCATTGTCCGGGGATGTGAAGAGCTGTAAGCCGACAACGAGCCGTTGTTTCGGGATCTGGAGCGATGTCGGCGGACAACGGCCCGTGTAAGGCGACAACGGCTCATTGTCCGGGGATGTGGAGCGTTGCAAGTCGACAATGAGCCGTTGTCCGTGGATCTGGACTCGCGCAGCGCTTCCCGGGCCATCCGCGAAGGATTCTGCTGACCAGGAGTACAATAGCTGCCGGGATGGGTTAGAAGCTATGGCAACTCGACAACTGATCATCGACGTTCCGGAAACCGTTCTCCTGGCGGAGAAGATCGACGCGACTTCGTTCGCCCAGGAGCTCCGGGTCCTGGCCGCCGTGAAGCTGTATGAGCTCGGCCGGCTCTCTTCCGGCCGTGCCGCAGAGCTTGCCGGCATGACCCGTGTTGAGTTTCTCCTCAACTTGGGCCGCTACAAGGTCTTCCCCTTTGAATCCGAGCTTGTTGACCTGGAAGCCGGTCGAATGGCTGGTTTTCGACCTGGGGGCTGGGGAACTAGCGGCCCTGGCACTTGGCTTGGAGCACCGAGATCGCATAATCCTCCTGGATGACGGACTTGCGCGTCGGGTCGGCCAAGCAGCCGGTCTGACCGTCTGGGGCACTCTCAGAATCCTGCTCGAGGCGAAAGCGGTAGGGCTCACCGATTCAGTCGCTCCTCTCCTGGGAGAGCTTGAAAAAGCCGGCATGTGGATGTCACTGGACATCCGGCAGCGCGTGCTGTCCCTGGCCGACGAGCTTCCCTCTGGATAGTCCTCGATCAATTACATCATCCCGCACGAAGCGGCTGGGAGGGGAGGATCTCAGAGAGGCTGACACGCCCCTGTCATCTTGAGGGAGCTTCGGCGATCGAAGGGCGGGCGCAGCGTCGTTCCTGGGAGCGCTGGCGTCTCGCCGGCTTTTTTATGTCTTCACCGAAAACCGCCGAACGGTAAGAGAGAAGAAGAAGTCGCCGGCGAGACGGTCAGCGGGCCGGGATTTGCACCCGGCCCGCGAGCTCATTCAGCCGTTCGGCTCAAGGCCAGAGCCGGTGTCGCCGGAGCTGGCCCTGCTTTGCTCAGTGCCGGGCCCGGCATTTTCGTCTGTCTTGGCTGTCTTGGAGCCATCCGGATCGAGGATGGAGCCGGTGTCAGGCCAGAGGACGAGGAGAAGATCCCGGACCTTGGAGAAGAAACCGGGGTTGGTCGCCGGGTGCGCCGCGGCCGAGAGGACGATTTTCCCCTGGGGCGAGGCTGTTGCGGGAGCGGGACCGAGCAAAACGAGCGCGATCAGGGCAGCGGGAACGACGAGGCGCGACGGGAATCGAGGCATTCTGACCTCCTGAGGCCGCGCGGCTCCGGCCACCACGGCCGGAGAGGGCGGTCTTCTCAAGAGGAAGTTTGCACCGGGAATGGCCTCTTCTGTTTGTAGGCTACGCGTGATAGCGTCCAAACATGCCAGTCGTCCAAATCGGAGATCTTGGTTTAGCTTAGTGAGGCGAAGAGTGCTGCGTCACTGGACCTATAACCCGCACACCGGCGGAAGAAAGATTCCTCCTTCAGTCCGTCAGCTCACCGAGCAACGCATTCGGGCGTACGCTGAATCTCGCTACGCCGGGAAATTCACTCGGCTGGACATCCGCTTCCGCGGCCCGCTGTGCTACATCGACGCCTACACAGAACCTGGGAAACCGGCTCCTGAGCTGCTCAGCGCTCAGGGCGAAACCCTCGAGCATCACCTGGAGCGGCTGCGAAACGCTCCCCTCCACCTGTGCCGGTTGCGCTACTTCGGCGACCTGGAGAAGTGGAGCATGGCGTTCTACACCTACAGCCACATGAAGTATGAGCCGTGCATGTTTGGTGATGGGAGCTTTCATGGGACGCCCGAAGATGCTTTTGAGATAGGGGCTGTGTATCTTCAGGGGTAATCGCTTGGCCAACTGTGCCTTCCTCCTGCTATTCTTGAGGATGTTTCCCGGATTAGGATAAGGTCCCGGCAGCGAGGAAGCCCTTGAAAGCCTATAGCGGTTTTACAACAAGTTTGGACACGCTTCTCCTTGAGGCTGCCGAGACCCCATGGGCCTCGGACCTCCGGGCGCGGATCGCCTATGCTCTCGACGGGCAGGCTGCCGCGGAGCTGAGGCGGTCGGTTCCGCTGGCGACGTTGAGGGCCGACGGCATTTTTTTCACGAGCTCTGACCTGGCGCGGCGAGCTGTACAAAATCTGCTCCCAACACTTAACCTCGATTCAGTGGTCCTCGATCCTGCCTGTGGCGCGGGAGACCTGCTCATTGCATGTGCCGCCGGTCTGCCCGTTAGTAAAGAGCACAAAGAAACTCTCCGGCTCTGGGGCTCGTGTCTGGTCGGACGTGACCTTCACCCGGAGCTCATCGAGACGGCAAGGCGCCGTCTCCTGCTGAGATCACTGGTGCTGGATGGGACGACGGATGCCCTGCCTCTCTGGGGCGGTGCGGAGGGAACTTTCCCAGGGCTGCAAAGCCGCTGCGGCTTGAGTGACCATCAGGTCATCGCGGCTGCTACACACATCGTCATGAACCCGCCTTTTGGAATGGTCCCTGCGCCCTCGACCTGCGAATGGGGGGCCGGCAAGGTCAACATGGCAGCTCTTTTCTTGGAGACTGTGCTGCTAAAGGCCAGGCCGGGCACCCGGGTTTCCGCCATTCTGCCGGATGTGCTACGGAGTGGTTCGCGGTACCGGAAGTGGCGGGAGCTCGTGTCGAGTCGGGCTGCTATCGAGCGCCTCGAGATCCTCGGCCAGTTCGACCGTTGGGCCGATGTCGACGTGTTCTTGCTCGAGCTCCAGGTCGTTGGCCTCTCTGAAGCGGCGAGCCGGCAGCCGTGGAGGGTCGGAGGGCGGCCGTTGGGTGGTTGCATCGGCGACCGCTTCGAGATCTGTATCGGCCCGGTCGTTGACTACCGCGACCCCCATACGGGTCCGTTTCATCCCTTCATCCACTCCCGGGACCTCCCTCCGTGGCAGACGGTCCGCGAAATCCCGAGACACCGGCGTTTCAATGGGCGGGTCGTGAAGCCGCCCTTCGTCGCAATCCGGCGAACTTCTCGGCCAGGAGACCGCCACCGGGCCATCGGCACGCTGATCGCCGGGCCACAGCCGGTCGCGGTGGAGAACCATTTGATCGTGTTGCGACCCAAGGATGGCACGGTGAGGGCCTGCCGCGAGCTTCTCCGCAGCTTGAAGGATGAACGAACCACTCACTGGCTCGATGAGAGGATTCGTTGCCGGCATCTGACGGTCGTGGCTCTGGATGAGCTGCCTTGGTGGCACAGCGCTCCATGACCGACGCCCGGATCCGTTTTTCGACCGAGATTCTCCGTCGGCTTGGGGAAGAGCTCAATCCGAGCCCTGACCAGAGTCTCCTCGAGCTCGTCAAGAACGCCTATGACGCCGACGCACGCCGCTGCCGGGTGAAGTTGATGAGCACAGATGCTCCCGGCGGCGCCATTCGAATCAGCGACGACGGCGATGGGATGGAACTCGAAGCGATTCAGGACGGATGGCTTGTTATCGGGCGATCCGGAAAATCGAGCCGAGAGCGCACTCGCCTCGGCCGTGTACCCGCCGGCAGCAAAGGTCTGGGTCGCCTCGCCGCTCTACGGATGGGCACTGCGGTAACGCTCTCGACCCGTCCTCGCGGCGCGAGCTTGGCCCAATATCGCCTCCGGATCGACTGGACGGCCTTCGACGAAGCTCGGGTCGTCGACGATGTCGTTCTGCCGATAAAGAAAGTACGCCGAACCCTCAGCTCTAGACATGGGACCGAAATTCTAGTCAAGAACCTTCGCTCCCACCTGAGCCGCATGGACGTCAAACGCTTGGCCCGGGCGATGATCCTACTGGCCGATCCCTTCGGGGATGACCCGGAAGGATTCGAACCGGTTCTCCTGGCGCCGGAGTTTGGTGATCTCGAGAAGCTCGTTCGTGAACGCTATTTCGAGGACGCCGATTATCATTTGATTGCCGATCTGGGCGGTGATGGCCGTGCAGAGGCACGGGTTGTTGATTGGCAAGGGGCTGAGCTATTCCGGGCAACGCATGAAGACCTGGCAGTGAAGAGAAAAGGAGAGACCTACCTCTGCCCCGGCGCATCCTTTCATCTTTGGGTCTTCCGTCTCAGCAAGGACAACTTCGAGCCGCGCACCGCAACGGTGGAGGAGGTGCGCACGTGGCTTCAGTCTTTCGGCGGGGTCCATATCTACTACAACGGCTTGCGGGTCGCCCCCTATGGAAACGAGGGAAATGACTGGTTGGAAATGAACCTGCGGCGCGTTCAGAGTCCGGAGGAGCGGCCGGGGACCAACACCTCGATCGGCCGGGTCGTCATTGCGGACGACGAAGGGGCTCTCCGCCAGAAGACAGACCGCTCAGGCTTCATCGAAGATGAGGCATTCGAGGAGTTGAAGGCATTCGCGCAAGATGCTCTGGAATGGATGGCACGCCGGCGCCTGCACATGGCGGAGCAACGCCGCGCCCTTGTCCGCGAGCAGGTTGCACGAAGATCGAGCCAATCCCAAAAGAAAGTCGAAAGCGCGATTGCGACTGTCCCGGAAAAGCAGCGAGAGTCGGTGCAACTCGCTTTCGAGGGGTACAAGAAATCCCGCGACAGGGAGTCGGAGCAACTGCGCAAGGAAGTGCAGCTCTATCGAACACTGAGCACCGCCGGAATCACGGCCGCAACGTTTGCCCATGAATCAGACGGCAATCCCATCAAAGTCATCAGCCAGTCGCTCAATGCGATCGAGAGGCGGGCCAAAAAGGAGTTGAGAGAAAGATACGCCGGCCTTCTCCAGAAGCCTGTCGACAACATTTCGCGAGCGGTCGAGTCTCTGGCCGTTCTGGGCCGGGCCGTTCTGCGGCTGTTGGACCATGGCAAGCGCCGTACAGGGCGGGTTGATCTGCACCGGGTCATCGTCACGGTGATCGAGATGTTTGAGCCTTTCCTTGCAGGGCGCGATGTCACTCTTAAACAGGATCTTTGCGAAGGCGCGCCTTATCTGCGAGGTAACGATGCGGCCATCGAGTCGATTCTCGCCAACCTGCTCAACAACAGTCTGGCCGCGTTTGTGGCGGGCGGTGGCTCCGAGCGGAGAGTACGCGTCAGGACCGAGATTGAAGGTCAGTTCTGGTTCTTGCGGGTTTCCGACAGCGGACCCGGCTTTCAGGATATCTCGCTGGAAGACATCTGGCTGCCGGGTCAGACGACCCGGCCCGGCGGCACCGGTCTTGGACTGACGATTGTGCGGGATGCCGCAAAGGATCTGGGCGGGACGGTCGAGGCGTTCACTTCAAGCGATTTGGGGGGTGCCGAAGTCCTGATTCGGCTACCCATCCTGGGGGTGTGACACGATGAGTCTACAGATCGCAAGCCACGAGATCCGGCATGTGTTGGTGGTCGAAGACAACCCCGGCGCACGGGAGGGCTACCAGTACACTTTGGAGGACATGGACCTAGAGCCGGTTCTCGAAATGGGGCCTCTGGGAAGCCTGGACGCATACATTTCTACTGTGGCAGGCCGTTGCGAAGCCGCCATTTGCGATCATCATTTGAAAGAGAGCGGCTACGCTGGGTTCAACGGGGCCAAGTTGGTGGCTGAAATGAACAGTAGGCGGCAACCGGCAGTGCTTTGCACGGCATGGGAAGAGGCTGTCGTCGACGAAATTCGACTCTTTCGCAAAGACATTCCCTGTTTGTTGAAGCCTGGAGAGTTTGATCCGGAAAGTTTTCAGCGTGCGTTGGAGGTGTGCATCGACGAATTCCGCGGCCATTTTCAACCGAGTCGATACCCAAGCCGGACGCTTGTCAGAGTGGAGGCTGTGGATCAGGACAATGTCTATGTAGTCCTTCCCGGTTGGAATCCCCAGGAGGTCATCCGGCTGACGCGCGCGGCGATCAGCCCTGATGTGCACTTGTACATCGAGGCAGGGGCACGACTTCATGCGAGGGTCAATATCGGCGCAGAGCGCCAGGACGAGCTCTACTTTGACCAATGGGAGGGGAAGTGAGTGGGTGCGATTGTGGCAAAACGAAAACTGGCGATTTTGGACGTCGGGCACGGCAACTGTGCCGTGCTACAGGATTCTAACGGAGTCGTCGTTATTGATGCCGGCCCGGGAAATGCCCTGGAGATGTATCTGCGTGAGCAAGAGATTCGACGGGTTGACGTGGTTCTCATCTCGCACGCGGATCAGGATCACCTGGGAGGACTGATTGCTCTGTTGGCATCGCGGGCAGTCGAGATCGGCCGAGTTCGTCTCAACACAGATTCCTCGAAAGGTTCCAAGATTTGGGATGATCTCCTCTATGAGCTAGAACTGCTCGATCAGGACAATCGGCTCGATTTCCAACCATTCCTGACACGCGAGGATAAGGGAGCCTATGATCAGGGCTCGATCGAGATCAAGGTTCTTGCTCCCAGTAAGTACTTGGCTGGTAGAGGCCCTGGAAGTCGAGACCGCCATGGACGAAGGATTCTGACGAATAGTCTCAGCGCTGTGATTCGTCTCTCGGAGAAGGGGATCCCTCTTGCCCTATTTCCCGGTGACCTCGATGAGGTCGGTCTCGAAAACCTCGATTGTTCCGCGGACGATCTGAGGGCGCCATTGCTGGTATTTCCTCATCATGGAGGGCGAGCGGGAACTAGCGAGTTGAAGACCTTCGTACGAGAGCTCTGCGACAGGGTGAGGCCGGCAAAGGTCATCTTCTCGATTGGTCGTGGTCGCTACGGCACCCCGTTGCTGGAAGTCGTGTCGGCTGTGAGAGAGCATGTGGAGGGTGTCTGGATCGCCTGCACCCAATTGTCCGAGCACTGCGCCAGCGAGTTACCCAAGGTCCACCCGAAGCATTTGAACCGGGAGTTCGCTCAGGGACGCGAGGGAAGGAAATGTTGCGCAGGCACCCTGGTGATCGATCTCGATCGTGCGGAGGGACTCCTTCCTATCCATGGAGATCATCAAGCGTTCATCGGACTCGCGGCACCCTCTGCCCTTTGCCGTAGAGTTTGAATCCCCTGCACCAAACCACTCTAGATCCAACGCACACCGGCATCCAGCCAGGGCGCCCTCACTCCAACTCATCAATCGCTGCCCAAATCGCATCAAGATCGAGCGTCAACCCCTCACACCCCGGAATCTTCTCTAGCATGCCTGTGCTGGCTCCGAGGACATGGAGGTAGCGGCCCTGGGCGTCGAGCTCGAGGATTTCCAGGCTGCGCAACTGCGGATCGAGGAGCCAGTACCAGGCCACTTTGAATCCCGCGTAATCTGCCATCTTCTCCACCCTGTCGCGCCTGCCGTCGCGGGGCGTCGGCGAGACGATCTCGATGGCGATGTCGGGCGGGACGCGGATCAGGCCGCGAGCGGGCGGCCGGCGGCTGCCCGGCAGATAGACGGTGAGATCAGGCTTCCGGCCGCATCTGGAGCTGACCGCGAGTTTGGCGCCGGAGCCGGCTACCAGGCCGCCTTGCGGGAAGATCCAGTTACCGAGAAACTGACCCAGGAGCGCGACCAGGAGCTCGTGGAGGTAGTCCGGTGCCTCTTCCTCGGCGAGGTGTCCGTCCACAAGCTCGCCGGGCTCGTCCTCGGGCAGGGCGAACCATTCGTCGAGCGAAAGCTCCGCTGCGGTCTCCTGGCTCATGGAGGAGAGGGTATCACCGCCTCGGCCATCCTGGTCCAGAGTTTGCTTCCATTTCTCGGAATGTCAAAGACCGGTCAACTCTTTACCGATTCTTTACTCCGGCGCGGAGTCCCAGCCCCTAGAATGACAAGGGGCGGCCCACCCGCCCGGCTTTGAGGACATACCCTACTTAGCGAATCCAGAGGCTCAAGCAATATGATCTCCGAACCCCCAGAAATCCAGGAGAGCGAGGCGCCGGCGAAGGCGAAGGACCGCCGGACGCAGGAACGGGTGAATGAGGCTCCTGTGGAGTCGTATCCTCCCGACGAGCCGCACAGAGCACGGCGCCGCTGGTGGCCGTGGGTGCTGGCCGTGGTCTTGATCCTTGTAGGCGCGTATTTTCTCGCTCGGCACAATAGTGGCGAAAAAGGCGGCGCGGCGCAGACGAAGGATGGCAAGGGCGACGGCGGTGCCGGTGCGGGTGCGGGAGGGCGGCCGGTGCCGGTGCTCGCGGCGACCGCGGTGACGAAGGACGTCGGCGTCTATCTGACCGGCCTGGGGACCGTGGCCCCCTTGAACACGGTGACGGTCAAGAGCCGGGTCGACGGCCAGCTCCTGCGGATCAACTTCCAGGAAGGTCAGATCGTGCGGGCGGGTGACGTGCTCGCTCTGCTCGATCCGCGCCCGTTCCAGGTGCAGCTCATGCAGGCCGAGGGGCAGAAGGCGAAGGACGAGGCGGCGCTCCAGAACGCCAAGGTGGACTTGCAGCGCTACCAGATCCTCGTCGCCCAGGACTCGATCGCCAAGCAGCAGCTCGACACCCAGGCGGCGACGGTGGCGCAGATCGCGGCCACCATCCAGAGCGATCAGGCGCAGGTCGAGAGCGCGAAGCTCAATCTCACCTACAGCCGCGTCACGGCGCCCACCGGCGGCCGGGTGGGCCTGCGGCAGGTGGACGTGGGCAACATCGTGCATGCCAACGACACCACCGGCATCGTCGTCATCACCCAGCTCCAGCCGATCAACGTCCTCTTCACCATCCCCGCGGACCATCTGCCGCAGGTGCTGCCGCAGGTGCACTCCGGCCACGTCCTGGCGGTCGATGCCTTCGACCGGGACCTCAAGAACAAGCTCGCCACGGGGCAGGTGCTGGCGGTCGACAATCAGATCGACCCGACCACCGGCACGGTGCGCATCAAGGCGCTGTTCCCCAATGAGAACGAGGCGCTGTTCCCCAACCAGTTCGTCAACGCGCGCCTGCTCATCGACACTCTGCGCGGCGCGGTCACCGTTCCCGCGTCGGCGATTCAGCGCAGCCCGCAGTCGACCTTCGTCTATCTCATCAAGCCCGACCAGACGGTCGAGACGCGCAACGTGGAGGTGCAACTGACCGAGGGTGACGAAACGACGATCCGCAGCGGTCTCGCGGCCGGCGACAGGGTGGTGATCGACGGCGCCGACAAGCTGCGGCCGGGGAGCAAGGTCGAAGTGACGCAACCGGGCGCCGCGGATCGCGGACAGGGACAAGGGCAAGGGCAGAAGCAGGGCGGTGGGAAGAGCCGGAAAGCGCAGTCATGAGCCCGTCCCGGCCGTTTATTCTGCGGCCCATCGCGACATCGCTGTTGATGGTGGGCCTGTTGCTCGCCGGCATCGTGGCCTACCGGCAGCTTCCGGTCTCGGCGCTGCCGGAGGTGGATTACCCGACGATCCAGGTGATCACGTTCTATCCCGGCGCCAGCCCGGATGTCATGGCGTCGGCTGTTACGGCACCCCTGGAGCGCCAATTTGGCCAAGTGCCGGGCTTGAACCAGATGACGTCGACCAGCTCCGACGGCAGCTCGATCATCACCCTGCAGTTCGTCCTCGACCTGAACATCGACGTGGCGGAGCAGCAGGTGCAGGCGGCGATCAACGCCTCGGGATCGTATCTGCCGCGTGATCTGCCCAATCCGCCGATCTACAGCAAGACGAACCCGGCCGACTCGCCGGTGCTCACTCTCGCTTTGACCTCAAAGACATTGCCGCTGTCGAAGGTGGAGGACCTCGCCGACACCCGCCTGGCGCAGAAGATCTCGCAGCTCCCCGGCGTCGGCCTGGTGAGCATCAGCGGCGGCCAGAAGCCGGCGGTGCGCATCCAGGCGAACCCGACCGCGCTGTCGTCCTACGGCCTGACGCTGGAGGACGTGCGGACCGCGGTGTCGCTGGCGAACGTCAACCAGGCGAAGGGGTCGTTTGACGGCAGCCGGCAGTCGTTCCAGATCGGCGCCAACGATCAGCTCCTGTCGAGCGATCAGTACAAGCCGCTCGTCATCGCCTACAAGAACGGCGCGCCGGTGCACCTGTCCGACGTCGCGACGGTGATCGACGACGCCGAGAACGTCAAACAGGCGGCGTGGATGAACGAGACGCCGGCGGTGATCCTGAACATCCAGCGCCAGCCGGGCGCCAACATCATCGGCGTCGTCGACCGCATCAAGACTCTGTTGCCGCAGCTCCGGGCTTCGCTGCCGACCGCCGTCCAGGTGACCATCCTCACCGACCGCACGAACACCATCCGCGCTTCGGTGCGCGACGTCGAGCTGGAGCTGATGCTCACCATCGCTCTCGTGGTCATGGTGATCTTTCTTTTCTTGCGAACGCTCGCGGCCACCATCATTCCCAGCGTCGCGGTGCCGTTGTCGCTGGTCGGCACGTTCGGCGCGATGTATGTCCTCGGCTACAGCCTGAACAACCTGACCCTGATGGCGCTCACCATCTCCACCGGTTTCGTGGTGGACGATGCGATCGTGATGATCGAAAACATCATGCGCTACATCGAGGAAGGGGAAAAACCGCTCGAAGCGGCGCTCAAGGGCGCCGAGCAGATCGGCTTCACGATTCTCTCGCTGACCGTTTCGTTGATCGCCGTGCTGATCCCGCTGCTGTTCATGGGCGACGTAGTCGGCCGCCTGTTCCGCGAGTTCGCGGTGACGCTCAGCGTGACGATCCTGGTCTCGGCCGCGGTCTCCCTGACGTTGACTCCCATGATGTGCGCCCGGCTGCTGCACCATACGCCGGCGTCGCAGCAGGGTCGTTTCTACCGCAAATCGGAAGAGATCTTCCAAAAGATCATCGACTTCTATGGCCGCACGCTCACCTGGGTGCTCAAGCATCAGACGGCGACCTTGGTGGTCGCGGTGGCGACACTGGTCGCGACGCTGCTGCTCTATCTCGTCATTCCCAAAGGATTCTTCCCGGTGCAGGACACCGGTGTGATCCTGGGGGTGTCGGAAGCGTCGCAGGACGTTTCGTTTCCGGCCATGGCGGCGCGGCAGCAGGCGTTGACCAAGGAGATCCTGCACGATCCGGCGGTCGAGAGCGTGTCGTCGTTCATCGGCATCGACGGCACCAACACGACGCTCAACTCGGGACGCATCCAGATCAACCTGAAGCCGCTCGAAGACAGAAGCGGCAGCTCGAGCGAGATCATCCGCCGTCTGCAACCCAACCTGTCGAAAGTCGACGGCATCACCCTCTTCATGCAACCGGTGCAGGACCTGACGGTGGAGGACCGGGTGAGCCGGGCGCAGTTCCAGTACAGCATGGAAGACGCCGACGCGACCGAGCTGGCCACCTGGGTGCCGCGCTTCGTCTCGCGTTTGCAGAAGCTGCCCGAGCTGCGGGATGTCGCGAGCGATCAGCAGAACGCGGGATTGCGGGCGCATCTCGTGCTCGACCGCACGACCGCCTCGCGCCTCGGCATCACGCCGCAGATGCTCGACGATACGCTGTACGACGCTTTCGGCCAGCGGCAGATCTCGACCATGTTCACCCAGCTCAACCAGTACCGGGTGGTGCTGGAGGCGAAGCCGGGCTTCCAGCAGAAGCCGGACGACCTGTCGGACATCTTCCTGCGCTCGACGACCGGCGGCTCGGTGCCGCTCGGTGCTTTCACGCGCGTCGAGCAGATCACCGCGCCGCTGTCGGTCAATCATCAGGGGCAGTTCCCGGTGGCCACCGTTTCCTTCAATCTGGCCCCCGGCGTGTCGCTGGGTGAGGCGGTCCAGGTGGTCAACAAGGCCAAGGAAGACATCAACCTTCCGGCGAGCGTCCAGGCCGATTTCCAGGGCACGGCGAAATCGTTCCAGGCGTCGCTCGCCAACGAGCCGCTGCTCATCCTGGCGGCGGTGATCACGGTCTACATCCTGCTCGGTGTTCTGTACGAAAGCTACATCCACCCGCTGACCATTCTCTCGACCCTGCCGTCGGCGGGCGTCGGCGCTCTGCTTGCGCTGCTCATCTGCCGGGCCGACTTCAGCGTGATCGCCTTGATCGGCATCATCCTGCTCATCGGCATCGTGGAGAAAAACGCGATCATGATGATCGACTTCGCGCTCGACGCTGAGCGCAAAGAGGGCAAGCCGCCGGAGGAGGCGATCTTTCAAGCCTGCCTGCTGCGCTTCCGGCCGATCATCATGACCACCATGGCGGCGATGCTGGGCGCCGTGCCTCTCGCGCTCGGCAGCGGCATCGGCGCCGAGCTGCGGCGGCCGCTCGGCATCGCGATCATCGGTGGGTTGATCTTCAGTCAGATGTTGACTCTCTACACCACACCGGTCGTGTATCTGGCGTTCGATCGCCTGGCGCGGCGGCTGACCCGGAAGACCGAAGAACGCGCGCCGCAGTTGGTGCATCCGCAGGGAGCGGCCGGCGCATGAACCTTTCGGCACCGTTCATCAACCGGCCGATCGCCACCACGCTGCTCACCGTGGCGATCGCGCTCGCCGGCGGGATCGCCTACAAGCTGTTGCCGGTGTCGCCGTTGCCGCAGGTGGAGTTCCCGACCATTCAGGTTTCGGCGAACCTGCCGGGGGCCAGCCCCGAGACCATGGCGTCGTCGGTCGCGACGCCGCTCGAACGGCAGTTCGGACGGATCGCCGGCATCACCGAGATGACCTCCACCAGCTCGCTCGGCTCCAGCCAGGTGACGTTGCAGTTCGATCTGAACCGCAACATCGATGCCGCCGCGCGCGACGTCCAGGCGGCGATCAACGCCGCCCGCGGACAGCTCCCGGCGAACCTGCCGAGCAATCCCAACTATCGGAAAGTGAATCCGGCCGACGCGCCGATCATGCTCCTCTCGTTGACCTCGGACCTGATGGAAAAGCCGCGGATGTACGACGTGGCGTCGTCCGTCCTGCAACAGAAGCTGGCGCAGGTCGAAGGGGTCGGACAGGTCGTCATCGGCGGCGGCGCCCTGCCGGCGGTGCGGGTGGATGTCAATCCGGTGCTCTTGAGCGGCTACGGGATCGGCCTGGACGACGTCCGGACCGCTCTCGCCGCCGCCAACGCCAACCGGCCGAAAGGATCGCTCGCCAACGCGGACCACTCGTGGACGCTCAGCACGAGCGATCAGCTTCACAAGGCGGCGGAGTATCAGCAACTGATCATCACCTACCGCAATGGCGCTGGCGTTCGGTTGAGCGATGTGGCGGCGGTGAGCGATTCGGTGGAGGACGTGCGAGCCGGTGGCCTGGCGAACGGCAAGCCGGCTGTCCTCTTGATCATCTTCCGCCAGCCGGGCGCCAACATCATCGCCACCGTCGACCGCATCCGCGCCGTGTTGCCGGAGCTCCAGGCGGCGATCCCGCCGGCGATCAGCCTGTCGGTGATCCTGGACTCGACGCGCACCGTCCGCTCGTCGGTGCGCGACGTCGAGCTGACGTTGCTGCTGTCGATCGCGCTCGTCATTCTCGTCGTCTTCGTGTTCCTGCGCAATGTGCGTTCGACGTTGATCCCGAGCGTCGCCGTGCCGGTCTCGCTGATCGGCACCTTTGGAGTGATGTACCTGCTCGGCTACAGCATCGACAATTTGTCGCTGATGGCGCTCACCGTTGCCACCGGGTTCGTCGTCGACGACGCCATTGTGGTGATCGAAAACATCACGCGCTACCTGGAAAAAGGGGTGCCGCCACACGAGGCGGCGCTCAAGGGGGCGCAGGAGATCGGTTTCACGGTCCTCTCGATCAGCCTGTCGCTGGTCGCGGTGTTCATCCCGATCCTGTTGATGGGCGGCATCGTCGGCCGCCTGTTCCGCGAGTTCGCCGTCACCCTGTCGGTCGCCATCTTCGTGTCGATGATCGTCTCCCTGACGACGACGCCGATGATGTGCGCCAAGCTGCTCAGAGCGCATGACAAGGAGAAACATGGCCGTCTCTACCAGGCGAGCGAACGGGGGTTCCAGTGGATTCTCGACCGGTATGAGTCGTCTCTCTCCTGGGTGCTCCGGCACCAGCCGCTGATCCTGCTGATCACGCTGCTGACCATGGGCGCTACGGTTTACCTGTATATCAAGGTGCCGAAAGGCTTTTTTCCCCAGCAGGATACGGGACGGTTGACCGGCTCGATCCAGGCGGATCAATCCAGCTCGTTCCAGGCGATGCAGGGACGGCTTTCGCGCCTCGCGGGGATCGTGCAGCAGGACCCGGCCGTCGAGACCGTCACCGCCTTTACCGGCGGCAGCAACACGGGCCGCATGTTCGTGGCCCTGAAGGAGAAGCGCAAGATCTCGGCGGACGAGATCATGGCGCGCCTGCGCCCGAAGCTGGCTCACGAGCCGGGCGCCAGCCTGTTCCTGCAACCGGTGCAGGACCTGCGTATCGGCGGCCGGCCGAGCGGCGCGCAATACCAGTACACGCTCCAGGGTGACAACTCCCAGGAGCTTCTCGAGTGGGCGCCGCGCGTGATGCAGAAGCTGCGCAACCTGCCGCAGGTGGTCGACGTCAACACCGATCAGCAGA
>Ga0307508_10003818_pt1 | contig 15034 bp, 18 predicted proteins | sample 9_EM_MG_FD_203089 | JGI IMG/M metagenome (GOLD analysis project Ga0307508, IMG submission 203089) | Populus trichocarpa ectomycorrhiza microbial communities from riparian zone in the Pacific Northwest, United States - 9_EM | ecosystem: Host-associated > Plants > Roots > Unclassified | place... | reverse complement strand
GAGGCGCTGGGCCCATGGGGGGAACCTTTGTTCCTGCCCATCCCACCCTTCATGGCATCGGCGGGAGAGTAGGGAGAGGCGGCGATTTCCTTTGTCTTTTCTTTGGTCCACATCAACTTTCTTTGGGGCAGGCCTGGGTGGAGGGCACTGGGATGCTTGCACTGCGCCGCCATGCGCGGTTTGCAGCAGGGAAACGGACTGTACATACCCCTCGTCATGATCTAACAAGGTCGCATACGAGTAATGAATAAACAAAAAAAAAAAAAAAAACTATGTTCAGACTGGGTTGGAGTGTTTCAAAATGCATGAAGTGGATCTGGTTTTGATACCTATGGATCTGAAAATCTGGCTTATCAAACGCTCTGACAATCATGAAGCTTGCGGCAACACCCTATACCAGAGCATAGTTGGTAGCATCATAAATACGATGACTGGTACCAGACCCAATATTTCCTATGCTGTTAGAGTCCTTAGCTGATTTGACCACGATCCCTCTAAACCATGTATGGCTGCGATGATTTGTCGTTTACACTACTTGAGAGAAACCAAGGACTGGAAGCTCTGTATCGGAGGAGCCTTATCTCATCTATAGTGGTGCTGTTGAATGGTACTCACGCAAGCAGAAATCTGTTGCAGTGTTAACTACCGATGTGGAATACTACACTTTTGGACACACCTGCATCTGTCTACTTGAGGGTTCTGATTTTCTTCATGAGATGGGAATGGCCGAAAACAGTCCACCTGTCCTGTATGGTGACTATAGGTTCTACCTCAAGTCTCTGAAGAACGGCATATACCTTGGTATGGAGGGTACAACCAATATTGGCACCAAGTTCTTCCTTGCAGAGGATCAGGTCTGGGAAGGAAAGTTGAGATGGCATATGTTCCTACCACTGAGATGCTAGCCGATCGTTTTACCAAACCACTACCAAAACCCAACTATCAGCACTTCTGCAGGATAATTGGCCTTGTGGGAGAGACTCAAAAAACACACTCTAGTATGTAAGTGGAGGAGTATCAGATGGCTACTGGTCTGGGGGAGTGTCTGAAGGTATGCCTGTTGGAGTGAGTCCATTAGCCGTTGGGGTTCTTGGTTGATAGTAAGCTAGTCTGGCAGTTTCTCGTTCTGGTTATTGTGTTCCCTCTTTCTTTCTTTTCTAGCTCAGTTCTTCATGAGTCAGACAACATATCTCTCCCATCTTCACCGTCTTTCTCTTGTCACTCCCATGATCTTTTCTGTCCACACCCACTCACTCAGCTGGTTACTAAAAGTCTACCACCCTGGAACAGACGACACTTGTATGATGGCAGCAGGGCAATTGTATAGTTCTGAAGGATTCATATGGGAGTGGTTTGGAAAATCCACTAAGAGATTTGGGTTCAAAATATTACTAGAGAGTTGATCTCAGAAACATTGTAATATTGTTAAGGCTGAACTTCCTACTGATTGTTGCTGATGCCTCTTGACACAGAAAAACTGACACTCTATATACGTTGTGCCAACTCATTGACAGTCTACCCTCGGTCCAGCTCGGAAAGTGCAATACCTCGGTATCATACAACAGCGTCTCTCCCCATGTGAGATAGATAGGGTTGGTTGGGATGTGGCACTGTTTGATAAGTAGGGACCCAGAAGATCTTCGATCTGGGTGCTTGTGAACAACCTTCGTTTGTATTCCCTTGTAGGTGTTGTCACCCTCCTGCTCCAGTTGGTAGCCCTTACTGGCTCTATGCTACTCAGGTGCATTCAGGGATCACAATCTGTCAATCTAGATGCTTACAGGTATACTTGGTGACATTGGTACACATACCGTAGCAATTGCAGTTAAAAGATTATATCTGTGTAACTTGATAAGTTCAGGTCTGATCTTCATCAAGCAACTGACAGATGGTCTGGCTGCACTCAAATACCCACCGGACCCGTTTTGCCTCGCGTTTCTTGCATGACCGCTCGTGAGTTATATTGTACCCAAAAAGAGTTGACATTTTTGCTGGTGTACAGCAACTAGTAGCTTTTAGTATGGGTCTCATGGAGGGTAACCTTGATACCTGCCAGGGATGTAGCTGTTAAAGTTTGCCCGATCACTGTCTCTTTCGAGAGACTTCACAAGGAGAAAGAGAGAGAAAAGAGAGAGATGATTTATCATTGACGGGTGATGGTTTAGCTCAAGTTAGACGTATTAGGTTTTTCGTTTTCTATGCTATGGAGAAGTGTGTAAGAGTACAGAAGAAAGAATGCAAAACACACTGCTATGAAAGAATGCCAAGCTGTCATTATCAGGGTCCCCTTGCCATTGCTTCCTGCAGTATTGCTGCCATCGCCATTGCTGCAGTGTCGCTTCTATCGGCACGTCACGTCTGAGCTGTGAGAAGCAATTCCAACCCACCCCCTCTTTTGGTGCTCAGTACCAAACAGAATCTTATCAAATCAACACAATCCTATTGGATCCCCGTCGAACTCATCAAAATCTCTGGGGTGAAAACCTCGTGGGAAAAACACTTGCTAGTAGGAAAAAGAGTGCCGACTTATGCTTGCCGACAGGATGCAAGAATATGCTCAACAAAAGAAACCTTCTTTTCTCTTCGAACTCCTTATCACCCACACTCCTATTTTCTGAGATCTGTCTCATTCATCGTATTTGGATTCTTGGTTGTCGGAGCCAAATTGAGTGAGTCCAGTAAGTTGCAATAGTTGTTCATGTCTGGGAACTACAAGAGGTTTCATCAGCAGATCGGCAGGATTAGCTTCTGAGGTAATGTAATAGAACTTAACTGCGCCTTTCACCTGTTTGTCGTGAACGCAATGATATTTTAAATAAATGTGTTTTAAATTTTGCCATATGACTCCCGAGCTAATCAATTTGATGGCACCTTGGTTGTTGTATCTGATCGGTATTGGTGCATCAGAAATCTCTACTGCCATTCCTTCTGCTGCCTGCTTCATCATATGCCTGAGCCAGAGGCTTTCCCAGATGGTGTGCGAACAGGCGATATATTAGACCTCAAGTGTTGAGAGTGCCACAACACTCTGAGACTTGGCTTGCCAATGAATCAATCCCAACATGATGAGTTCTTTGTAAGCATTGGTGTGTTCCAGGCCAAACACATATCCTCCGACCGATTTGCGAGTTATAAGGTTTCCTGCCCAATCCCAGTCGGTTTATCTGATAATGTTGATGGAGTGTGAGTTGTAAGGATGTGAGTTGTGAGGATGTGAGTTGTGAGGCGATTGTGAGTAGGATGGGAACCATCGGTAATGAATTCGAAATCCAGCAGTAGACTTCAGTTATCGGAGTACTCTCTTTACCGCAGTTGTATGTATTTCAAGAGGTTGAACGTTGTACTGGCTGAGAGTGATGACGCTAAAGGCGATGTCCGGTCAGCTTTCCAGTGCTGTAAATATAAGTGATCCAACCATTGACAGATATTCTTTGCGGTATGCCGGTAGGTCCTCACAGTGGGTGTTAGCCAGATCTGTCTGAGGATCAAGTGGAGACTTAGCCAGTTTTGCATCCAGCAGTCCAAATCATCGTATGATTGTATTGATGTAATCTCTGTTACACCTGGATATCAGGAGTACGTAGCAAGTAAGGGGGATGTGGGACTAGAGGCAGAGGATTCGGTCCAGAGAGACTAGGTGGGAGATGCGGAATGGAGTTTAGCTTACGGCTGAGACCAGCTGTAAAGAAGTCTAAACTCCAGAGCTGAGGGTTTGTGTCACGAACCTGGCGTGACAGGCTCCTTGGCGCCAGCGCCAGTGCCACTCTCACCCTTGTCGCCCTGTGGCTCGTCCTCGTTTCCACTGCCGCAGCTGCGGTCATCCTCCGCACTTAGGCACCTCGACCGATCTCCGCCATATCGCTCTGGTAGCGATATACCCGACCGCTGGCCAGTCTAGACCTCTCTCCTTCGTCTCCATTATGTTACTTGAGCGTCCTTTCTCCTGTCCACTACGTTTGTTGTCTCCAATTGATTGAGCTTGCGCATCCTTCTCCCATGTTCGTTACGACTATTGTTTTCCCTTGATTAAGTTGTACGTCAGTCTTCCTTTCCTTTACTGTTACTGCTTGCGCGTCCTTTCTCCTGTTGCCGCGAGTAGATTGTTGGCCGCGCGGCGACCGAGTGCGATCATGTGTTTTTCTTGGGCGCGGTGATCGAGTCATGATGTAAGACGGAGGAACTGTGTCAGTCTTGCGGGCAAGCTGTGATTCCACAGAGGGAAGGAAAAGTATAAAGGAAGGGCGTGGTAGCTAGTCTGGAGATTCTTCTCCACACAATCTATTATCTCTCTCCACAGACCTAAGTCTCTACCCCCGTGAACCGGTGCTGCAACCACCACCTGTAAGACCCCAGAGAAGTAAAGTGAAGCCGAATATCGCAACGATACCATGCCAGGCGTGAAGAGATTAGGGCGAAGCTGAATACCGCCACACCGAAGCCGAATACTGCAATGACACCACACCAGGCGTAAAGAGATTAGGGCGAAGCCGAATACCGCCAGAGCGAAGCTGAATACCGCAACGATACCACGCCGGGCGTGAGGAGATTAGGGCGAAGCCGAATGCCGCCACAGTGAAGCCGAATACTGCAACGATACCACGCTGGGCGTGAAGAGACTAGGCCGAAGCCGAATACTGCCACAGCGAAGCTGAATACTGCAACGATACCACGCTGGGCGTAAAGAGATTAGGGCAAAGCCGAATACAGCCATAGTGAAGCCGAATACCGCAACGATACCATGCCGGGCATGAAGAGATTAGGGCGAAGACGAATACCACCACAGCGAAGCCAAATACCGCAACGATACCATGCCGGGCGTGAAGAGATTAGGACGAAGCCGGATACTGCCACAGCAAAGTCGAATACCGCAACGATACCCCGCCAGGCGTGAAGAGATTAGGGCAAGGCCAGATACTGACACAGCGCAGCCGAATACTGCCGAGTGGCGACCAAGACTACGTTACCTGATGAGCAGCACAGGCTAGCGAGGCAGGATCTTGACACTAGATTGCGTCTCCCAAATCGACACCTGACGTAGCAAAGACACAGTGGATCCCCAGGACGAGAACACCAGGGACCCCCTCAATCTCCATGAATTTAGGGACGTCCCTGACAACCAGCGAGCACCAAGCTCAGTAACCCCAGAGCAACGATCCAGACCACAGACACCCGAGTCACCAGAACAACCCCAAAGAATGACAGAAGGACCTTACCGGTTGACAACAGATATGTTGAAGACCCGCTTAGCGGCACGCGACTGACCGCCGCAAACCAGCTACCCAAAGCTCCAGGACCCCGAACCCTTCGAAGGAGACAAAGCAAAGTTCAAAACATTCTTGGCCCAGTGCGAGCTGAAATTCAGAACAGAAGGAAGTCGATTCAACAATGACGAGAAAAAAACGGGATACGTGTCCGCCTTACTCCAAGGGGTGGCATGGAACTGGGTGGAAACCTTCCTCAACCAAGAAGGAGGGATAAACTTGACATGGGAAGAACTGAAAACCAGCATGAAGCATGCGTTCGGCCAAGTAGATGCTGAGGAAATAGCATTCGAGAAATTCCAGAAAATCCAGCAGGGAAGTCGAATGGCGGCAACCTACTGGGCAGAATTCCAGCGGATCAAAGCAGACCTCCCGTATGCGGACAATGTATGCATCGCATGATTCTGGGACGGACTGCACCCCGAAGTAAAGAGACACGTGGTCATGAGCGAAACACCAGCCACGGTCCTGGTAGACTAGGCTACTGCCGCCATCAAAACCGATAGCCACTTATGCAACCTCGGAGTCATCAGCCGACGACCGACAGCCAACCCAGAAGTGCACTACCATGTACAGACAAGAGAACCCGCGTCAGTACCCCCAGGGGACCCAATGGACCTCGACGCAACCCGACAATTCAAATTTGCACAGAGAACGCCGATCTGATACCCCCGACGAACAAACACGGATGAATGTTACAACTGCGTAAAGAAAGGGCACTTTGCAAGGGAATGCCCCCAATCCAAGAAAGGACGAATTCCATGGAGAAAGCCGTATTGGACAGTAGAAGCCACGTACGAGGAAAAACACGTGGAGAAGGAAGCAGGGGAAGCAACCGAACCGGCGGGAAACGACAGCCCTCGGGAATAGGACTAAGCAACAGCCACCCGAGGGAGAAACCCGTTGCAGAACCAGACCCACCCTACAGAATCCGAACAACCAGGTACGACCGCGAAGAGAAAATCATGATCAAAGTACGCATCATAGGAACCGATGGAAACAAACACCACACCACCGCCCTGGTAGACAGTGGGGCATCCGAGAACTTCATCGACAAAGCCTACGCCAAAGCAAGCAGAATCCCAATGCAGCAGAAAGCGACACCAAGACGGGTCGTGACCGTGGATGGAAGTGAAATCACCGGTGGGCCGGTAACCCATGACGCCCAAGTTCACCTGAAAATCAATCGTCACGAGGAAGACGTCCGGCTACACTGCATTAAAATCGGAAATGTACCGGTCATTCTAGAACTCCCATGGCTCAAGCTCCATGACCCAGTAATAGGATGGAAGAACCACACTGTGAAATTCCACTCGGACCACTGCGCCGAAAAATGCTTACCCAGCTTACCCAGAGCTAGCACGGTCCCGGAAGAAAAGGCCACAGAGCAATACCACAAGAAAACACCAGAAAATTGGGGAATCAGCGAAAAAGACCCATGGGAAGTATGCCAGGCCTTAATCGACAAAATTAAGGAGACGTCCAATGCCAGCAACAACTCAATTCCACCAGAATACCATGAATTCCTCGAGGTGTTCACCGAGAAAAAACCCATAGCGCCTCCGCCCCATCGTATCCAGGACCACTATATCCCACTAGAGGAAGGGAAGACACCCCGGTATGAGCCACTGCGACCCCTGAACGAAGACAAAATAAAGGCCCTATGAGAATACTTAGAAATCAACGAAAAACGAGGATAGATCCGGGCATCCACCTCCCCGGCCGGAGCACCAATACATTTCGTCAAGAAAAAGGATGGAGGACTACACCTGTGTGTGGACTACCGGCAACTAAACGAAATCACGATTAAAGATCGGACACCGCTGCCACTGATCGGTGAGTCTCTCGATCAACTCTCCAGCGCCACCATCTACACCAAACTCAATATACGAGATGCGTACTAGAACCTCCGCATTGCAAAGCGCGACGAATGGAATACAGCGTTTCGAACTCGATATGGACTATACGAGTATTGCGTCATGCAGTTCGGACTCACCAACACCCCGGCATCCTTCCAACGATGAATGAACGAGATCCTGAGTGACTATTTAGACATCTTCTGTGTGGCATATCTGGACAACATCCTGGTCTTCTCGCCCGACGAGGAAACACACCGAAAACATGTCCGGGCAGTACTCACACGAGTACATGACACCGGACTAACACTGAAAGCATCCAAATGTGAATTCCACGCCATGGAAACAGAATATCTGGGATATGTCATATCGCCAGAAGGGCTGAGAATGGACGAAGAAAAGATCCGAACAATCAGAGACTGGAAGGAGCCAACAAATGTCAAAGGGAAGCAGAGCTTCCTGGGTTTCGCCAACTTCTATCTAAGGTTCATCAGAGACTATTGCAAGATTACAAGGCCCCTCTCCTCCCTCACAAGGAAGGACAAGTTATGGGAATGGGGCGACAAGCAGCAGGAGGCGTTTGAGACGCTAAAGGGAGCAATGATCACGGAACCGATATTGTAACACTTTGATCCGGAACAAGCCATCACCATCGAAACAGACGCCTCAGACTACGCCATAGGATCAATCTGCTCACAACCCGACGCAAAGGGAATCCTGTATCCTGTAGCATACTACTCGAGGAAACTCAAAGACCCGGAGTGCAATTACGACTTCCACGATAAGTAGCTACTGGCGATAGTCAACACACTATGAAAATGGGATACTTATTGTAAAACAACGGGACCAAAAATCACGATCCTCACTGACCACAAAAACCTCAAATACTGGAAAACAAAAAAAGATCTCAATTGGTGACAAGCCCAGTGGGGTGAGCGATTAGCTAACTATGACTTTGTGATCAAGTATCAACCCGGGAAATTGGCCAGCAAGCCAGACATCCTCTCTAGAGAGTCAGGAGACTCTCCCTGAGAAGGGGATATGAAGCATGGACAGAACCACAGCCGAATCCTGTTACCCGAAGAAGCGTTCGAAGCACTCCAGGCCAATACAACGGAAACTATCAACCTCGAGATAGACAAGGAACTCCTGAATGAAATCCGGACACTAAGCACAGCAGATAAAGAGATCCAAGAAATCCGGAGGAAAAAAGCGAGCGGGACCACCTGTGACGGAAAGATCACGCTAGGGTTATGCGAGGAAAACAGTGGGTTGCTAATGTACGACGGCCACATATAGGTCCCAGACAATGACACCCTGTGACTGCGCATATTAAGAGACCACCATGACGCGCAAGCCGCGGGACACCCAGGCCGAGCAAGAACCCTGGAACTTGTTCGCCGAAATTTCTACTGGCCAGGGCAACGAAAGTACATCCACAGATACGTCAACCACTGTGACACCTGCCATCGTATCAAGCCAATCCGACATGCGCCATTTGGACTGCTAAAGCCACTCGAACTCCCACACCCACCATGGGACACGATATCAATGGACTTTATCACCGTGCTACCGACGAGCAACGGAAAAGACGTGTTATGGGTAATAATTGATCGCCTCACAAAGATGGGACATTTCGTCGACTGCCAGGGCACCATGGACCCCGAAGACCTAGCAGACCACTTCCTCTGACAAGTTATAAGACCTCACGGACTGCCAAGCAGTATTGTATCAGACAGAGGATCCTTGTTTACCTCAGACTTCTGGAAACGAGTAACGGAAGCACTCGGGATATCACGCAACCTCAGCACAGCCTTCCACCCACAAACGGATGGACAAATGGAAAGAGCCAATGCCACTCTCGAGCAGTATCTCCGGGCATACTGCAACTACCAGCAGGACGACTGGGAAAGGTTGTTGCCAATTGCCGAATTCTGCTACAACAACACACAAACCGGAACCACAAAAATAACCCCCTTCTTTGCCAACTATGGATATCACCCTCGTTTCCTGCCAGACCTCGGCACCCGGAATGAGGAGACCCCGGAAGTGTCGCAATATGTCGAGGCATTAAGAAGGTTGCATGGAGAACTTCGAGCTGAGATCAAGGAAGTCCAAATGTCTCAAGCAGAGCAAGCCAACAAAGCACGACATCCAGACCCGGTATTAAACCCAGGCGACAGGGTCTGGCTATGATGGAAACACATCCGGACAATCCGACCATCGAACAAACTGGACCACAAGTAGATAGGTACGTACACCATCCTCGAGAAGGTAGGCTCAAGAGCATATAAACTGGACCTACTGGCCACTGTCAGGATCCACCCAGTTTTCCACATCAGCCTCCTCGAACCCACAGCCAGCACCGAACCCATCCTGGGACACCAACAAACACCGCCACCACCTGTGGTCATCCAAGACCAACTATGGATATCACCCTCGTTTCCTGCCAGACCTCGGCACCCGGAATGAGGAGACCCCGGAAGTGTCGCAATATGTCGAGGCATTAAGAAGGTTGCATGGAGAACTTCGAGCTGAGATCAAGGAAGTCCAAATGTCTCAAGCAGAGCAAGCCAACAAAGCACGACATCCAGACCCGGTATTAAACCCAGGCGACAGGGTCTGGCTATGATGGAAACACATCCGGACAATCCGACCATCGAACAAACTGGACCACAAGTAGATAGGTACGTACACCATCCTCGAGAAGGTAGGCTCAAGAGCATATAAACTGGACCTACTGGCCACTGTCAGGATCCACCCAGTTTTCCACATCAGCCTCCTCGAACCCACAGCCAGCACCGAACCCATCCTGGGACACCAACAAACACCGCCACCACCTGTGGTCATCCAAGAACAGCAAGAGTGGGAAGTAGAGAAAATCCTTGACTCCCAATACCATAGAAACCAGATCCAGTATCGAGTCAAGTGGACCGGTTTCCATGACCCTGATCATACCTGATATCCCGCCCGCAATTTTGAGACCTCAGCCGACCTCGTCTGCCAGTTCCACGAGGAATACCCTGAGAATCCCGCACCCCAACTCTAAAAACCCGATATGTCCGAAAATACTGATATCGTTAACGGAAGTCCAATCCTTCTCAGGATTCGCCAACTTCTATCGACGCTTCATCCAGGATTACTCATAAGTAGCAAGACCACTAACAGAGTTGACCAAGAAAAATGAAGAATGGACCTGCAACGACGAAGCAGAAAAAGCATTCATGGATCTAAAATGGAGATTCACAACAGCTCCAGCCCTAGCACATTTCGACCCATTCAAGACGGTTATCATCGAAACCGACGCATCCCATTTTGCTATAGTAGCTATCTTATTACAGCGGGATAAGGAAAACTGCCTACACCTGACGGCGTTTCATTCAAGAAAGTTCCAACCTGTGGAAATCAACTACGAAATCTATGACAAGGAACTCCTGGCAGTGGTCGACGCCTTTAAGCACTGGAGACAGTACTGCAAGGAAGCAACCCACCAAGTTCAGGTTTTTTCAGATCATCAAAACCTGGAATATTTTACGACAACTAAAGTATTAAATCGACAACAAGCAAGATGGGCACAAGAACTGGCCGGTATCGATTTCAGAATCTACTACTGACCAGGAACCTAAGATGGCAAGTCAGATGGGCTGTCTAGGTGTTCGGAGTACCGCCCTGGAAAAGAGGGGGTAGAAAACCAGCTCATAATGTCAGTTTTGGGAAAAAATCACTTCGAGGAATGGCTAACATACTCCTTCATCTGTTCATTGTCCAGATTGGCATCACTTCCAGCTAGAAAATGGTCAAAGGAATTCCTGATGAATGTTAGGGAAGAAGGGAAAAAGGACGAAGCCTTCAAAGACACAATAGGAAGTGGTACCGAAGGACCATGAAGTCAAGGAAGAAATCCTGGAAATCAGGGAAGAACTGCTCTATCAGAAAAACCTACGCTGGGTCCCGGAAGGAGTGGTGCAACAGATACTGGAATCAGAACACAGGACGAAGGTAGCCGGACATATAGGGCAGGACAAAACCATCGAGTTTGTCAGGAGCTGCCCAAAGTGTCAACAGATCAAAGCCACTCGATATCAACCATACAGTCTGTTCTCACCTCTGGAGCTTGCATATGCACCTTTGCAGTCAATACCCATAGACTTCATCACGGAACTCCCAGTCTCGGAGAACTGCGACCAACTTTGGGTAATCATCGATCGATTCACCAAGATGGTGCGCTTCCTCCTACTAAGATAGGAGGGAAAGATGGCAGCAGACCTAGCTGTCATCTTTGTCCGGGAGGTATGGAGACACCATGGCCTCCCTACTGTTATCGTGTCAGACCGTGACTCCAGGTTCACATTGGAAGTTTGGAAGGAATTGCTACAATTATCTGGAATCTGCCCACAAATGTCTACAGCATTCCACCCACAAATGGATGGATAAACCGAACGCCTCAACCAAAACATTGAGGTATACCTATGAGCCTTTGTGGCTAAAGACCAGGATGATTGGGTTAACTTGTTGCCAATGGCTGAGTTCGTATACAACAACTCAGTCATGTCAGGAAACGGTATGTCTCCATTCTATGCTAACTATGGCTTCTATCCGGTAGCTATAGACCCGGCGTTGATGGAACCTCTCAACCCAGGCAGCAAGGTGTATGCACACTGGATGCACACAGTGCACAACGAGTCTCGGAAGGGCCTGGAAGAAGCACAGGAGCGAATATGCCGATACACCGATCCAACGAGAAAGGAACCCCCAGCATACCAAGTAGGAGACTTGGTGATGCTCAATGGATGTAACATTAAAACGCGCCGACTGTTGAGGAAGTTGGATCATAAAAATCATGACCCCTTCCAAATTGAGAAAATCGTTTCCCTGCTGGCTGTCCACCTCACACTCCCTCAGAAATGGAAAATCCACAATGTTTTCCATGTTTCACTACTCAAACCCTATTAAACTAGTGAACGCTGTGCACCTCCGGATCCTTCGAAGGTGCTACGAGAAGCTGACGACATCGAACAGTCGGAGGAATATGATGTGGAAGAAGTTATATCCTCAGTCGATCGCGGCCAGGATAATAACAAACAAATCCTTTACTTCGTCAAATGGCTCAACTGCCTGGACCACAACGACTGGACGGAAGAACCGTTTGACAACTTTTTGGTAGATGGCCTGGAGAAACTCTGGGAGTTTCACTGATGAAATTCAGACGTGCTGTGGGACTACCAGCTTACCAACACCTAAGCAGGATGTCCAGAAATGGCCCGAGAAAGCAAGAATGGTAGCAGGGATGAAGGGGTTGGAGGACTTCATCCTATGGGCATACGACACAAACACTAACAAAGGCCATCATGGATAGGGAACCCGCTCACGAGATCACGGGCTGATGCACACCCATCCCTGAAAGCGTGGCCACTCATTGGTACCTCTCGCGATCCATAGAGAGATATGGCAGATACCTACCCAGACACTGGTTCCAGCCAAAAGGACACCATAGCTATCTCAAAGCCGAATCCCAGTGAGATCCGGGAACCCGAAGCCTGAAGAAAACCATGAAGACTTGCTTCTCAGGCACAAAAGAGACCAGCTTCGGATGAACACATACCTAAATCGACCAAAAGAGCCGCTACTCAGGCAACCACAAAAAGCTGTCATCCGGACACCTGGTGAAACATGGGAAGCAACAAGATGAACTCAATGCGCTCCTGTACGGTCATCCTCCTCACCCAGAAAAGTAACCGGCAGCAGGACAAGAATGAGGTAACACGGTCCCAAAAGGTGCGGTCACTCCTTGACATATCTATTGGCTCGATCAGATGAATCGTGCTTAGATCACTATCTGGATACCAGTTTCTAGCCGCAAAGGACACCATGCCTCTGCCGATCCTCTGTTTGCCCTGACGACCCCAGAATTCGAGTACAGGGAGTAGTCAAATAAATACGCGATGCGATCGAAGTTCATCACGACAGTAAGAGTAGGTACCAGCCTACTCTGAGGGCCAACTTATTCCAACGGATTACAGAATTCCCGAGGGAGGGAGTCTCTTCTGGTGACTAGGTTGGCCGTAGGGGAGGAGGACTATAGTCAGTAACTCACCCATCACCATGAAATACACACCCACAAAGAAAGAGGAAGGCTACTTAAAGATAGAATGAAACTAGTACTCGAGATGAGGCTAAGGGGGAGGGGAGATAGTGTTACACCTGAACAAATTATCATCACAACATAGCTAGAGAGAGGCACACAGGGACTAGGGACAAGAAGGTTCAGACCGTGGCTGAGGAATTCGGAAAGAGTTTAGGGAGGAGATAAGGAAAGAGAGTTTAGCTCTAGGCCGAGACACCGGGTGTAAGAGTTTAAACTCCGGAGATGAGGTGATGAGTTTGTGCAAACGAGCGGGACTAGGTAGAGCTAAGAGCACCACACCTCTAAAGATCGGAGGGCCCTCCTCCACCATCATCAAACAGGTAGCCCTGTTACAGCTCTAGGCCACAATACCCCACGTGGCACTATGACTCGTATACGGCATGCAAACGAAATCTCATCTCCCTTATCTACACCCTGGCCAGGACCAATGAATCCAGCCACATTTCTCTGAGGTACGAAGGTACTTCGGAGGAATCCAAGTCCAGGTCACCACCTCTCACTCGCTCGCTCACCGATAAGAGAGAGGGATTTCTCACCACAACGAAAAGAAATCAGCACAAACATCCTCACCAACACTACCACCAGAACCCACACACAAGATCTAAGATTATTCCATTGTGAATTATCGAAAGTAGCCTAATTACCTTTGATTCCCCAAAACACTCCGGTTACTCCAAAACCCCAGTGTCACAGAACGGGTGGAATATGATTGTATAAACAGTATCCGAATCGTCGTAAATGTCCGATTTTCGGAATCATTCCATACAATGCATTGTATGGTGTCTAGTTGTCTATCAGACTCCATGTAGGTGACCTTTGATACAGGTAGCATGCTGTCCTGATAGCTTCTGGCCAAAATATTATTGTCACCTTTGCATCCAACATTATACTTAGTGGCTTTGTAATCAGTGTCCGAATCATCCGCTCGGCCGGTCTGTTCTTGTGTTGGGTGTATGGGGGGGAGGTTTAAACATAATTCCTTTTTCTCTCAATAGACCTAGGAATAGCAAATTGCTGGGTTCTCCAGATCCGTTGTCACTATGGAAACGCTTGATATTGAATCTCCTGTGTTTCTACTGAGGTTTGATAATGTTGAAACTTGGCCAATATTTCTTCTGTGGTTGTTATAATCAGAAATTACACCTCAGTATATCTTGTACTGTTGTCAATATAGACAATGTAGTATTGAGCACCTCTGATGCTGTACTTCATTGGTCCACAGAGATCTGAGTGCACTAGTGCAAATGGTGTTGAGGACCGGGGTACCTTGGTGTGTACAATATGTTGTTGTTGCATCGCATAAACACATGTGTGATATAATCCTGATGTTTCCCAGCGAGGATTTGTGACCGATTCAATGTCCATATTATTTGTAATGCAGTCAACCAGTGTCGGATCAGTGACTGCTTCAACATCCATGGGATATGTAAAGAGCTCAACCAGTGTCGGATTGGTAGCCAGTGTTGGATTGGTGACCAGTTCAACATCCCTAGGAATACGCTCACCTGAGGATTCCAATAGACATCTCAAGTCTTGATAATTAAGGGGTACAAGACGCCAATGCCACATGTTGACCGTGTGTGAATGTAGAACTGTTTGCAGCATCCTGATTTCGGAAATATGTGCTGATCCATCCATTGATAGTATGTAACGTACTGTAGGGGTTACCCGGCTACTACCCATTAGTCGGACACTATCAGAAATGAGAAAAAACGACGATACTCAACAACCATAGATCGGAGAGACACAAAATTTTGCAGACCGCATGTTTG
>Ga0307508_10003817_pt1 | contig 15035 bp, 8 predicted proteins | sample 9_EM_MG_FD_203089 | JGI IMG/M metagenome (GOLD analysis project Ga0307508, IMG submission 203089) | Populus trichocarpa ectomycorrhiza microbial communities from riparian zone in the Pacific Northwest, United States - 9_EM | ecosystem: Host-associated > Plants > Roots > Unclassified | place... | reverse complement strand
TGAATATCAACAAGTCGGCCAATGGCATGCAGTTTACCAACCACGACCTGGACGCCACCGAGCTGTCTGCTTTTTATGCCGCCCTTCCCGCACAGGCCAAAGAAATATTACGCGGCTTTGGCAAAAAAGGTATCGGCCTTGCCAACGACGAAATTCGCAAGCGCTTCGAGCTCCAGCGTTCGGGACAGGCCTTCGAACCCTGGTATAAAAACGCCATGGCCCGCCGCCTGCACGAAAAGCTGGAACAGCTCAAACCCTTTGCCGGCATTATCAAATGGTACCATAAGATAGCGGCCGATAAGGGACATTTCAGAACAGCCCCCTGCACCTTCAGCAGCTTCCGGCCGCAGCTACATTTTGAAGTGGTGAAAAATGGTCCTGCCCTGGCGCTGGATACTTTTATAGCTGTCAACGGAACGCCGTACCCGATAGAAAGATTCAACCGCCACCAGTTTATGCTGGAAAGCAACAATGAATATTTCCTGTTAACCTATAAAGACTACCAGGCGCTCGAATGGCTGCGCGACAACAATCCCGCGCAGTATGGCGGGCATCCGCAGGCATTCGCCACACATATATTAAGCAAGCTGGAAGAAGACTATACCGTTAACCGTAATAACCTGCTGGAAAAAAATGAGGTAAAAACCGCGCCCGTTAACAGGGTTTACCTCAGCGAAATCAGCAAGACCTTCCTGATGCTTACCCCGCAATGGATATACGAAGGTTTGCAGCCAATAGACGGCCCCTACAAGCCTGTGCACGAAATAACGGTCAATGGCGAAGTATTTATCGTGCACCGCGACAAGGAAGCGGAAACGGCTTTTATACAATTGCTGGAATCGCTGCACCCCAATTTTTCAAAGCAGTCCAATGGCTACTTCCATGTATCGTTTGACGAGGCCAAAAAACAGCAATGGTTTTTAAAAGTATACCACCGCCTGCTGGAGCTCGATATACAGCTGGTGGGCATGGATATGCTTGAGCATTTCCGTTATTCGCCGCATAAGCTGGCCTGCGAAACGAGCATAAAAAAAGAAGAGGACGATGCCATTATATTGAAGATGAAGGTGAGCTTCGGCAAGGAAGACGTATCGCTGGCCGAACTGCAAAAGATGGTGCTGGCGGGCCAGCGCTCTATCCTGCTCAAGGATGGTTCGCTGGGTATACTGAACGACGAATGGCTGCAGCAATACGGCGCCGTGATACGCCATGGCAAGATTACCAAAAACGAAGTACGGGTAGCCCGCTGGCTGGCCTTCAGCGAGCAGCAGGAAGGACCCGGCAGCGAAGTGCTCCGGCCGGTATTGCAGCAAAGCTGGTGGCAGAAATGGCAGCTGTGGCAGCAAAGCGCTGAACCGGTGTATGAAGTGCCGGCCACCGTACAGGCCAGCCTGCGCCCCTACCAGCAAAAGGGCTTTGAGTGGATGCTGCTGCTGGCGGAAGCCGGCGCCGGCGCCTGCCTGGCCGATGATATGGGCCTGGGCAAAACATTGCAAACGATTTGCTTTATCGCCCGGCAGCTGCAGGAACACCCCGGCCGGCAGCATATGATTGTCTGTCCCTCTTCCCTTATTTACAACTGGCAGCAGGAGCTGCAGAAATTTGCGCCTTCGGTATCGGTATTGGTGTACCATGGCGGCGCGCGCAAGGCGGCGGAGCTGGAAAATAAGGCCAACCAGGTTATCATTACCAGCTATAACACGGTACGCGCCGACGTGGAGCATATGAGCACGCTGCCTTTTGGCACCATCATACTCGATGAAAGCCATAATATCAAAAACCCCGCAGCGCAGATAACGCGCGCCGTTGGCCAGCTGCAGGCAGCCACAAGAATTGCCCTCAGCGGCACGCCGGTAATGAACAATACCTTCGATTTGTTTGCCCAGCTTAATTTCCTGCTGCCCGGCATCTTCGGCAGCCGTGAATTCTTTAAGCGGGAGTATGCTGATGCCATCGACCGCGACCATCACCCGGAGAAAATAAAAGCGCTGCAGAAGCTTACGGCGCCCTTTGTATTGCGCCGCACCAAGGCGCAGGTGGCGGCCGATTTGCCTTCCAAAACGGAGATGGTGATGTGGTGCGATATGAGCACGGAGCAAAAGCAGCTGTACGACGAAATAAAAAACAGTATCCGCAGCAGCGTATTCCTCAATATCAAATCGGAAGGCCTCAACAAAAGCAAGCTGGCCCTCCTGCAGGGGATGCTCAAGCTGCGGCAGGTGTGTAATTCGCCGCTGCTGCTGCCCGCACACGAGCAAACCTGCGCGGCATCGGTAAAAACGGATTTGCTGATGAACGAGCTGGCCAATAACCTGGCCGACCACAAGGTGCTGGTATTCTCCCAGTTTACCAGCATGCTCGACCTGCTGGCCAAAGCCTGCACGGAGCAGGGCATCGCCTTTTATCATTTCGACGGGCAGACGCCGCCTCTTCAGCGGGCGGAGATGGTATCCCAGTTCCAGGAAGCCGGCAATATCACCAATGTATTTCTTATCAGCCTCAAGGCCGGCAATGCAGGGCTGAACCTTACGGCGGCCGATTATGTGTTCTTATTCGACCCCTGGTGGAATACGGCGGTGCAGCAGCAGGCCATCGACCGCACGCACCGCATTGGCCAGACAAAAAACGTGTTTGCCTATAAAATGATCTGCAAAGACACGATAGAGGAAAAGATCATCGTGCTGCAGCAGCGCAAAAAGCAGCTGGCGGAGAACCTGGTGTCTGAAGATGAGGGCTTCGTAAAATCACTCACCGAGGAAGATATTGAATACCTGTTTAGTTAGGCCGCAGTTTGTTAGTGATTATCACCTACTTATAATTATTCTGGTTTTAAAAAACCAAACCCGGGCAAAAACCGTAGGTACGGTAGATGTATTGACCAGTCCCCACCACCCTGCTCCGTACTAACTCAAAGCTGTGTGATATGAATCAACCACTAACCGGCCAGGAATTTCCGACAGGCGATTTCAGTAAAGGATATTTGGCTGCTTTTGAAAAAGTATATACCGCGTACCACCCCGGCGTACTGCGTTTTGCCCGTGAGCTCGTACAGGAGCCCACCGTTTCCGCCACCATCGTTACAGACAGTTTTTTAAAACTATGGATACAGCACGCCGATACAGGCAGTCCCGATAACATAGCCGCTTTTTTGCACATTGGCGTTCAGCGCAGCTGCTTCAGCTATCTCAGGCAGGTTGAGCAGCTGACTCCCGCACAGCTAAAAAAAATGTCATCATATGCTGAAACAGCTACCGGCCTGCCCGTAGAAAAAACCGCGGCGGCTATGAGGGCTATTATTACCGGTTGGTTCAGCCAGTTGCCCTCCCGTGCTGCCGAAACAGCCCGCCTGGCCTATGAAGAAGGTCTTGACGACGCACCCGTGGCGGAGCGATTAGCCATGACTGTTGACCAGGTAAAAGATCAAAAAGTAAAAGCGATGCTGCTTATAAAAGAGCAATGGTTTGGCAAGACCGAAAAAGAGCTGGCAGCTTTCAGAAGCCGGCTGCAAAAGGCCCGGGAATAACCACCGGGTAACAAAAAAATTTAACGGATGGGGCAACAATTCGTATTTTAACCGCATGAAATCTTCTTTATCGGTTCTGCTCCTGCTCGGCCTGTCGGCGGCCGTTTTTGCGCAAACGCCCAAAGCCGGCGGCCAGCATTACTTGCTGGCAGGCACGTATACCCGCGGCAAAAGCGAAGGCATCTATGTCTACAAATTCAACAGCCATACGGGTAAAGCCGTGCTGGTATCGTCGGTCTCCGCGTCCAACCCTTCTTACCTGGCCGTATCGCCCAACCGGCGTTATGTATATGCCGTGAATGAAGACAAAGATTCCGGGGCGGTAACGGCGTTCTCCTTTACGGCGGGCAAGCTGCGTAAGCTGGATACAAAACCCAGCGGCGGCGACCATCCCTGTTATGTGGCTGTCGACAAAACGGGCAAATGGGTGTTTGCCGGCAATTACAGCGGGAGCAATTTCTCCGTTTTCCCCGTGGCGGCCAACGGCTCGCTGAAAGCGTCGACTACTACCATAACCCATACCGGCAGCAGCATCAATAAGGAAAGACAGGAAAAAGCGCACGTGCATTGTACCGTGCTCTCGCCCGATAACCGCTACCTGTTTGTGTCCGACCTGGGCATGGATAAGATCATGGCTTATTCGTTTAATGCCGCCAGCGGCAAGCTGGCCACGGCACGGACACCCTTTACCGCAGTAACGCCCGGCGCCGGTCCGCGTCATCTTGTCTTCGCGCCATCGGGCAAATATGCTTACCTGATGGAGGAGCTATCGGGCACGGTCGTTGTTTTTGCCTATCATAACGGGGTGCTGAAGCAGCTGCAAAGCATTTCATCTGTACCGGCGGATTTTACGGGTTTTGCCGGGAGCGCCGATATACATGTATCGCCCGATGGTAAGTTCCTGTATGCCAGCAACCGGGGCGAATCGAATACCATTGCCGTTTTTTCCATCCATGCCGCTACGGGCCTGCTCACGGCCAAAGGCTTTCACGCCGTGCTGGGCAAGGCGCCGCGCAATTTTAATTTCGATCCTTCGGGTAATTTCCTGCTCGTGGCCAACCAGGATACCGACGAGATTGTTGTTTTCAAACGCAATAAGAAAACGGGCCTGCTCACCGATAGCGGCGAGCGTATAAAAGCCGGCAACCCGGTATGTGTAAAATGGATCAATTGAGAAAGAAATTCACATAAAATTAAAATATTAACTTACTGTAACCCGGAATTAAGGGTGAGGAAGTACACTTTTGTCAATGGGCATCATATAGCGATGCCTTCGCTTCGGATTTCCTGGTAAATACCCTGCATGGAGGTCTCTTTTTTATGGAGAGAGGTGGGCAGGGATGAAAGCATAAGCCCATATTTTAGTGATAGCCTCGAACTGATAGTAGCAGTTTTGGCAATTTCAGCGGAAGCGCGGGTCGTAGGATTACGAAGAACTACTGCAAAGTCAAGATCTGATTCCGCATGATTATCCCCACGTGCATAAGAGCCAAATAGAATAAGCTCTACCAGCTCATTGCCATATAGTTCCTGGAGCCGGACTTTATATTCATTGGCTATATGATAGACAATTGGAGACACCCTGTAAATTTTAGGTAAAATTAAGCTTTTTTAATAAAATGCGAAAGGCCGCCTCTTTTGAGACGGCCCCGCCGGGAAAAAACCGTAAGAACTACAACTTCTCTATAAAAACTACAACTAAAGCACTTTTTTAGGACAGGAAATATTGCCCCTGTCGCTCATACCACCCCGTGTTCTGGTGGAGCCGATACCGATGCTGACGGTAATGCCTGAAAAATAATACCAGTCCTTAAACTCACTGCCGCCTCTTTTGGTGCCATCGGCCGGGTAGGCAGCGCCCGTCTTCAGCTCGCCGCCCCGGAAAGCCATTTCTGCCGCCTTGCTACCTTTGGCCGCAATAAGCGTTGCCTGGTCTACATAGGTGGTGCTCACATCATCGAGGCGATCGGTAAACAGCTTGCGCAGGCCTATTTCATAACTCAGCACCACATTATCGGTTACCCGCCAGCGTACGCCGCCGCCAAAAGGAATGGCAAACTGGGTAAGGTGATAGGGTTTGCGATCGGGATACTGCGAAAGGCCTTCGCCTTCGGTACTTAGCGGGTGGAGATACACCCGGTTGTTGAGTGTATCATAGGCGTACGGATTAAAATGATAAATTGCTACGCCGCCAAATACATACGGCGTAAATGAATGGTAATTCAGGCTTAGAATATTGTAATCGAGCAGCAGGCTGCCCTCGGTGATCTTTGTTTCAAAACTCAGGTTGCGCTGCAGCAGCGCGCTATTGCTTTTATTGAATTTATCGGCCGCGCCCACGCGTGCATAGGTAAAATTAGCGCGTACATCAAAGTGATCGGTAAGCCCGTACCGCAAGCCGAGACCAAAAGCCCCCCTTGCCTGGTCGGTACTGAATTTTTTAGGTTGTAAGTCGCCCTGGTAATTGGCAAACCCACCAAATAAATCGAGGCTAATCTGCTGTGCATGCAGCAGCGAGGGGAATAGCAATCCCAGCAAAAGCATTTTTCGCATAGTTAATCTTTAAGTGAAAATGTAGGGGCAAGCTGGAACTTGCACAGGATATCTGGGATTTTGGAGAATACGATTGGACGGTATGGGTTACGTGGGTTCCGTTAGAACGGTTGGGTAATCCGTTTTATGCAAGTATTGAGCCAAAAGAATTGTTAAAGGAAAAGTGTGGAAACAATGTTATGTTAAAAGAAAGCTGTGAGCCGTGAGCTACTAGCGGCGAGCTCTTTATTCGCGGCAAAACGGCTCGTAGCTCGCAGCTCGAAACTTCCCTTACCGGCTTAACAGGTATTGTTTCAGCTGCTCATACTCCGCTTCCATCCGTATACTTTGCCGGGGGAGATGTAATATTTTTTCTACAACAGCTGGTATGGGAACCTTTTCATTGATGACCGGTTCCACCACGTCATAAAATTTTACCGGGTGGGCCGTTTCAAGAAAAATACCTTTCTGGCCGGGGTGCCGGGCCAGCCATTCGCGCAGGGCATAATAGCCTACGGCCCCGTGGGGGTCGGTCAGGTATTGGTGCTGCTGGTATACTTCGCGCAGGGTATTTTTTGTTTGCCCGTCGCTTACGCTGCTGCTGCCGAGGGCATTTCTAAGATCGCCCAGCTGCTGGTGGAACAGCTCTAGTATCCGTACAAAATTGCTGGGGTGGCCTACATCCATGGCGTTGGAAAGGGTGGCCACCGCTTTTTTGGGTTGATAATGACCCGTGGAAAGAAATTCGGGTACCGTATTATTGGCATTGCAGGCGGCAATAAAATATTGTACCGGCAACCCCGACAGGTGGGCAAGCATACCGGCGCATATATTGCCAAAATTGCCGCTGGGCACGCATACCACCGGCAGCAATGGTTTTTCCTTCCATTGCTTCCAGGCAAAGAAATAATAAAACTGCTGCGGCAGCCAGCGGGCCACATTGATGGAATTGGCCGAGGTGAGAAACATATGCTGCTGCAAATCATTGTCGGCAAATGCTTTCTTGACCATATCCTGGCAATCGTCGAAGCTGCCGTTTACTTCCAGCGCATGAATATTATTGCCCAGGGTAGTGAGCTGCTTTTCCTGTACGCTGCTTACTTTGCCCGAAGGATACAGGATCACCACTTCCACCCCGTCTACATTATAAAAGCCATTGGCTACCGCACCGCCGGTATCGCCCGAGGTGGCCACCAGCACGGTTACCTTGCCATTGCCGGTACGTGCCGGATCTTCTTTTACAAAATGGCCCAGGCAGCGGCTCATAAACCGGGCTCCTACGTCTTTAAACGCCAGCGTGGGACCATGAAATAATTCAAGCGAATAAATATCGCTGGTTACCCGCACCAGCGGGATATCAAAGTTGATGGTCTCCGCTACGATGCGCAGCAGCTCATTGGCAGGAATGGCATTGCCCACATAAGGCTGGATAACGCGGAAGGCAATTTCCTCGTTGGAATATTTTTCGATATTATCTATCAGGTCGCGGTCTACCTGCGGAATGCGTTCGGGAAAATACAATCCTTTATCGGGCGCCTGCCCGCGAATGGTGGCTTCTTTAAAACCAACAACGGGCGATTGTTTATTCAAACTATAGTACTGCATGACTAATCAGGTATTATTTATTCGCTTACCACCTGCACGCCTTCGTAATTAAGGGTGGTTACATACGTTTTGAAATCGATGCCCAGCTGCATAAATACTTCCGTCATCACATATTCTACCTGGCGGGCGGTATTTTCTTCTTTGCTGAACATGAATATAGAGGGACCGGAGCCCGATATACCGCCGCCGAGGGCGCCGGCCTCGCGGCTGCGCTTTTTAACGTCGTCGAAGCCCGGTATTAAGATACTCCTGACGGGCTCGATGATCACGTCTTCCAGCGAGCGGCCGATGAGCGCATAATCGTTTTTCATAAAGCCCGCTACCAGCCCGGCGATATTACCCCACTGGCGAATGGCGTCTTTGAGCTGCACTTCCTTGCGCAGTATCTGGCGCGCGTCGGACGTCTTCACTTCTATCTGCGGGTGTACTACGGTTACGTACAGCGGCGGCGCGCTGAGCGGTACTATCTCGAGCGGGAAGATGGAACGGATAAGCGTAACGCCGCCATAAATGCAGGGAGCGATATTATCGGCATGCTTAACGCCGCTGGCTACTTTTTCGCCGTTCATGGCAAAGCGTACCAGGTCCTCGCGCGAAAATGGATTGCCCAGCAGGTGGTTGGCGGCCACCACGGCGCCGGCCGAGCTGGCAGCGCTGGAGCCAAGGCCGCTGCCGGGTTTGATGCGTTTGTCTATCAGCACTTCCAGTCCTACCGGTTTATCGTATTCGCCCAGCAGCGCCAGCAGGGAAGCCCCCGCTACATTCTGCTCCGGCTCTACCGGCAAATCGTACCCGTCGGCATGCCGGATGCGGATGCCGGGCTCATCGCTCAGCTCCAGCTCCATCACATCCTGCGGGCTGTTAAGCGCCATACCCAATACGTCGAATCCGCATACCAGGTTGGCTACGGTAGCCGGCGCAAGCACTTTACACTTTTTCATCTATCAATTAAGTTTATTCGTTTAATGACCATGCCCTCCCTCCGGCTCACGCCTCACGATTGTCCTACCTCGCTGCGCGTATAATATCCGCAAAAACACCCGATGCCGTTACTTCGGCGCCGGCGCCCGCGCCTTTTACCACCAGCGGCTGCTCGGGATAACGGTTGGTATAAAACAACACCACGTTGTCCTTGCCGTACAGGTGATAAAAATCACTTTGCGGGTCGATGTGCTTTAACCCTACTTCCGCCTGGCCGCTTTCATAGCGGGCCACGAATTTCAGCTTTTTACCGGCGGCGCTGGCATCGGCATACAGTTTCTTAAAATGCGCTTCCTCTTTTTCCATGGCGGCATAAAAATCATCCACGCTTCCCTTCATGCACGATTCGGGCATAAACGAGCTATTGGTAATCTGCTCCATTTCCAGCTTCTCCCCTGCTTCGCGGGCCAGTATCATGATCTTGCGCATGACATCGGTGCCACCCAAATCAAGGCGGGGATCGGGTTCGGTATAGCCCTCCTCCTGCGCCTGGCGCACTACGGAAGCAAAACTTTTTTTGCCGTCGTAATGATTGAAAACGAAATTAAGCGTTCCGCTCAGCACTGCTTCGATTTTATTGACGATATCGCCGCTGCGCATTAAATCATTGAGGGTGCCTATTACCGGCAGCCCCGCGCCTACATTGGTTTCAAACAAAAACAGGCAGTTGTATTCCCGCGCCAGGTCTTTGAGCTTTTTATAATAGCTGTAGGAAGATGAGCAGGCTACTTTGTTGCAGGCCACTACCGAAACGCTTTTTTGCAGCAGTAAATCGTAGGAAGCGGCCACGCTGTCGTTGGCGGTTACATCGGCAAAAACGGAATTACGCAGGTTTTTGGAACGCACGGTTTCAATAAAGCCCGGCAGGCTCATCGGCTCACCGTCCTGCAATAGCGCTTTCCAGTTGGCGAGATCGATACCATCGTCGTTGAACAGCATTTTACGGCTGTTGGCCATACCCACTACGCGCACCTGCAATAGCAGGTTTTGCTGCAGGTATTGCTGCTGCTGGCGGAGCTGGTCGAGCAGGCGGCTGCCTACATTGCCCACGCCGGTGATAAATAAATTCACTTGCTTATAGGTTGTTTCAAAAAATTCTTCGTGTAATACGTTGATGGCTTTTTTTACATCGAGGGTGGCGATGACGGCGGAGATATTCCGCTCGGAAGAGCCCTGTGCGATGGCGCGAACGTTGACGCCATTCCTGCCCAGCGCACCAAACATTTTGCCGCTCACACCGGGATGGCTTTTCATGTTATCGCCCACCAGCGCTACGATGGCCAGCCCTTTTTCCACGGCCAGCGGCTCTACCTTGCCGGTTTCTATTTCCCAGGCAAAAGCCTTGTCGGCCACTTCCTGCGCCTTATCGGCAGAAGGATCTTCCACGGCCACGCAGATGGAATGCTCCGATGAGCTTTGGGTAATAAGGATGACATTGATGGCTGCGCCCGCCAGCGCTTCAAACAGGCGCTTCGAAAAGCCCGGGATGCCTACCATGCCGCTGCCCTCCAGGCTTAGCAGGGCTATTTTGCTGATGCTGGAAATACCGCGGATGCTGTTGCCATTGCGATGGATGGCGCCGTTTTCGATAACGGTGCCATGTTCGGCCGGCTCGAAGGTATTCTTTACCCATACCGGTATGTTTTTGCTCATCACCGGCTGTATGGTAGGCGGATAAATTACTTTGGCCCCAAAATGCGACAGCTCCATCGCTTCCTGGTAAGAGATATGCGGGATGACGCGGGCATGCGATACCAGCCGCGGATCGGCCGTCATCATGCCGTTTACATCTGTCCATATTTCTACTACGACGGCATCTATGGCGGCAGCTATGATGGCGGCGGTATAGTCGGAGCCGCCCCGGCCAATGGTCGTGGTAATACCGTTCTTATCGGCAGCCACAAACCCGGGCAGGACGAAAAGCGCGCCTGTCTGCGCCGAAAAGTATTCTTTTACCTGCCGGTTGGTCAGCGCCACGTCGACCACCGCATTCCCGAAATCGGAATTGGTGGCTATCAGCTCACGGCTGTCTTTCCAGCTATTATCGGCACCGCCGGTTTTAAGCCGGGCGGCGATGATGCGCGACGACAGCAGCTCGCCATATCCCGCCATCCGGTCTTTGGTACGGGCCGACAGCTCGCGCAGCAGGAAGATACCATTGCAGATATCTTCTATTTCATTGCAGTTTTTCTTGACCAGGCTGAGCACGCTGCTTTGCTGCGCCACGGGTATCAGCGCCTTTACCGCTTCCAGGTGGCGCTGTTCGATGTGCAATAATTTTTCCTTGTATTGTTCGTCGCCTTCTGCCGCCAGTTGGGCGCAATGCAGCAAGGTATCGGTAATGCCACCCAGGGCCGACACGACTACGATGGTTTTATCTTTTTTAACCGCCTGCTCCACGATGGCCACGACCTTGTTGATACTGTCTGCATTGGCAACCGATGTTCCGCCGAATTTTAAAACCTGCATATATGGCTGATTTGAATGATTTAAGTTGTAAAGCCGGTGATTTTTGCAAAGGATAGAATGATGTTGAACGCAACCCGCCGGGTTGATGTGCTGGTAGCCGTAGCCCAATGGTAATATGGAAATATACAACCCTTAACGGGTTGTCGTAGTTGTTGTGGTAATAGTCGTAGCAACAACCGGGGAGGTTATTGCTGCTGAAGAGGAAATGATATGTTGACCTTGTTGAACCACAAATAAATATGATGGACCAAAGATAATATGCGGGATTTACATAACAATCGTTAGCCTTTGAATATTTTTTATACAATCCCGCAAAAACCATAAAAAATTGCAACAAATGATACAGAATGCTGCAGCCGGTCAAACAAACTTGCCCAGCTTCACTACAATTCATTTTTTCCATGTATTTTCACCGCCGCTTTTTAGATGACGGTTGACAGATGACAGATGACAGGCTATAGCGTCGCTGTCAACTGTCAACTGTCATCTGTCAACTAAAAAACTGCCGGAAATGGACCACCAGTCGTCGCGCGGACTGCAGCAATTCAAGAATTATGTTGGGATAAAATTCCAGCTCTACAACAGCCTGTTTACCTCGTTGCCTTTTCACCGGATTGAGAAAACAGGTATCCTGCTGTCGCTTTTTTTATCCAACTGCGAAGATGGCTTCAAAAAGAAATTAAGTCCGGCACAGATCATCTCAGCGTTTTTCGAGAAACATACTTCGTATACCAGCGAAAGGGATAAGCTTGACTTATTATTCCGTTTTGTACAATACGTAGAGCGCCAGGTAGTGTTGTTCGACGCGCTGGAAGACGCTTCCTTTCGCGAGATAAACGATGTAAACGGTGTGGGCACGCTCAAGCATCTTGAGTCGGAAGTGCTTCAGAGCAATAAAGAAGACCAGCTGGCGCAAAAGCTGGAGGATTTCTCCATCCGCATGGTATTGACGGCGCACCCCACACAGTTTTATCCCGGCGCCGTGCTGGGCATCATCAATGATTTGGGAAGATCATTATCTGATAATAATGCCGCGCAGGTGCATACCTACCTGCAGCAGCTGGGCAAGACGCCGTTTTTCAAGCACCAGAAGCCAACGCCTTTTGATGAGGCGGTAAGCCTGATATGGTACCTGGAAAATGTTTTTTACCCCGCCTCGGGGCGTATCATCGGTTTTTTGCGCAACCAGTTTCCGCAGGCCGTGCCTGCCAACAATCCCGTTATCACCATGGGTTTCTGGCCCGGCGGCGACCGCGACGGCAATCCCAATGTAAACGCGGGCATAACCCTGCAGGTGGCCGACGCCCTGCGCGTGGGTATCATTAAATGCTATTACCTGGATGTGCGCCGGCTTAAACGCCGCCTCACGTTTAAAGGCGTGGATACCATACTGGCCGACCTGGAAAAGAAGCTGTACAGCAATATATTCATACCCGGTCACCGTACTGAAATCATTAAAGAAGACATTGTAAACCCTTTAAACAAGATAAGGGAGATACTCATTTACCAGCACAACAGCCTTTTCCTTTCCCTGCTGGACAGCCTTATTGGCAAAGTGCAGGTATTTGGTTTGCATTTTGCCTCGCTCGACGTGCGGCAGGAAAGCTCGGTACATAACAAGGTGCTGGAATCGGTAGCGGCGCATACAAACGCCCTGCCTGCAGGGTACGCCAAACTGGACGATAGCGGGAAAATGGATCTGCTGGCCCAGCTGAGCGCCGATGTAAAACCGGAAGACCTCGAAGACGGCGTTATCAGGGACACTATCCTGAGCTGCAAGGCCATTAAGGAAATACAGCAGTACAACGGTCCCGATGGCTGCAACCGCTATATCATCAGCCAGTGCAACAGTGCCCTGAACGTGCTGGAAGTAATGGGACTGTTTTTACTGAGCGGCTGGAAGAAAGAAGATTTGTCGATCGATATCATCCCGTTGTTTGAAACCATCGAGGATTTGCAGGAAGCCGCCGGTATTATGAAAACGCTGTACGAGCACAAGGCGTACCGGCTGCACCTGGAAAAAAGAAAGCACCGCCAGACCATCATGCTGGGCTTTTCGGACGGCACCAAAGACGGCGGTTACCTGATGGCCAACTGGAGCATTTATAAGGCAAAGGAAGAGCTGACGGCCATTTCAAAACAATATGATGTAGACATTGTATTTTTCGACGGCCGCGGTGGTCCGCCGGCACGCGGTGGCGGTAAAACGCATAAGTTTTATGCCTCGATGGGCAAAAACATTTCGAACAAGGAAATACAACTCACCATACAGGGCCAAACCGTTAGTTCCAATTTTGGGAACATCGATTCGGCGCAATACAATATCGAGCAGCTGCTCAACGCCGGTATATCAAACGGTTTGTTTTCTACCCGCGATGTAACGCTCGACGAGCAGCAGGATGCGCTATTGCAATCGCTGGCCAACGAAAGCTTCAAGGCCTACAGCCTGTTGAAGAACAACCCGGGTTTTCTCGATTACCTGGCGCATGTAAGTCCGCTGCGGTTTTATGCGGAAACCAATATCGGCAGCCGCCCCGCCAAACGCAGCAGCGGCGCCCGCCTCAATTTAAAAGACCTGCGCGCCATTCCCTTTGTAGGCGCGTGGAGCCAGCTAAAACAAAACGTAACGGGTTATTATGGCGTGGGTACCGCCTTGCAGGTGCTCGACAAGCAGGGCAAGATGGGCGAATTAAGAAAGCTGTACCATAACTCGCTTTTCTTTAAAACGCTGATTGACAATTGCGAGATGGCGATGAAAAAATGCTTTTTCCCGCTGACGGAATATTTATCCGATCACCCGCAATACGGCGAAACCTGGAATAAAATCTATACGGAGTATGAGCTCACCCAGCGCTATATTTTCCAGCTATCGGGCAAGAACGAGCTGATGAGCGATTATCCCGTAGAGCAGCTGTCTATCCAGATGCGCGAGCGCATCGTATTGCCCATTACCACCATCCAGCAATACGCTATTGCGCAGATACGGCAGATGGAAGAACAATTATCGACGAATGCAGCTATGAAGGAGACGTTCGAAAAACTTATCATCCGCTGCTCATTTGGAATTATCAATGCCGGCCGTAATTCGGCATAACCGGCAGGCCACATTATAGGTTAGCCCCGGCATATCGCAGCACAGCGATAGCCGGGGTTTTCTTTTGGCTGGCTGCTGTATAAAAAAACAGGTCCGGATAGACATCCAGACCTTGTAAAAACCCAATATCCTATTGAAAACCGAATTCAATATGAATAAAGCAATTTATGTTCCATAACCATTCTCTCTTACAATGCGACTTTTTTCCGGAATCGCGGGGGATTTTGATGCCCAACTTGTTTTATTCGACGGTGGATTTCTTCAGAATTGTGGAATAAACACCTCGAAGCGCCTGCTGTATAAGGCACAGAATTTTATTTCGATACTGCAATAGCTTATGCCTTCCACCGTAATAACCAGTATGCAGTACGATCCGGCATCGGCCACGCTCCGGGTAGAATTTGTTTCGGGGCTGGTGTATATCTACAAAGAAGTGCCGGAAGCCGTTTTTCTTGCCATGAAAACATCCGGCGCCAAAGGCATTTACCTGAACCGGCATATCAAGGGCAAGTACAGCTATGAAAGAATTAAATAAGTGTTCCGGGGGTCTTACAGGTAAGTGAGTTATTAAAACTGTTTGAATCTTTTTGAACGGCCAGGGCGGTGCGGTATAATCCGAGGGCTTTGTTATTATCGTGGCGCAACAAATAAATACCGGCCATGTCTACCAGCAGATAGGCCTTTCCCACGTTGTTGCCCATCTCATCTTCCATTGCATACGCTTTTTTAAATAACGGCAGGGCCTCCTCCTCTTTCCCGGTATTCAAATAAAACTGCCCGATACAGGTTATCATATTTGCCCCGAGCTCGGGGCAGTGTATTTTTTCGGCC
>Ga0307508_10003816_pt1 | contig 15036 bp, 10 predicted proteins | sample 9_EM_MG_FD_203089 | JGI IMG/M metagenome (GOLD analysis project Ga0307508, IMG submission 203089) | Populus trichocarpa ectomycorrhiza microbial communities from riparian zone in the Pacific Northwest, United States - 9_EM | ecosystem: Host-associated > Plants > Roots > Unclassified | place... | reverse complement strand
TAAAGAATAAAGAATCCAACAATATTATATTCCAAGGAGTCACGGGGGGCAATTTTGAACTCATAAGACTATTAAGGACTATTGTGAATTTAATGAAAACAATAAGGAGGAACCGCCCCTCTTCTCTTGCCTGCCATGGCCACAACACCGTACATTAGTGGCAGAATAGCACTTCTGTAACTGGGAAAATCTCAGTACATGTTCTAACTGTTGCGTACAAGCTAACCTTGTCGCTAATGTCTCTCGCCGGGATCAACCATTGGATTCTTGACAGGTTCTCTCAACATGCTTCAACAGTATCTCATATATTTTGTTCCTCACCCTCCCGCAAGCTTCTAATTCAGAATCCTTCAATGTGGAACCGTCTTTGCGTCTTACATTATCTACCCAGTCATTCACTCTCTTGATCATGAACATCATTTCAGCTACCTGGCTATCAGACTTTCTGGAATTTGTTTTGCTACTGACCCAATCTAAATATTCCTCAAGATTACTCAAAAACCATGTTCTACTTTCATCGTTCAAGGAATTTGCTAGTTCAGCACATACAGGTGAAGCACTCCCTTTCACCCAATCTGGTTGCTTGTCCATGTCAAGTGCCAACCCAGCATACAATTCATCATTGCTTACCTGTTTCCTAGCCATCAAGCCCCCTTTACGTTTGCCACGAATGGATTTAGTTGATGATTTTTCTGCACACGTAGCCTCTAGAAAAAGAGTTTTGGTTTTGCTGTGATCAGAAATAGGTTTGAGATCTGATGCCACGGCAGCTTTAGTCCATGAAGTGGCGTTTTGCTTTCTGTCTAATGCGAGTCTTAGTGCTTCCCCAACAGCATCAGGGGCATTTGGATCGGTATCAGCTGTTCTTCGTTGACCAATACTCGTTAGTGAATGCAAAATTAACCTGGTATTATTCAAGTCATCTTGAAGAGTAAAGAATTTGTCAACTGATAGTTGCTGATCATTCCCCTTCGCCTTCAGAAGCTGGGAGTATGTGCTGAGAAAAGTGGAAGAAGGAAGGTTAGTCTAGTGACTATTGAAGTCGTAACTGATTCAATCACAGCTTATACTTGCTCATCTCTGTCATTAGTAAATGGAAAAGAGAACGAAACAGACTGCCAGACGGGGAAATAAGTTCATTCCTGTCATGCAGAAACCTTCATGCATGAAGCTGGCAAGTTGCAAGGATAAGGTAATCAAGTGCTCGTAGGGATCACACATACTCTTACCAAAAGAAAGGGTAAAGCTCACATATTAGGAAGAAATTTTAACCGAGTAAAAGAATTAAATTATATACATGATCTGAATGATGTGCAACAAAATGTTGGCAGCTCATAAAATTACACTCCAGAAGCATAAATATGCAGACCTTAGGCATTTGAGCAATCTCTCAGCAGCAGAAGCCTCTTGCAAAGCTTCAACAGCAGCAAGCACAGCAATGTCTCTTTGTCTTGACACCTCCTGCAGAACATATCAACCCATTTATCAGACTATCAGTCAAGGCAAGTGCTCATAAAGTTTAGCTAAGTACAGCGCATGCAATACCTGGCCAAGTTTCACCAGAGTTGAGGGAAGGAAATCGCATGATATGTTAGTGCCTGTCGAGTTTTTATTGTTTAACGAACTGAAATTCACTTTTCTATCAACAGAATCTTCACTTATTTTTCCTGGCACTGAGATACGACTACCCTTGCTGGCAATCTTGGATGATTTTATAGATAAGCTAACAACTGTTCTTTTCGATCTGGAGCTTGAATTGTCATCAGAGCTATCATACTTTAACGAATTAATTGGCGAAATCTGTCCATAAAGAGACAGCATGGAGTTATACTAAAATATTAGCGTAATGAAGAGATTAAAGAACTTCTTGAGCAGCACGCGTTACTAGAGCAAAACAACCATTTCATATGACAAAAACAAGATTTTAAATCATTGAATCGCAAGTTGATTCAGTAATTACTCCTTAAACATGAATTATTTAGTTGGCGAAAAATCTTTTGTGAATTTTAGAAAATAGGAAGAATTCCATTGTTTCCCTAGTATATTTGATAATTGGGCTAAAAACATTTTGAATTTCTACTTTTTTAAGTTTGAAATATGCAGCCAAGTTTGTTACACAGCTTTGTGCTCCAGTTTGTTTAATGATAACTATCCGTAATCCATGATTCATTCTTCTTGAGAAGTCACTGAATCTTGAGACCACAACCTTCACCAGTTATATGACAAAGGTGCAAAGGAAGAAGTTCAAGAACTCACAGAAAGTCTGCTGCTTCTAGTATCCATCCCCAAATCATTCTTGTCAATAGGGGTGTCAGAAATATCAACCGCTGGAGCTTCCCTACCATGCCAGCTTCTTCTCTTGAATGTTGACGATGTAGAGGTGAATGACATTGTACTTTCCATATCACTATCTTCATAAGCATTCGTGGATTTATGTCTCGCAAGTCCCTTATAATTGCTTCCAGCACCACTCTTTTTAGGCCTGTGACTCAAGGCACTCTCAACTTCCATCTTGTGAGGCCTGTAATTCGGTGCCCTTCCAGACATTCCTTCACGTGAGCTCATTATTGAAGCACTAATGGAGCGAGATCCTACGCCTGGTTTCTTTACCATATCATTACCACCTTGATCAGTAATGCAACTAAGGCCCCCGGTTTTATAACCTGTCCCTTCATATGCACTTACTTTCGGAACACTTAAAGATCGAGGCTTTTCTGTTTCTGTCTTCTTCGGTACCTCAATGCAATCCTCAACCATAGTCTCCAAACTAGATACACCAAGAAAGTTTTTCAAATTATCAATCGAGAGAAGTTCTTTAGGATTCCCATAACATGGATGCCTTCCTGGAAGAGGCTTAATGCCTCTGAGCATTGGAACTGGATATGCAGCCTCCAATTTCTCCACATACATGAATTGCCCAAGATGCAATTTGTCATATAGAATCAATTCATCTTGTTCTTGAGGCAATGAAACATACAATGCATGTGTCAAATCCGAGATCTTCAAAAAGAATCCTTGATTAGGCCAAAGATTACCTTCTCTTAACACAGGAATTATACTTCTAATCTGTAACAACACAGGTTTACAATCGCGTATTGTGTTTCCATCAACATCCATTTCTTGAAGAAACTTCACAAGAACCCCAGATTTCAACTCTGCCATCTTCTTGAAAAAAATAGTGATCAGAGAAACTCAAGATCTTGAAACATAAAGAATGCTATATAGTGTACAAGTCAACAGACTGGCTCTATGAAACATCAAATAAGTTTCTTGGATCAATGAAACTGAAATCCTGATTTTGTTCATGAAGAAGATTGAAGAATGAGTGATTATAGGCTATGAAACAGCAGGAGAGGTCCAAAAGAGGGAATTATCTGAATTTGTTGTTTTTGGTTTGTTTGATGATTTCAGATAGGAGATTTTTAGATCGTTATCTTCAAATAGACAGAGTTAGAAATAGTCAAAAGGGAAAGATTGTAGGCCCTTTGCATTGGATTATGGAATATGAAATCCTTACAACTTCGTTGTCCCAATTACAACGATAAAAATTGCAATTAGAACTCAAAAATAACAAAATAATAAACCGGGCCTGGCCTATACGTTTTGTGAAAGCACAAATCAGGTTTGGGCTGGCTTAAGAAACCGGAACTTCAAAACAATAACTCCTTCAGGGTTCAGAAAATCTTTCCTAGCGAACCATCAGCAAGTGCAAGTCAGTCTTGTAATTCTCCAAAGAACGGTTCTTTTTATTAAATCAACTTGATCCCTTTTTTGTTGCAAATTACTGATTTGGTGGGCTGCTCTATGGAAAGTAGAGTGCTGTGCTTGCAATTCCTTAGAAGGCACTCTTGCATGACTGCACATAAGTAAGATCCTTTTGCTTATATTATACCAAGCCAAGATGAAGCTGCTTCCTTACTGCAGAGTTAAAATAACAAAAAATCATGATGTCTGTCATCATACTGCCTCCCTGGCTTGATTATTTTGAGAAGTGAATAAAGTATGTTGAGATGTGGTCCAATTTGATTGGTTGAGGTCAGAGTTACATTAGTGAAAACCTCTAATTTCAATACGGATTGCATTTGGGAAAGTGATCCCGCGAAAGAATGTGTCAGCATAGAACAGCCGAATCCCAAAACACAACGTAGGCCTCGAAAAGACAGCTGATAATTTTCATGGCCAGGCTTCTCTAATGCTTTGCTTAAAAGACTCTCCACGCTAAGAAAATCGAAATAAGAAAATAAAAGAAAAGGATAGATTAAAGAATGACAGTCTGCTTTTCGTGCTCTGTAATAACTCGAAAAAACTGATGCTGGAGGTATATGTAAGTTTATACTGTCCCCGACATAAATTTGGGACCATATGATTGTCCACAAACTAGCTTTTGTTGTTCCTAAGCATCCTAACATTATCACATCTCAAACTAGGAAGGAATCAGTCAAATTAATGGCCCATCCTATCTGTATACCTCAATCAACAAGCAAACCACCTAATTGGCATAGAAACGATGTTGGTGACATCAAGGCTAAGCTTCAGCTATAAAACCTCAGCCAATTGCTAATAATGCAAAGAAATAAACAAAACGAACTGTAAAAAAAACCATGAAAATCCAACTTTTCCTAGCACTTCTTCTCTCGTCGCTCCTAATAGTCCCTTGTTTCGCTCAGAATTTTGCTTGTGACAAGAACATTCCTGAAACGAGTCAGTTTCCCTTCTGTAACACATCCCTATCATATGAGAACAGAGCCAAGGATCTTATCTCGCGCTTGACGTTACAAGAAAAGGCGCAACAACTAGGAAATCATGCTGCTGGGATTTCCCGTCTAGGCGTCCCTGCTTACGAGTGGTGGTCTGAGGCACTTCATGGCGTGGCAAGTGTCGGTTATGGTGTACATTTTAATGCTACAGTACCAGGTGCCACTAGCTTCCCAGCTGTGATTTTGTCCGCTGCTAGTTTTAATACAACATTATGGTTTAAGATGGGACAAGTGGTGTCAACTGAGGCCCGGGCCATGTATAATGTCGGTTTAGCCGGGTTAACATATTGGAGCCCCACCATTAATGTGTTTCGAGACCCAAGGTGGGGCCGGGGCCAAGAGACACCAGGGGAGGATCCTCTGGTGGTGTCAAAATATGCTGTGAATTATGTTAGGGGCTTGCAAGAAGTTGGCGAGGAAGGAAATTCCACTGGTAATAGACTTAAGGTATCAAGTTGTTGCAAGCATTATACTGCATATGACATTGACAAATGGAAAGGTGTCGATCGATTTCACTTTGATGCCAAGGTATGTGTGAATCTTGGATATGAACTACTATTTTCAGCATCAATGTGTTAATATGGCGAGCAGATAACTTTCTTGATGAATTCTTTCTTTCAACTATGGTATAATTTCCCAATGACAATATTGAGAACAAGGCTATTTTTGCTTTGAAGGTGACAAAGCAGGACCTAGAGGACACATTTCAACCGCCATTTAAGAGCTGTGTGGAGGAGGGTCGTGTGAGTAGTGTGATGTGTTCATATAACAGGGTTAATGGCATTCCTACTTGTGCTGATCCAGACCTGCTTAAAGGGGTTATCAGAGAACAATGGAATCTTGACGGGTTTGTTGACATCTACTTCTTTCCTAGGCATATATGAGTACTGAATCAAGTAACAGGACAATAGAAACTTTTTTCTTTTGATTTATATATTTCATGTTTTAACTTCTGTTTTGTGCGTTTTTGGGCAGATATATTGTATCAGATTGTGATTCCATTGAGGTTTATTATGACAGAATCAAATATGCAGCCACACCTGAAGATGCAGTAACCCTGGCCTTAAAAGCAGGTATCCATACAATGCACTTGCAAGAATCCTTGATGACTGTCTGAAAATTGAAGATTCCAACTCTTCTTCGGTATTGATACCTTATAATGATCATGTAATACAGGTTTAAACATGAACTGCGGAGATTTTTTGCCGAGGTATACAGAAAATGCAGTCAAGTTAAACAAAATTGAAGAATCTATTGTAGACCAAGCCTTAATCTACAATTATATAGTCCTAATGAGACTTGGTTTCTTTGACGGGGACCCAAAATTGCACCCATTTGGAAATCTTGGACCATCAGATGTATGTACTGAAGAACATCAAGAGCTAGCGCTTGATGCTGCAAAGCAAGGGATAGTCTTGCTAGACAATAAGGGAGCTCTTCCTTTGTCTAAAAACGCCACAAAAAACTTGGCTGTTATAGGACCAAATGGTAATGCTACCGTGGCTATGATAAGCATCTATGCTGGTATACCTTGTGAATACACTACGCCTTTACAAGGACTGCAGAAATACATCTCATCTGTCACCTATGCAGCCGGGTGTCCATTCGTGAATTGCACTGATGAATCGCTTGCCGGGCCAGCAACTAAGGCTGCTGCTACAGCAGATGTGGTGGTGTTGGTGATGGGGCTTGATCAATCTATAGAGCAAGAGGACTTGGATAGGGAGAACCTGATATTGCCAGGATATCAAGAAAAACTTGTGAAGGATGTGGCTAATGCTACAAATGGAACAATGATTCTTGTTATAATGTCTGCTAGTCCTGTCGATATCTCTTTTGCCAAGAATGAGAGCAAGGTTGGAGGGATTTTGTGGGTTGGCTACCCTGGTCAAGCTGGAGGAGATGCCATAGCTCAGGTCATATTTGGAGACCACAATCCTGGTAATCTTTCTATTTCAATTTCCAAACCACATAATTTTCTGCATCTCATGTTTGAGCATTCTATTACCAATTTATATCTGTTTCTAGCCAAGACAAAGGTTACAAATTACCACCTTCATACTGACAATCTCTTCATCTTATCAGCCGGGAGGTCTCCTTTTACATGGTATCCAAAAGAGTACTCCGATCAAGTGCCAATGACAAACATGAACCTAAGAGCCAATGCAACTGATAACTTCCCTGGAAGAACCTACAGGTTCTACACTGGAAAACCTTTATATGAGTTTGGCCATGGACTAAGCTACTCAACTTTCTCCAAGTTTGTTATTTCTGCTCCTTCTACCTTACTAGTTCCATTGAAATCTTCTCTTAATCCAAGTGGCATTCCCTCTGTTTATTCCTCCAAACAAGACCCTTATCCTAATGGCCAAGCCATTGATGTTTCTAGTGTAAACTGCACCAATTTGCAACATGTTCTAGTCATTGGTGTGAGAAACAATGGGCCAATGAATGGAGATCATGTGGTGCTAATATTTTGGAAGCCACCTAAATCAGCAGAGATAACAGGTCCACCAAATATGCAACTGGCTGCATTTGACAGGGTGCATGTGAAAAAGGGCAACACAAATAATATAACCTTGGCTGTGGATGTGTGCAAGGGACTAAGTCTTGTGGATAGCGAAGGACAGAGGAAGCTGGTAACAGGACAACATACATTTATAATTGGATCTTCGAGTGAGCATCAAGTGAGGTACCATCTCATCGTTAGGCTGGCTCAAAATGGACGCATGGGAGGATTCACATTTATGTAATAGAAAGAGGATTAATTTCCCATGAGTGTCCTCATCCTGGAGTGGATGTCATGACTCCTGACCCGAGAATACCAGGCGACCCCGCGACCTTAAGCTTAAGATAGCTAGTATTTATGCTATTTGTACTCGAAATTAGTTAAAAGAAAAGGAAAAATAAATAGAATAATGGAAAATGCTAGAGCTAGAGCTAGAGGAAGGGTTTGAACTTTCAAGCTTATGATTAACAGCCACACGGACTAACTAGCTGAGCTACTCCAACCTGGTCTTTTTTTTTTTGTGACGCCGGAGTTTGTTCTATGATAAGTGGATTTTCACGACTTGATGAGGTTCCGACTCAAATATAGCAGCGTGTAGTTATGGCATTTTAACTTTAGAAGGTGGCTAGTTCAGGAAGATTCTCATCTATTTTCTCTCCCTTCACCATAAACCACAGTAAACAGCACACACCACTAAAAACAAAAATGAAAAAGATCTAAAGACCCTGAAATGTTTTAACTTCCCAGTCCTTCTTTTAGAACACCACATGATTTTACCCTTGCAAATCGCACTCATGGTGCTGGAGTACAAAATCATACTAAAACACAACAAAGTGAAAATTTGTCGACTTCATTGATGACTGCTGGAAGAAACATCTATTCTTCTTAAAACCACTTGAATCTCATCATCCACCAGGAAAGGACGGATGTTGTCCTCCAACAAATGAACAATTATTTTGATACAGAAAGTGTTGGCCATTAACAGTAAAGGAGAGTTGGCCTCCAACTGAAGTTTGGTGCTGTCTTTTCTTTTCACAGAAATAATAATATAATAAAACAAAACAGACTTGTTGCTACCAACTGTTGATGGCTGAGGAGTTTACAATGAGCAGTTAGTTCTAAATATTTTCAATTTTAACTTACAAGTGGCGATGGATTAAATATTCGTTATATATCCTCAATACTACCATCACAAAAGTCAATCCAAGATGCACACAGATAATCTCAGTTTCATGAAGAAACTACACAAAACAACGTGCCATACAGACACCATACTTCAATCCTCCAAATAAACTAGCACTCCCTTATAAATAAAAGATATAAATATAATTATCTCCATTAATTAATCTTCTTTTAAGTCTTGGTCTTCTCATTCACATGTTCCCTGTCATAAAAAAATCTAGGCATGGTATTCACAAGATGACAACAATCCCAACTCTTGCGTATGATTCCCACAAAGTAAAAAAGTATTTACTTTATCATGAAATATTACACACTCACCTAATCAAGTATAGTGTCACTTTTATAACTAAATTAAACAATTATAATGGCTTTACAAATCCTGGAAAGCATGTATAAAATGTTAGAAGTATCCTAGAGCTAGTAACAAAAAAAAATGAAGTCATGTGTAAAATTTTCCCTACAGCTTTTTGTGGGAATAATAAGGTGTGGTATCATAGCCTCTAGTTTCATCCTAGATCTCCACAATCTCTGTGTGAAGCCTTTCTCTCATTTTAGCACCAGCATTCCTAGCAAAAAGAACACTACAAAGCTCTTTTCAATCGCACAACAAAATGATAAAAACACAAGGGCATAACTTTAGAGATTTAACGAGGAAAAGCTAAGCATGGAAGATTTGCTTGAACCCATCACCATTAATGCCCTAGTCAATGAAGTTTATAACTATTTTTTTATAGGAAAGTGATGAGGTTATAAAAATCACAGGGAATATTTTAGAATGATTTATTCCTAGAAATTCCCTGACATCATTTATGGTGAATTCAATGACCTCCACTTCAAGACCACACAGGCTTTTCCTCGGGCAAATCCTTCTCTAGGTGGAAAAGATACCTGCACAAAGTCCCCCGAAGGGTGTGGATGGGGGACCCTTAGAAGATTAAGTCAGTACGTACCAGGAATATTTATGTGAAGAACGACATTAATGGAGACATTTATGGAGATGTTGAAGAGCATTCATCATTGTTAGAAAGGGTTGGAGAAGAAGATCTGAAGGTGAGGAAAGGAGAAAAGTCCCCTTTCCTCTCCTTTTTCCCTTCTTTTATATCACCTGGTTTCCACTGTCTCATGCAACGTAAGAGGGGTAGAAAAGTAATCTTGTACGAGTAAGATAATATTATCTTACTGATTATACCATCACATCTAATTAAAATAAGTATGGAGGGCTTATTCATATTTAATGGGATCGTGATGGGCATAATGATTATTAATTCAAGCTCAGGGTATGGGAGGCTCAATGCAGAGTGACCCTTCAGTTCCATACTCGATCTGAGGAATGTTGGGCTCAATTCACGAAGCCTAGGAGAAAACGGGGTGCAGACATACCCAAGCCCAATGTGAGTTGGGCGTGGTGGCATCCGGACCCAACGTGGGACTGGGCGTGGACGTGACCAAGCCCAACGTGGGGCGCATCCACACCCATCGTAGAGCTAGGCATGGTCATGCCCGTCCACGCCTGGGCCCAACGCAGGGCTGGGCGTGGACGTGTCCACGCCCACCGTAAAGTTGGGCGTGGTTGCGCCCCGGCCCAAAGTGTGGCCGAGCATGGACGCCTCCACGCCCAACATAGTGTTGGGCGTGGGTGTACCCCAACCCAACTTAAGGTTGGACACCCGAAAAGATATAGCCCCATTTTGGGTTATGACTTTCGCGCATTATCTCTTAAATGAGGTTGATTTGAGAAACCATGACCTATCAGAAAGGTTATACACACTCTTTGACAAAAATCTCTTTAGCATCAAACACATTATGAAAAAATAGATCATGGTGGAAGAAGCTAGTGTGACCAGAAAAGGTCACTCACACTTCCATGCACAAGAAAAGTCTTCATCACACCATCAATATCCAACTAGAGCTTCTAAAAGAAGCACTAAAAGGCACATTTATGATCGTCTGACATTTCTTAAGCTCGTGACCACACCTCTCACAATGACATGTGTTAATGTGTTGGCTGTCATAAAGGGAAAATACTTCATCCAATACCCACCTCCAATAAAAAGTGTTCAAATACAAAGAACCCCAACAAGTTCTATCTTTTTCATCATGATCATGGACACGACACAAAAAAGTGTCATGCACTCATAAAAGAGATAGAAAGATTGATCTCTAATGATACCTTTAAGAATTTACAAAGGAGGAGATACAATATGAACAAACAGTAAACAATTCTACTACCTCGAATAAAATAAATCTAATAAATTGTATCTCTATCATCTTTTGAATTAAAAAAATAGTGCATCTCCATGTCTCCAAACCCAAAAAGTCTCCATGAAATTTCCATGAAGAAGCCTCCATTAATCTCTGTTATGTTGCCAGGTCCTTGCGACCAATTTTCTTCAGGTCTCCGTGACTAATTTTCTCTAGGTTCTAGTGACCACCATCTTCAGGTCCCTGTGACCAACTATCTTTATGCTCTTATGACGAACTTTCTCCACATCCTTGCAACTATTGCCTCCAAAAAATCATGGATCTTTCTTCATAAAACATTAGCAATATCTCACAAATTCAAAAAACAAGCAAACATTCAAAGGCAAGAACAAGTACCGTTTATATACAAGCATACAAGATAAGTATTTTATCCCTTTCTCTAGCTAGTTAAAGTCTTCTAAACATGTATGTTTAAAAGACTTAAAGGGGAAATGATAATGCAAAAAAAATAGAGGTATGTTGAAATTTGGTTAGGCTATGGTCCAACTTGGCTATTTTAGCTTCGTTGGGCCAGGGTCCAACCAAGCTATTTTGGCTCGGTTTGGCCATGGCCCAATCGAGCTAACCTTCCTCTCTCTCACATGTTCTTCTTTTTTCTCTCTTACTTTCATTATGCCCAACCAAGCTTAAGCTTCGGCCTGAGTAAATTGACTTACTTCAGATTACTATCCAATAATAGTAATATTCATGAATAGTATTTTTTTCATTGTATTTCCCATATATATATATATATATATATTACATATTTTTTTCAAGACTATATATTATTAGATTTTGAAAAAGAAAATATGAGTATTCATCAATACAACACTGTATAGAGAATATTCTCAATGAGACATGTAACACATATCTCTTCTCTACAAACAAATAAAAATATCATTTTTATCTTTTTAAATTTTTAACTGCTTATCACTTAAAAAAAATTTAAATATCAACTTAACCATTAAAATGTCTCTTATTCTATATATAAAAAAAAAAACATGTGTTACAGAGATAACACAAGCTCATAACTCATCATCTCAATATTTTTATTAGAAGTTTTTCCACTTACTTGTTTAGTAATGTGAAGGACAGCGACAAAGTATCCACCAACCCCATTGTTTATTGCTAAAGCAACCTTTCAAAGTCGATTTCTTTCCACATGCGTTTATGGTAATTATCTATCGACCATGGGTTCTTTTAAATCGGATTTGTTTTTATTAAATAAATAGTCAATTGCATGTCCGGTCTTCTTAATGACCAAAATGCAACTTCGATGGTTCGATTTGTTATCATATTAATGAAGTATTTTTTAATATATTTATTTAAATCAATTTTATCCTTTCATGCATGTTAATTAAGTTTCTAATCTATCATTTAGGTAAGGTTCTTAAACTAATTTATCAAAATCAATCACGTAATTTACACACAATAACAAGTTTATATTTGAATATATATATTAATTTTATTTGTTTAGAAATATGATTATCCATACTATCAAAACTAATGCTGAGATTGACTTTGACCATACCATATCTAAACGAGAAAAACAATAACAACTCGCTCTTGTAAACCAAAGGAAAGAGAGTGACTGTTTATAGAGGGAATTGTTGGAGTTGATAACAATTCATCCACTGTACAATTCAAATATTATTTATTTTAAACTATTTAGGTTCTAGATTTGTTCCATAAAGATTATCAGTTCGAGTTCCACAAATCTTAGGGCTACTGGAGACTTACATGGTCGTTAATTTTAGGGCCCGTGAGATTAATCGAGGTGCGCGCAAGCTAGTCCGGACACCCACATATATATATATATATATATATATATATATATATGTTTTCTAAATATTTTTTTATTCGTAAATGGTGTCAATGTATCAGAACTTACAACGTATACCTCAGTCCACTTACAAATTGATTGCATTAACCAAAAAGGAAGAAGAAGGAGGAGGAGGGGGAGGAGGAGGAATTGCATCTCGATTGAATGCATGCCGGGATTCAATCTTTTTATTTAGATTTTCTTGAGTCTCTGTTGTTTTACACCTAAACCGGTGGCAGGTGATCGAGGGAGAAACGTCTCACCTGCTACTCCCATTTGCCAAGGATGATCGCATGCTCGAGGAGCCGCACACATTGAATAAGACACAGACACGCTATTAATTTTGACTTCTCAATTGGCAAGCCACCAAACCAAAATCAAAACTATAACATCCTTTCCAACTTGTGATTTGCCTACCTTTCACGATTAGGGTCGGCTAATTCATCCTCGATTAATGAACCGAGTGTATTGTTTAATGTTTAATTTGTTGACACCGTGTTTTTGTTTCGTAGACTTCTTCAGTTTATTTGACCTTACGATTCTCAAATCAAAAATGGTAAACGTTTCTTGCACTAATGACAGATGAGCTCCAGTTCGGTCGATTTCCCTTTAGCACAGAATTGTTTACTGTATAACATATCATCTGCTAGCTGTCAGCATTTCAATGCAGAATTTTCAAAGGCCCGACGTTTATCTAACAAAACTTCATTGACCAGAACATTTATCCTCCTACCGTTATCCACTAGTGCCAATTATATGGTCGCTATAAATATAGGTTGTTCGGTGACATTTCAAGCATCATCAAATCGCACTTTCATATCTACGACGTTTTATCCGAGATAGTTGAGTAGAGCACTGCAAGGAGAGAAGAAAAAAGTGATGGAAGGTTTGATTCCATTTCTTCTCCATTCAATCAAGAAACAGAAGCCTCATAACAGCTACAGGTCTCTCTCCATGGGGTCGAGCCGTAGCTACCGTTTGTTGATGGGAGGTGAAGGGGAGTCGGTTAATGGTTCATCTCATCGGCGAACCAGGTCAGACTACCAGCCACCACCCATGGAGTCTTTGGAGCTGCGGGCCAATTTAGATTTTCTCCGATCTGGGAGCTTGAGGAAACGTTCTGTGAACTCTCCCCCGATGACTGGCGGCTCGAAGTTTGATGCATATCCTCATCAAATGGGCAAGCAAGTGAACAACAAAGCTAATATTCGACAATAAGAGATTCGAAGTATTGAAGATGACTCGACAGTATTGTTCTTGATTCTTTTGTATTATTACTTTATATCATGTTCTTCTGTACTTTGTTGCAAGATAATTGTGTATCCGAAAGGAAAAAATAGGAAATTGTAAATTAATTTCATAATAATAATATACTTTGATTCCAAAACCGAGTTAACTAGGTGTTTATTAGGAACATATACGCAGCTTTGGAATTGGTTCTAAATAAGGATTGAGTAAAATTTAAAATTTTTTATTTAAAATTAATTTTTTTATGTTTTAGATTAATTTAATAGGTTGATATTAAAAATATTTTATATTTTTATAAAAAAACAATTTGAAAAATAATCATTACCACTTTCTCAAACACCCTCTAATATACAGTGCGACATAATACTACAATGTTATTTTTATATAATCCCATGTCTGTACTTCATAAATTAATATATCTATTTTTTTGTTCTTTAAGGATGTAAATGATACGTATTAAAATAAATAAACAAAATGTTACCTACTGGAAAACTACAAATTAGTATTTTTAATTGAGATTTTTAAGAAAATATTTGGAAGTATGGTAGTAGTTGCTTTTAAAGTGTTTTTCATTCTAAAACACATTAAAATAATATATTTTTTATTTTTTAAAAATTATTTTTAATATCAGTACATCAAAATGATCTAAAAATATAAAAAAAATATTAATTTAAAACAAAAATAAAAAATAAATTTTTTATAAATTTTTTCAAAAGTATTTCTGAAATGTACTACCTAATAGCGTTAAAATCACTTTTCATTTCCTTCAAGGATGTTAATTGATTATTACTATCTATATCATATGACATTACATTAAACAATATTATTCTAAAGCATATTAAAATATTTTTTTTATTTTTAAAAAAATTATTTTTAACGACACATCAAAAATATATTAATTTAAAGCAAAAAAAAAATTTATATTTTTTCAAAAGCGTTTCTAAAACGCAGTATCAAACCCTATTTAATAGCGTTAAAATCACTTTTCATTTCCTTTAAGATGCTAATTGATTATTACCATTTATATCATATGACATTAATTAATTCTATATCACATGTTAAAATATGCAGAAACTATTGTAAGAACATAACGACGCTATACAATAGGAATAGTCAAAATTATACTATGAAACATCCTTGAGTGTCGGATATGGCTCTAAAAATTGATGAGGCTCCGAAGAACTTTTCTTGGACCTTAATTGGTTTTCTAAGCTATAGACATTGGTGTTTCTTGTAAATCAACACTTTAATATATAGTTAAATCAGTCAGTATAATG
>Ga0307508_10003815_pt1 | contig 15037 bp, 12 predicted proteins | sample 9_EM_MG_FD_203089 | JGI IMG/M metagenome (GOLD analysis project Ga0307508, IMG submission 203089) | Populus trichocarpa ectomycorrhiza microbial communities from riparian zone in the Pacific Northwest, United States - 9_EM | ecosystem: Host-associated > Plants > Roots > Unclassified | place... | reverse complement strand
TATTATTGATATTGTTGGCAAACGGTGTGGGCGGGCACATATAACCCGAGTACACGTCGCCAATCAGGTTTTGCTGCAGCTGGGTATTCCATGCCGGCGAAGCCACATATATATTCTGTTGCGCCTGCTGCAGGGGCGTACCCAGCAATTTAAAATCGACAGCCAGCTCAGTGCCGCTGATGCCATAGGGATCCGTATTGTATTCCTCGAAATGCTTTGTACAACCTCCCAGTAAAAAAGAACCGGCCATCACTACATACACCAGTGGCAGCAGTCCGATTTTTAACAAGTTATGTTTCATATACATTATTTAAAAGTCAGTTAAGAGTTGGGTTAGAACGCTATTTTTAAACTGGCCCCGATGCTACGGGTAGAAGGTATCCCAAAGGTTTCGATGCCCTGCAATGCGTTATTGGTGGCCATGGAAACTTCCGGATCAAAAGGCGCCTTCTTACTAATAAAGAACAGGTTCCTTGCAATCAGTGAAAATTTCACATCGCTGATCCCTTTCAGGTGCACAGGTAATTTGTACCCTATTGCCAGCTCACGCAGGCGCACCGCGGTAGCATCATACATATAATATTCGCTGATGCCTGCTCTTCCGCCCACGCCTCCATACCAAACATCTGCCGGTATCAGGCCCTTAAATGGCTGGTTGGTGCTGCTAACGGTTGCGTTAACATTTACGCCGCCCGCATCACGCGCATCCGCGCTGGCCTTGCTGGCACCATATTGATCCAGTACGGCCTGCGTAACGCTCATTACCTTACCGCCAAACCGGCCGTCTACCAGCGCGCTGATGGTAAACTGTTTAATGTCTACACTATTATTCCAGCCAAGTGTAAAATCGGGGTTCGGGTTACCCACTTTAGTGGTAGACACATCGGTGGTTTTTTCGGGCGCGCCGGTAGCATCCACCAGGATGGAACCGTCTTTTGCCCGATTGAAGGCATAACCATAAATATCACCCCATGAACCGCCTTCCTTGATTTCCGACTGGTACATATTCACACCGGCCAGCGTAAGCACGAAGTAATTGGCCGGCGTTGCGCCCGAAACACTGGGATCTGATAAGGAGACGATCCGGTTTTTATTGGTCGCAAAATTGACCGTGGTGGTCCATTTTATATTGGCCGTTTGAACCGGTACCGCAAAAACAACCGCTTCCACACCCGTATTCTGTATATTACCCAGGTTCAGGTAATACTTTGTATAGCTCGTACCGGGTGCCGCGTTAATTTCAATATACTGGCGATAGTTATTGTTTTTGTAATAAGTAAGATCGATGCCGATCCTATCGTGCGCAAAACGCCATTCAGTACCCACTTCGAAAGAACGGTTGTCTTCGGGCCGGAGATAAGTACCGGGCAGGGGCACTACTGTATTGAACGTAGCGTATTGCGCGTTAATATTACCCTGCTTTTTATATTCAGCCGGGTTGGTAATATAAGCCGGCACGTCATTTCCTACCCTGGCATAAGAAACCCTTATTTTACTGAAACTAACCGCAGCCGGCATTCTAAACGCATCAGACAGCACCAGGTTCAGGCCCGTGGAATAATAAAAGTAACCGCTGTTTTTGGTGGGAGTAAACGCAAAAGTCGATGACCAGTCGTTTCTTCCGGTTACATCGAGGTACAAAAAGTTCTTATAACCGAGCTGCAGGTTAGCGAAAACAGCCTGGCGCTGCGTATGCTGGCGACTCTGGTAAGAAATAAGGGCATCGGGCATGATATCGTTCACACCAAACTTATTGGCATAATACAACCCTGCTACCGAATTGGGATCTGTATCGAAAGCAACTTCCTCTAATACCACATCCGTAATGCTGGCGCCTGCATTTGCCTGTAAGCTCAGGTCGGCCGACACTTGCTTATTCGCGCCCAATATTACGTCCGCATACATTTGCGTATTCTCTGTTTTGGAATAGGTATACCTGCCATCCATCGCTGCCTGTACGGATTGCGTACCGGCATACATACGCGAATCGTACGTATCGAAGCTCTTGTCAAAATTGCCGCGTGTCTGTATGTTCAGCCAGTCGTTGAGCTTGTATTTTAAGGTAAGGTTGAGAATGCCCCTGTCGCGTTTATCCGAGCGTGGCGCCCGGTTGATTAACCAGTAAGGATTCTGCTCAAAGTCCTGGCCACCCAGGCCCTTTTCATAATTAAGATCATACCAGTTTTGCAGCTTCACATTCCTGGCGGCAGAAAAATATTCGAAGTTGTTTTTGTAATAATTAAAATCAAGCCCTCGGGGAAAGGTATATAAGCCGGTCAGCGGGTTGGCATACAAACCGGATACAGGGCGGTTTTTGGCCGTTTGATCAATAAAAGTAAGATTAGCGTCTATCGATAAGCGGTCGTCAAAGAATTTAGCCGTTTCGCGAAAATTGACATTGTGCTTGTTTAAAGAGCTGTTGGGCACAATGCCTTTGCTGCTGGTATTGGCATAAGAGAAATAGGCCTGCGCCTTTTCTGTGCCGCCCTGCAGGCTGATGGAGTTGGTAGCCGTAACCCCCGTTTGGTAAAACGACTTAATATGATCGGGTGCATTTACCACCGGCCCCCAGCTGGCCAGTCCCGTACCTCCCGGCGCTACAAAACCGGTTTGACCGTATTTGAATTGCGTCTCGGGATAGTACAATGGTTTTTCCATGGTCAGGTCGGAAGAGAAATTGATACGCGTGCGGCCGGCTTTACCGCTTTTGGTGGTAATAACGATGGCGCCATTGGCAGCCTGGCTTCCGTATAATGCGGCGCCGGAAGCGCCTTTCAGCACCACGATGGTTTCAATATCGTCGGGGTTCAGGTTCGAAATACCGTCACCGCCATCCCTGCCGGCAGCGCCGGCGGGCTGTGCGCCCGATGTGGAGGTCATCGTTTCTCCCCACACATTGCCCGGTTGGGCGGGGTTGAAATTAGCCAGCGGGATACCATCTATTACATACAGCGGCTGGTTTTCACGCGTCGATTTATTACCGCGCAATATCACCCTTGCCGAACCACCCAAACCGGAGGCGCTGCGGGTAATGGTTACACCGGCTACCTTTCCGGTCAGGCTGTTGACAAAATTGGCGTCTTTAACCGTGGTCAGGTCGGCATTATTAATCCGTTGTGTGGCATAGGTAAGGTCTTTTGTCCGGCGCTGAATACCAAGCGCCGTTACCACCACTTCATTCAGCTGCGTATTTGCCGGCAGCAGCGATATATTTACCTCGGAGCTTTCACCCAGCTTCACTTCCTGGATGGCATATCCCACGAATGAAAAAATCAGCACATCTCCCTTATTCGCCTGCAGCAGGAATATGCCCGACGAATTGGTAGACGTGCCCTTGCCGCTGCCTTTAACGGTAACGCTTACATTGGCCAGCGGGGCGCCGTCGGAGCCAGTTACCTTACCAGTGATCGGATCTGTGGCTATCACTTCCCCCTTTTCGGCTTTCGTGGCATCGGCCACCGAAAAATCGACGGGATTGTAATCGAGCCCTGCCCTGTCTTTTTGCTGCAGAATGACAAAAGTGCGCTCGTTTACCTTTTTAAATTTTAAACCGGTGTCTTTAAGGATGGCTTCGAGAAGCTTTTCCATACTGGCCGTTGTATCGGCCACTATGTTCACCATCCGTGTGCCGAGCGATTGCTCGGAGAAAAGAAAGTAAATGCCTTTGGTTCTGTTCAGTTCCCTGAGCACGCTGATCAGCGATTGCTTTTCTACGTTCGTGTCTTCCTGGAACCGGGCAACGCTCTTATTTTTTGCCGTAACCGTATTGTTTTTACCGTACACAAGGCCATTCTGCCCATTTACTTCCGGTAAAACAAGTACATGTAGGGCAAGCAGACATCCAAGCAGGCGCGGGCCTGAGTAAATTTTTCTCATGATGCAGTGTTTTTGTAGCTTGAAAAACCTGTTGTGTTTTAAGAATGATTTTTTATCACGATGGTATTGCCGTTTCGTTCTACTTTAATGTCAAGGGCCAGCTCTATTGCCGTCAGCAGCGCATCGAGGTTATCATTGGGCATCACGCCATTAACGGGTTTGGCGGCAACGGTACTATCGGCCAGCACTATGTGTACACCATAATGGGCTTCTATCATCCGGGCTGCTTCAGGCAACGGCGTATTATCGAACACCATCTTTCTTTCTTTCCAGGCAATGATATTGCCTGCATCGGCGGGCTTTTTATCCAGCCCCTTATCGTTTACTTCCACAAAGTCGCCGGGCTTCATATATACTTCCCTGCCGTCTTTGGTACGCACGGTTACGCTTCCTTCCTGCAGCATCACATTGGTAACGCCATCCCTGTTTAATACATTAAAGCGGGTGCCGGTCACGATGATATCAAAACAGCAGGTATGCACGATAAAACGGCTCTTCTGCGGTGTCTTCTTCACATGAAAAAATGCCTCGCCGTTTATCCATACCTCGCGATCCTTTCCTTCCTGCCAGCCTGTGAAATAGCTTATTTTGCTATGCGCGTTCAGCGTTACTTCCGATCCATCGGGCAGGCGCTGTTCCTTTATCTGCCCGTATTGTGTTTCTGCCGTAGGAGCAAAAAAACCGGTATACTGTAAGATGCCCACACCTGCTACCGCCAGTATAACGACCGCAGCTGCTATCATTCTCCACCGGCGCGCCGGTATGCGCACCAGCCTGCCGCTTTCTCCGGCCTGCAGCTTGCGGTTTGCGGCTTGCAGCCTGTTCCAGGCGGCTTCCGCCTGCGCCGCAGGAATTTTACCTTCCTGCAGGTGTAATTCTTTTAGTAAAAGCACGGCCTCGCCGGCCAGCGCTTCATGGGCCGGGCTCTGTTTTATCCAGCTATCCCATTGAGCGATAGCGGCTTCATCGCGCTGAAGCCACCAGCTGTAAAAACTTTCCTCCGCCAATAATTCTTCCGGTTCCGTAAAACTTGCATGCATAGTCATAACGTTCTGTCTTTATAATGTACCATCACGGCAAATTTTGTAACCATGTACCGCCCATTTTTTTTAATTTGCCGTAAACACCGCGGCGTATAACATAAAATACATACCTTTTCGCCGCTGCCAAAAATAACCAAACTGCTTGAAGCCAAACGAAGAGGACATACTATTGTGGAAACAGTACCAGCTGGGCGATGAGCAGGCCTTTGCGCAGCTTTTCCGTCGCCTGTATCCCTCCCTGGTGCAGTTTGGCGCCAAAATCACGCTCCGCACCGACCTGCTCGAAGACTGCATACAGGAACTCTTTACCGAACTATGGCAAAACAAAAGCCGCACCGAAGTACAATCGGTCAAAGCTTATCTCCTCAAATCGCTTAAATACAAACTGCTCAGGGCCCTTACCCGCAAGTCAATGCTCAATGTAGACGATGTCACCAACGACTATGTTTTCGAGCTCAGCCACGAGTCCTTATTAATTACACAGGAAGAAAACAAGGCGCAATCGGATAAGCTGATGAAAGCTTTTGCACAGCTGTCGCACCGCCAGAAAGAAATTATTTACCTCAGGTTTTACCAGGAGCTGAACTATGAGGAAATCAGCGAAATCATGAGCATCAACTACCAGGTATCGCGCAACCTGCTCTACCAGGCCATCAAAGCGCTCAAACGATTGATTAGCGAATCCATGATGTGCTGGTTCATGTAGTTAAGAGGCCACAAATAACAATTTAATCAATCGCTTGCGTTGCGGAAAATCATAGCGACGGCGTCACCGCGCCGCACGCTTTGCTAAATTTAGTTAGGCTTTCTCTGAAATAGATTTTATTTTCGCAGCACTTTCACATAAGAAACACGTATAACATGAGCATGGTTGATTCATTAGAAAAGATTCCCGTTACCATTTTCCCTACGCTTAAAGAAGGTTCTGAATTCATCGCCAGGGAAATAGCCAATACCATTAAAGCCAAACAGGCCCGCAAGGAAAAATGTGTACTGGGCCTCGCCACCGGCTCCTCGCCCAAAACAGTGTATGCCGCATTGGTACGCCTGCACAAAGAGGAAGGGCTGAGCTTTAAAAATGTGATTACCTTCAACCTCGACGAATATTATCCCATCGATAACGATGCGCTGCAAAGCTATAATCGCTATATGAAGGAGCAGCTGTTTGACCATGTCGATATCGATCCGGCCAACACCCATGTGCCCGATGGCGAAGTACAAAAAGAAAAAATCAAACAATTCTGCGCCGACTACGAAGCAAAAATCGAAGCCGCCGGCGGCCTCGATTTACAAATACTCGGCATCGGCAACAATGGCCATATCGGTTTTAACGAACCCGGCTCCAGCCTTTTTTCAAAAACAAGACTGGTGCCGCTGGAAAATTCTACCCGCGTAGCCAACTCACAGGAGTTTCAGAACATCTCCCGCGTACCGCGCCTGGCCATTACCATGGGCATCAGCACCATCATGAAGGCAAAACGCATCCTGCTGATGGCCTGGGGACAAATGAAAGCGCCCGTTATCCTCAAAGCAGTAGAGGGACTGGTGACCGAACAGATACCCGCCTCCCTGCTGCAGCAGCACAACGATACGCTTTTCGTGATGGAAGAAACAGCCGCATCCGAGCTCACCCGTTTTAAATCGCCCTGGCTCACCGGCGAATGCGAATGGACGCCCCGCATGATAAAGAAAGCCGTGGTCAATATGGCGCTCAAACAAGGCAAACCCGTACTGAGCCTCACCAACAGCGATTACAACGACAATGGCCTGAGTGATTTGCTGGTGGAAAAAGGCGATGCCTACGAAATCAACCTGCAGGTATATTATATGCTGCGTGACAGCATCACCGGCTGGCCCGGCGGCAAAAACCAGCCCCTGCCCAACCCGCCCGAGCGGATGAACCCTTACCCCAAACGCAGCCTGATATTTTCGCCGCACCCCGATGACGATATCATCAGCATGGGTGGCACCTTCATGCGCCTGCACGACCAGGGGCACGATGTGCATGTGGCCTATCAAACCAGCGGCAATATTGCCGTAACCGACGAGTTTGTTACCCGCTTCCTCGATTTTGCCGTAGGCTTCGAAAATATGTTCGGCATCGATAGCCATAAATCGCAGGAGATCCTGAAGCAGGCGCGCGGCTTTCTCCATGCCAAGAAATCCAACCAGATGGATACGCCCGAAATCCGCGCCATCAAAGGACTGATACGCCGTTGCGAAGCGGCCGCTACCTGCCGCTATGTGGGCATCAACGAAAACAATATCCATTTCCAGAACCTGCCCTTTTATGAAACCGGCCGCGTCGAAAAAAAGCCCATGGGCGAAGAAGACGTACAGCTTACCGTAGAGCTGCTTAAAAAGATCAAACCCCACCAGATATATTGCGCCGGCGACCTGGCCGACCCCCATGGCACGCATAAAGTTTGCCTCGACATCGTTTTTGAAAGTATGCGCCGCCTCAAAGCCGCCGGCGAGGATTGGCTCAAAGACTGCTGGGTATGGCTGTATAAAGGGGCCTGGCAGGAATGGGATATCAGCGATATCGAAATGGCCATCCCCATGAGCCCCGACCAGGTGCAGAAAAAAAGATTTGGTATTTTTATCCACCAGTCGCAAAAAGACAGCGTGCCCTTCCAGGGCAGCGATGCCCGCGAATTCTGGCAGCGTGCCGAAGAGCGCAACCGCAACACGGCCATGCTATATGAGCAGCTGGGATTAAGCCATTATGCGGCCATGGAGGCTTTTGTGAGGTGGCATTATTGAGGAACAGCTATTATCTTTGTATCCAATGTCAAAAACCGACTTCTATACGGAATCCCCCTCCTGGCGCCAGGCCTGGCAGGTACCGGCATTCCGTATAAAGCTCGTGGCCGGCCTTTTCCTGCTGGCCGTGCTCTTTGGCACACTGCCGGATTTCTTTGCCCATATCGAAAAAAGAGAAGGGATTGTGCTGCACGACTGGCTCCTGCATTACCTGCCCCCGGTCAATGTGTCTATCCTCGTATTCATTACCATCTGGGGCGGTGTAGGATTTGGGCTATGGCGTTCGCTACAGCAACCGCTTGTTTTTCAGTCTGTTCTGTGGTCTTATTTACTTTTAACCATAACCAGGCTGCTCACCATCGTTTTGGTGCCGCTCAATCCGCCCTCCGGGCTGATTCCCCTGGCAGATCCCCTTGCCAATGTCATCTACGGGGAACATTTTATCACCAAAGACCTTTTCTACTCCGGCCATACCGCCACTCTTTTCCTCTTGTTCTTTTGCCTCGAAAAAAGGTTCGAAAAAGGCATTCTCCTGCTCGCCTCGGTAGCTGTAGGCGTTCTCGTGCTGGTACAGCACGTGCATTATTCCATCGACGTCCTGGCGGCGCCCCTGTTTGCCTGGCTCTGTTATTATGCGGGAAAAAAAATAGCGTATTCCAATCAGAAGGCCTCGCCCAGCTGGAAATAAAAACCGCTGGAATGCCGGCCGATGCCATAATCGAGGCGAAGGTTGAGTTTTTCCTTTTTGCTTAGCATGAGGCGGATACCGCCTCCGTAGGAGTATTTCAGCTGATCCAGGTATACATCGGTAAAGCGATGGCTCACATCCCCTGCGCCGGCAAAGCCAACCAGGCCCAGCCGGCCAATAATGGGTACCCGGTATTCGGCTTGTATAAAGAGCTGGTTCTTGTCCCGGAAGCGCCCGCTGTAATACCCCCGCATGCTGTTGGCGCCGCCAAAAGACGCCAGGCTACGCAGGGGCACGTCACCGCTGTTGTAAAAGCCATAAGCCTGTACCGCCAGTACCTGCCCGCGGTGGATTTTCCAGAATTTACGCAGGTCCACCACATAGTTGATATAATCAAAATCGGAGCCCAGCACCGGCACAAACTGGCTGGCATACAGCTGCAGCATCTCTCCCCTGTCGGGCACAAAGGCGTGGTTACGCGTATCGTAGGTAAAGCTGGCCCCCAAGCCCGATACCTGGTAACCATAACGGCCGGGCACATTGTCCCTGTCCAGCAGTCCGTTAGGCTTAAAATCTACTTTTAATACACGCTGGTACTCATAACGTGCACCCGCAAACAGGTGATTGCCCAGCGCACGCTGCCCATGCAGGAACAAGTATACCTGTTTAAAATCATATGATTCCTGGTTACTGTTGGGCGTTTTATTGCCGATACCCCAAAACTGGTCGGGAAAATAGCTGTAGGAGGCCTGGTGACTGAGAATATACCGCTCACCGGGGAAATATACGGTCCCGTTAAGCACCACGATTACCTGCTTTTTTAACGAATAGAGGGCCAATCCCTGTAAATTCGAGGTGCGGTCGGCGGTATCCTTGCGACTGACATGAAAAGTAAAGGAGGTGGCAACGCCAAAAGACCAGCTTGTTTCGATAGATCGCGCTATCACAGGCAGTATCAGGAGATGGTAATTCTTTATGAGAATGCCGGTTTTTATGGTATCGCCTGCCTTGACCTGGCCCAGGGCCGGGTGCGCAAACAGCAATAGCCAGACTATCCCGGCATGGATAATCTTTTTACCCGCCATGGCACCAACCATTTAAATTGTTAATCAGCTCCAAATCAAAGGATCAAAAATAGATAAACTGACGCGAAATTCATTATTTTTACAGATAATAATAAATTCATAATTCCTTAACCAGGGATTAAAAGCACCGAGCCCCCGATATCTCTAAATAAACCCATTTGTCTGAACATGAATAAATTAAATTGTCCGGATTTTGTTTTAGGTGAAAGGCTAACCGATGAACAGCTTCATTTCTTCGATAAAAACGGAGTGATTTTATTCAGGAACTTCCTGTCTAAAGAAACTGTTGGTCATTTCAAGGACGAGGTGGCGGCCATTGAAAAAAAATGGCTGGAAGAAGGACGGGAAAAGATCAATGGCGTTCCGCTTAAGTTTGGTAAAGACCCAAACGGGAATAAAATTGTTCAGCGCTATTGCTTTTTGAACCTATTCAGCAAATCCTTCGAAAATTTGTTGCGCGAACCGCGTATACAGGCCCTTACCGGCCTGCTTTATCCCTATGAGGGTCGCATCGCCGAAGATGAAAAAGACGGCCTGATCCTTAATAGTTATATACGCACGCCCGAAAGCTCGTTTTCGCAGATGGGCTGGCATACCGACAGCCCCCGCGATTTGTTTCTCGGGCAGAAGATTATGCCCATGCTCAACGTAGGCATTCACCTCGATGACTGCCCCTTCGAAAACGGCGGCCTGCGCGTATTGCCCGGCACCCATAAGCAGGGTATCTTCAAGATGCTGTTTGCCAAAAAATATTTTGTCGACAACAACCCCGACCAGCGCGAAATAGGTTTCGATATCTCCGCCGGCGATTTGACCGTGCACGACGGCCGTCTCTGGCACCGCGCGCAGCAGTCGCCGCATGTTGGCGAAGCCAGCCGCCGCCGCGTCATGTATGTGCCGGTCATTACGGGTAAATACATGCCCAAAAACGAGCGCAGCAAAACGCCGTTTTACCATCGCCTGGCATCCAAAGTACAGAACTAGTCATGAATACATAATAAACGTATTAAAGGCCGGCTTTGCCGGCCTTTTTTGTCATATGTCCGTCAAAAATCCACCCGGGTGAACCAATAAATAAATTGTTTGTTTGGGTACAACAGACAAATAAATCAACCAATGGACAGGCTTAATTCACCCCGTTTCGGGCTAGGAGATAAAATTACCCGGGAACAATTCGATTTCTTTTCGCAGCATGGCGCCATCGTTTTCAAAAATTTTCTCGATAAGCAGGCCGTTGCCACCGCTATCAGTGAAATAAACGCCATTGAGCGGAAATGGCTGGCGGAAGGCGTGGAAAAAGTCAATGGCATTCCGCTCAAATTCGGCAAAGACCTGCAGGGCAATAAAATGATCCAGCGGTATTGCTTTTTATCCATGCACAGCGCCTTCCTGCATGAGCTGCTGCAACGCCCACAGATAACCGCTTTAACAGACCTGCTCCATCCTTACCAGGGCCGCATAGCCGAAAATGAAAAAGACGGCCTTGTGCTCAATCATTATCTCCGTCATCCCGATAGCTCCTTTTCGCAGATGGGCTGGCATACCGATAGCCCGCGCGATTTATTTCTCGGGCAGAAAATTATGCCCATGCTCAATGTAGGCATTCACCTCGACGACTGCAACGCCGACAATGGCGGCCTCCGTATATTACCCGGCACGCACCGGCAGGGCATCCTGAAGCTGCTGTTTGCCAAAAAATATTTTATCGACAACAATCCCGATCCCAAAGAAGTGGGTTTTGATATTACTGCCGGCGATTTAACCGTGCATGATGGCCGTCTCTGGCACCGGGCGCAGCAATCGCCGCACATGGGCGAAGCCAGCCGCCGCCGCGTGCTGTACGTGCCCGTGATAACCGGCAAATACATGCCTAAAAACGAACGCAGTAAAACGCCGTTTTATCACCGGCTGGCCGCCAAAGTGCAGAATTAGTCCGGCGTGCCACGGTTAACACAGTACCGCAAACGAACCGTGGCACGCCTAATCTCCTAAACAAAATCCCCCTATCTTCGGCCTCTTATTTAAAAACTTATATGGCATATGCTTTAGTTACCGGCGCCAGCAAGGGCATCGGCAAAAGCCTGGCCGAAGGCCTGGCAGCCCGTGGATATGATTTGCTGCTCACCGCCCGCTCCGAACAATTGCTGCGCGAGGTGGGCGCCGACCTGGAAGCCCGTTATAAAATTAAAACCGCTATGCTGGCCATCGATCTCTCGGCGTCCGGCGCCGCCGAAAAAGTATACAGCTGGGCTGCCGGCTATAGCATACAGGTATTGGTTAACAATGCCGGCTATGGGCTGGGCGGTGCGCTCGACAGCCACCCGCTGACCGATACGCTGTCCATGATGCGGGTGAATATGGAAGTGCCCATGACGCTCTGCCGGCTTTTCCTGCCGGCATTAAAGCAACAGCCAAAGGCCTTTATCCTTAACATCGCCAGTTCTGCCGCCTACCAGGCCGTGCCGGGGCTGTCGGTATATGCTGCCACCAAATCATTTGTGCTAAGCTTTAGCCGTGGCCTGCGGCAGGAGCTGAAGAAAACGCCTGTCAGCGTCACCTGTATTTGTCCCGGGCCTACCGATACCAATTTCGTTTACCAGGCGCAGCTGGGCGCCAAAGCCCGCCAGATGGCCGATAAGTTCAGCATGAGTCCCGGCGAGGTAGCCAATATCGCCCTACGCGGTCTTTTTGCCGGCAAGGCCGAAATCATTCCCGGTTTTCTCAACAAAATCGCCGCCTCCGCCGCCTGGCTGCTGCCTAAAACACTGACAGAGAATACGGCAAAGAAAATTTATGAGGTATAAAGAACGGAAAGAAGGTGATTCATTTTTTCTTTTTTGAGAATTGTCCTATATTTGCAGCCCATCTAAACAATGGCTGCGTAGCTCAACTGAATAGAGCATCTGACTACGGATCAGAAGGTTTCAGGTTTGAATCCTGACGCGGTCACGAAGCCCCTTCCCCGCCTTTGGCAGGAGGGGCTTTTTCGTTTTAGGACGTGGCAAGCTTGCTTGCCTAAGTCCTAAAACGAAAAAGCCCGGCGACGCGCAGCGGCGCCAGGGCTTCGGGTAAGCCCAATGCGAGTAGGATCACCCCAGGTAATCCTGACCAGATCGTCCATCACCCACAAAAATTGGTACCTATCTTAAATTCCCCAAAGAATTACTGTATATAAAGAAACATTAATAAATTATGCGGCACAAAACACCGATCGAAATTATTACGTCACTATCCGGAAAGTTTTAAAAAATTTGCAGAAATGGGAAGGGGGTAAAGACATGGTAAAACAATTGATAGATCAATTCATTCTTCAATATAAGAACGAAAAGCCATGATAGAATTAGAAAAACTCGTGAAGTGATTTTCCCGGCGCATTTCCCCACGGGTTATGTGCCGTTTCTGTGATAAAAAACACACAAATGGCACATAACTCGCGCATAGGTATGAATCTATGTCAAAAGCGCAGTAAACTTCGCTTTTGTCCTTTTAAACACTCCATCCATTAAAAAAACACCTAAAAGCGAATTAAACTTTGCTTTTCCCCACTAATCCCCCTCCTTTTTGACTAATTTAGGCTTCAAAGCGAAGTATAATGCATAATCTACAGATAAAACTGGGTAATACGATCCGACAAAGACGGGAACTACTGGGTTTGCTACAACCCCAATTGGCCGCCCTGTCCGGTATCAGTACCCGCACCATCCAGCTTGTAGAACAGGGAAAGGGAAACCCTTCGCTGGATACCCTGATAAAGCTTGCCCACCCACTTGGGCTTCACCTGGAACTGCTGCTGAAAGAACCTTCGAAAAACAGTGATATATGAGGTCAGCACAAGTGCTATACAATGGCCGGCTGGCGGGCATCCTATCTAAATCGGCGGGGATCTACCGCTTCATCTATGATAAAAACTACCTGGCCACCGCCGAAAGCCGGCCGATCAGTCTCACATTGCCCTTGCAGGAAGCACCCTACGAAAGTGATATCCTGTTCCCGGTCTTTGTGAATATGCTAAGCGAAGGCGCCAACAAAGCCATACAAAGCAGGTTGTTGAAAATTGATGAAAACGACTATTTCGGTTTGTTGCTCGCTACAACCGGCAGCGACAATATCGGACCACTGACAATAAAAGAACCCAATGAGCCTACCGGAAATTAAATATTGCCCCTCTACCCTGCAGGCCGGCTTTGCCACCTACAGCCCGGCCGCGCAACTGGCCCTTTTTGGCAGCCGCTCCAAAAAGGTATCGCACATACTACCTTTCGGTCCGCCTGGTAAAAACAGTGAACTAACCCGCGAGTACAATGAAAAAAGGAAACGGATCAGCATCAGCGGAGTACAGGAAAAATACAGTTTGCAGCTCCTTAAAAATAGTTTGTCCCTCACCGATACGATGGGAACACACATTTTAAAACCCGTACCAACAGAAAGGCTGGAGAGGGTGACCGACCTGCCGGCCAACGAGCATGTGAGTATGCAAATTGCCCGACAGGTTTTTGGCATCAAAACAGCCGCCTGCGGCATGATTTTTTTCGACGAGGGCTCCCCGGCTTATATCACCCGGCGCTTCGATTACAAGCCGGATGGAACCGGAAAATACCAGGTGGAGGATTTTGCCGCCCTCTTGGCAAAGACGCCTGAGAGGGAAGGGAATGATTTTAAATACAATGCATCATACCTCGATATCGCAAAACAGATCCAGCGGCATGTAGCGGCTACGCCGGTTGTACTGCTCGAATTTTTCCGCCTGCTTGTCTTTAATTACCTTATTGCCAATGGGGACGCACACCTGAAAAACTTTTCGCTGATGGAAACGGAGCAGGGGGATTACCTGCTCTCGCCGGCTTATGATCTTTTATGCACGGCACTGCACGTCGACGACAGCCGGTTGGCCCTGCATGATGGCCTCTACAAAGGCGACTATAATGAAACGGCTTATTTGAATTTCGGGACCTATACCCGCGCGTCCTTCGTGGAATTTGCAGAAATGGCTGGTATCAATCCCAACCTCGCCGGGATTGTGGTGGACGAAATCATGCGGGGGACCTTAAATGCCATGGAATTGGTAGAGCGCAGCTTTTTGAGTGATGAAGCGAAGAAAAAGTATATAGACATATTAGGCGACCGGCACAGGAGTTTAGGACTCAGGTAAGGACGCCACAAAGAGATCAGAACTTGATCGGTAGCTTCTGAGAAATAAGTTTGTTGTCTTTATAGTACTCAAAAAACCACTCTCCGTTCTTCTTAAAGACCATACCGTTGGATACGCCATCCTCCGTTATAAAATAATCCTGCATGGAAGTCTTAAGCAGTGTCAATACTTTTTTGGGAGTGGTATCTATCAGCTGATATCCATTGGAAGTAGCCTGTGCGTATAACACGCCAGTGGTTTCAGTAATGGCAGGTGATGCAGGCGCCGGGGCAGGAGCTGCCGCAGCAGACGAAACTGCCGGTGAAGTAATAGCCTGTTGTGGTTGCGTAACCGTGGGGGCCTCATATTTATAGGGCACATCTTTCAGTGATGAAAAAGCATCTCTTAAAGCCTCGTCATACGCAGTTTGAAATTCTTTATCCCGGCTTTT
>Ga0307508_10003814_pt1 | contig 15038 bp, 14 predicted proteins | sample 9_EM_MG_FD_203089 | JGI IMG/M metagenome (GOLD analysis project Ga0307508, IMG submission 203089) | Populus trichocarpa ectomycorrhiza microbial communities from riparian zone in the Pacific Northwest, United States - 9_EM | ecosystem: Host-associated > Plants > Roots > Unclassified | place... | reverse complement strand
GGGATTGTAAGTTGACAATTGAGTTGACATTCTGGGAATTTCTGATTGTGATCGTGGGCGGTCAGGCCAGCACCTCCTTGCTCGGAGTAGTTATGGACGATCAACCACCAATGCGGAGAACAAAGTCGTCTTTCCAACTTCCAATGTACTTGCCTAGTCATGGCGGAGTCGGTGTTACGTCCGTAGTAACTAAGCATGTAGTTACTTCGGATCACGCACATCCACAACCCCAACTCCACTCCCTCCAATCAATCCGTAGCATCCGAACAGCTTCCCATCTAGCTACCCAGACGGCTCCTCTGTCCCATCACGAGCGGGGTGCCCTCGCGTGCACCGGACCGCACTTGCTCCTCGAAACCCCGTCGATTCCAGAACGAGGATCGCCTTGAACCGTCTGTCAGTGTCGGTTTCCACCGCCCCATGGAGTACAAAGCCGGGGGGAGGGACATCGTTTCATTCGGCTGTCTCTCTGAGCCTCTCTCGGTCTCTCGGTCTCGCAGCCTCACATGAGGCCTCAGCTTCACTCTCCACTCCACTCCGCTCCGAGAAAGAAGGAGGGAAGAAAAAGTCAACAGCGGAGCTCCGAAGAGTTGATGTCATTCCACTCACCCCCCCTTGTAGAGTGCGGTATGTAACGGTTCCGTCGACTGCAGGGACACATCCGCGGCCGCTCCTCTCCAATGCTCTGTCGACCGATACGAGTGGGTATTTGTCATGCCCTAGAGGGGTGAGTTTCTAGAAGTCCGAGGAGTCATCGGCTGTCTGAAGAAGATAGTCTGCAATAGTGCCGTTCGGCCGAGGTACGCTCCGTGTGGCAAATCTCGTCCCGACCGTCCGGATCTGCTCGTGACAAGGACGACGACGGCGACGACGCCAAGTGAGTCGGTGCAACCGGCACACGCGGGCGCAGACGGGCACATGCCTGTCTTTGTCTCGGTCTCCATTCGAAAAGAGAAGAGGGGGGACATTGATTTTATTTTGCACTTATAAGCTGGTTCAGACTATCTATCATAACTGCGGCGAATGAGAAGAAGAGGCTGTACAAACATACCAGGTGGGTAGCACATAAAACCACGCCATGTCCCGCGTCCCGAGGCTGCCCTTTCGGCCTATTGCCACCCGCGTCACCGCCTTACGAACCACCGCCACTCCAAACACAACTTTAACCACACCCACAACCCGAACCCATAACTTTCACACAACACCAACCTCAACACCGACACCAACACCAACAGCAAAAATGTCTTCCGCGAGCACGATCTACGACTTCACGGCGACGAAGCAATCCGGCGAGCTGCTGCGGATGTCGGAACTGAAGGGAAAAGTGGTCCTGATCGTCAACGTCGCCAGCAAGTAGCGTCCCCCTCCCTCCCTCACTGGCTCCCTCCGTTCACGATAGCTGACGAACTGGGGATGATGTCCAGATGCGGATTCACGCCTCAATACAAGGGTCTGGAGGAGCTGAACCGGAAGTACCGTTCGCAGGGACTCGAGATCCTGGGGTTCCCGTGCAACCAATTCGGCGGGCAAGAGCCGGGCGACGATGCTGAGATCTCCGACGTACTCCCCCCCCCTCTCTCCCTCCTCCTCTCCTCCCACTAACAGCCCAGCAGTTCTGCCAGACAAACTACGGCGTCAAGTTCATGATGATGTCCAAGATCGACGTCAACGGCGAGTCGGCGCATCCGCTGTGGGAGCACATCAAGAATCAGAAGCCCGGCGTGCTCGGCATGAAGCGCGTCAAGTGGAACTACGAGAAGTTCCTGATCGGCCGCGACGGCAAGGTCGTCGACCGGTGGGCCAGCGTCACCAAACCCGAGAACCTGGTGGGCGCCATCGAGAGGGAGCTTGCGAAGCCCGCGCCTGGAGCGTGAGGAAGGGAGCTGAGGTTTGAAAGCGAAGCGTGTACTGTATAACTACGATTGGGAATTGTACACTTTATTTTTATTTTTTTTATTTTTTTCCGATTGTGATGTGACTTTTATGTCTGACGAATGATCGCATCTGATCTGACCTGTAATGCACGGTCCCGTTCTCCCGTCTCCCGTCTCCCGTCCGCGGTTGCTGGTGACTGAGCCGAGCTCCGCCTTGCCCCGCCCAGGCCTGCCCCAAGAAGATGAGATGCGCACCAAGGAGATCGCGGGGGAATCTCAAGAGCCCGAACGAGAGTACGAGACAAAAGAAAGAAACAAAAGAAAGCGCAGGCCCCCCCCCCCCCAATCCTCGTCAGCGGATGCTATGAAAGAGCGTGGGTAGGGACATCGGGAGCTCCTCCTCGGCACCTAATTCTTCCGCGGCACCAGCTCCTCCGCCTTCCCCCCTCTCCTCTTCCAGCTCCCATTCCGACGCTTCTCTCTCCGCGTCTTCCTCAGCCGGAACCAGTCTTCCCACATCCGTAGTGGAGAGGAAGTCTGGTACCGCCTGGCTGCACCTCCGCTCACAGGATCTTCTGCTGGGGCCTCCACTCGGGGCTCCTTGAACAAGTGCTCCCGGGTCTGCGTCCGGTATCGACGCCACCAGCTTTTCTTCTGCTGGGCATGTATGTACCTGTTGGCACTGATGGATTGAGCCTCGGCTAGACTGCAACAGATACCCACAGAAGCCACAAACATAATACACGAAGAAGAACCCCCAGTGCTAACGCCTGATTGCAGACAAAACAATACTTTGGAATATGTACCCCCCTCGCTGCTCTTCCTTTCCCCCAAACGGTAGACTACAAGGTGTAGAAAAAGTCGGGTCTATTCGGTCGCAGCGTTAGCAAATGGGTACGGATTAGTGGGAGGTGAGAGGGGAGGGGGGAGACAAACCGCTTATCGCCCAGGTCCTCGATCTCCTTCCTGGAGAGGCCCCCGATCCACACGTCACGCTCGCCCCTGCGGCGCTTCTCGTTCTCCCTTCGGAGCAGACTGTAGTTGAGGATGGATCCGCCGAAGAGGCCGATGGCGAGGTAGCCGAGGACGACACTATGGCCGAGACGGAAGTGCGGTGCGTCCTCCGCACGGTAGACGTTGCTGCTCATGATGCCGTTGAGATTCCCCCAGCCGATGACGATGCCAAGGGTGGTTCCGCGCTTGTAAACGCCCTCGACGTTGTTCGAGACCCAGGCGATGGTGTTCGAGATGCACGGGTAGATGCCCAGGGCCGCCAGGTAGACGGCAGCGTAGCTGAGCGCGGGGGAGCTCGAAGCGAAGAGCAGGGAGAAGCCAACGACGGCGAGGAGCGACATGCCGATGTTGAAGAGGCCGCGCTGGCCCGAGCGGTCAGAGAACCAGCCGACGAGGATGGTGAGGACGCAGGCGGCTGCGTACGGCGGCACGCTGAGGAGCTGCGCCTTCGTGGCGCTGTAGCCGAGTTCTTTGATGATGGTGGGCAGGAACAGCGAGAAGGCGTAGAGGGGGCCGACGAGTCCCATGTATATCAACGCGCTGACCCACGTCTTCCAGTCCCTGAGGCTCTGCCAGACGTAGACGGATTTGATGTCCTCATGCGAGGACGAGGCCTGACCGTCCTCGGCGAGACGGCGGAGCACCCGCGCACGCTCGACGGCAGTCAGGAATTTGGCGTCGTCGGGGAAGTCGTGCACCATCCAGAAGGAGGCGATGCCGATCATGACGGTAGCGATGCCCTCGAGGATGAAGATCCACTGCCATCCGTGCAGGCCGCTGATGCCGTCCATGCGTGAGATCGCGGCGGCGAGGAGACCGCCAAAACTGCCGCTCACCGCCGCGGCGGAGAAGAAGATGGCGGCGCGGATTCCGAACTCCCGACGCTTGAACCAGCAGCTGAGGTAGTAATTCACGCCAGGGAAGAGTCCGGCTTCGGTCAGACCCAAAAACCAGCGAGCAGCCATCAGGCCGTTGTAGTTGTGGCAGAGGCCCATAACTGCGGGATCATTAGCCATGCATTCACCACGCAATACGGAACGAAGGGAGGGGGCATACAAGTCATGCAGAGTCCCCAGGCCAGCATGATCGCGGGGATGTAGATTCTAGGCCGCATCCACTTCAGGAGGATGTTGGACAGCGGCTCGAATAGTGAGTAACTGACGAAGAAGATTGTGAGACATGCATTGTACTGCGCGGCCGTCATGCCCAGGTCCTCGACCAGTCCTTCGATCTTTGCGTTTCCGATGTTGGTGCGGTCGAGAAAGGATATGAGGTACAGCAGGCCTGTCGGCCCAGCAGTCAGCGCCCACTCGCCCATCTGCCCGCCCATCCGGAGGATAACATACAGAGCCACGGAATGAGTTTCCAGTCGAGTTTCCGTACCAGGGCACGATCCTGCAGCAATCCGTCAAGTACCGTGCCGTCCATGGATCCTCGGGGGGCATACGTACGAAAGCCTCGCGCTCCTCGTGTGTGAGTCCGGCATCGGGATCACTGAGGGCGTCGAAACGTTCCTCTATGTCCGCAATCGATTTCTCCACCTTCGTCGCCGAGCTCGCATTGGTCGCAGCCATGATAGTGTCTTGTGGTTGGAAGTTGTCTGGCTTGCCGAAGCAGGCACGAAACAAATACAAGCACGAATAAAAGAAGAAGAAGAAGAAGAAGAAGAAGAAGAAGAAAAAACGGGTTCGCCGTTTGACCTTTATACTGTCTCTCCATCCAGTGGATATCTATTTTCAGTCCCGCCACCTCATTTTGGAAGTCTTCTCCGGACGGTCCGGCAGTGCCCGCGGCCCACTCCGCGTGTATCCAGAGCATTCGGACATACCACTCAAAGGCCGGCTGCCGTCAGAGAACCATAGGAATTGTGGAACCCAGTCCATGCTCGATCCCGAGGTGGCCCCGCTGCGGAACGAGGCACAGTATAGTACACGACCACTAGGAATTAACGGGCGCCTAACCCCGCCCCGCCTTCCACAAAGGATCGGTGTTGTCCTCGATGCGAGTGCTGCTCCAACGCCCTGTTGCAGACAGTCGTCCCATGCTCTGGACGGGAGGCGGTGGACTGCTTTTCCGTAGCTCTGTAGATGCTTACATTTGGTGTCTCGGCGATCCGTGGAGCTGCGTGTAGCTTGCAGCGGGAAGCCTGAATGCCGTGAATGCCGTGAATGTGGAGTATGCAGAATTCAGCGGAGGTATGCGGAGAATGCAGACAAGAGTAGGAATGATTGCTCAGGGCCAAATACACAAACCGTCAGCCGTAGACACGTGGAATGTATGTGTGCCTCCACCCTTTCACCTGTGACCGTCTCCTCCCCCAACGGGTATTATCCACCGTTTCCTCCCTCTCCTTTGGCTCCTTCCTGGTGCGCATGCGCTTCCAGCCCCCACATGTGACCCGGTGGGCTTGTTCTCTCGAGAAGACCTTTTATACACCATGAATGCCATCGACAGGGTGCAAGTTTGACCCACGGGCCTATGTCGCTGTCCGCAGTTGCCATCGCCGCTTTCCCAGGTGAGGAGTTATTTGAAGTTGCTGACCAGGCATTCAACGTGATTGACCCGTCATTCAAAGTCTGTGACCAGTCGGTTTAGCCCGTTGGATATGTAGCTAAGTACATAATCACTCACTTATGGAGTAGTCATTCGAAGTAAATGGCTCTTCATTTTCCTTTTTGTGTGTTCGCTTAGAAGCGCGGACACAATGTCGCTGTGCCGCAACAGAATCGAAGTGCTCCGCTGACGACACGAATTATTTGCTGTCTTCTTTAGATATTTACTGGCGGCGACGACGCCGCTCGCACTTCGCAACAAAAGCAGTGCGGTGAAACTTGTAGATACCCTGTCGATGGTATCCACATATAAAAGGTATGTAGACTATTCTATGATTTTCCCCCCACATTCACCTGACTATAGATACATAACGGCGTCGCCCCGCTTCGACCAGCCCCCGCCCCCGCCCCCCACCAACTCTCCCCCCCGCGGGGCTTAGACAACGGCTCGGTATCTAGCCCGGTGGGGATGGCTGCTGCTAACGGGAGAAAGGTGCGGGACCGATGTTGAGTGCCGTTGCAGACAGGACACCAAGCACTGCCCTGTAGACGGGCGATGGAAATCTTCGCACCGACGTAGATATCAACGAACGTACATGAGCATGGCGCGTTTTCGAATTCGGAGTTTCTGCCGGGCATCGATATTGAGCAGAAGACGAGGTAAACTTGCTGTACTGTATAGTCTCGCGTTTAGAGCTTCTTCAGGAAGAAGCGGACACGCTGTAGTGTGCGGTCGGTACCTATGCATGCCAACAGCGCTGGTTGGTTGGCGGGCCTCCTGCCTAGTTACATCTAGTTCCAATCGGCGCTCTACCAAGATCTACATCGCTTTAGAACAGATACATACGAAAACGCCCACCCCACCGAGAACGCGGGGCACATAGCTACTGCAACTCCGCTTGGCCGCGTTTATTTGTCCAGCCAGCCACTCCTGCGGCCTCGCAAGGCCGAAAACATCTGATGCTTCTACACATGGAGGTCGAGCGGAGCAGCAGATCGAGCCATCCGTCCTTCACATATGTATCTTCGGTCCAGAGTCCGCAGGACCGGTGTCTACCAAGGCCCTCCCACCGGCGCGATGGGATTCGAGCCGCACGACTTGGCTACAGGTACATACTCCACTCCGCAGATGCTGCGCTCACGTTCTTAACCCGGAGCGCCCGTCCAGATCCCGCACGGATGCCCGCAGAATCCGCCGAGCTTGCCTTGGCTCTGGCTCCCCGCCTCGTCGACAGTCGCCTACCTACCAGCCTCCTCAGTTCGACGGATCTCGGGATGGCCGATGGCCCAATGATGGCTCGCAGTGCCAGGCTTCGAGGACAGGTTGTCAATGTCCTCCCCCACCGCTCGCAGTCCACGGCAAGATCACGACCCACCGAATCTCCGCCGTCCAGACGCCGAACCTACGGAGTCCCGCCCCCGAAACGACAGAAAACGGACGAAAAACGGCCCTACTCTTCTCCGCTGCCGCGATACTCCATCCACTCGCGAGCAGTCACTCTCCACCGATCATGTCTGCCTTTCTGCGAGAAACCAACCCTGCATTGAAACAGTGTCGAAGCCAAGGGCTTTCCTCCCTTCTTTCCGGGGCTTCCCTTGAATTGCTGAGCGTATTACTGCTGCTCGTGCTTCCTGCTTGCGGAGTGGAGTGGAGTGGAGTTTCTGAGGACTGAGTGCCTGAGCACCTAATCCTGTGAGAAGGTGGTTGCAGCTGCAGCAATGCGATGTTGCAAAGCACACGTGGAGTGGGGAGTGAGTGCCCCCGCGCTGCTGGCCCTGGATTCGACGATGTTTGAGCCTGGACTTTCTCGTTCATCACTCATTACTGGGCGAACGGTGGCACGCGTCCTTCTCACTTCCTCGCCTCGTCACCGTGCCACATAGCAGCGGATCCAACATCCGCGGACGTCGGCCGGTTTCAGACCTTCCGCCAACTGGGCCCAGTGCTAACGCTACGACATCTGGCGGGCCCACTCGTTTTCGGCGGAAACTCGTCCTCGCGAGCGAGGAGCCGCACCCGTACTCTCGCTGCTTCCTTCCATATAGGTTCCGCAGCGCCGACACTGGCACCGACGGGTCGCCGCTTGTTCGGCTATGTATGTACATAGGTCCGAAGCAGGCAACTGCGGTTGGCTTAAAAGCAGGGCAAGGCAAGGCGGAATCTATAGACGGTATATAGACCACGGTTATTACGTAAGTACATAACGAGATATGACATCTCCGAAACGGGCGGCGCAGTGCCTACCTAGATTTGCGCCGCGCTCAGCCCCTGGAGACTGTGCACAGTACGCGTAACCGTAGCAGGTGACTATCTACTACCATATGTGCTGCGCATTCAGCCTTGCGTCGTACGCGTGCCCACATATCCATGGCATATGTATCTAGATACATAGATAAACTATCTACATGGATGTCACCCGCGATCACTGGTGATCTTCATGCGCCCATCCTTGCCTCCACTATCCTAATTATGACACTCCGAGGACCCCATCTGCTTATACTATTTAGATAATTAGATGTATAATCTCCAACTAACTACTATTCAATCGAATCCAGCGATAAACCCATGGTGATGGCTGCAGATGGGCGTTATGTACCATCAGGAGCCACCACCAACAAAAAAAACCAAATGATCACTCCACCTCCCAGGAACCGTGCAAGGCGCATCGCAAGATGAAAAGGGGTGAGTTTTTCCCACTTCCAGCTAACGGTAGGTAGTGAGGTATGAAGAGCGGAAGCAATGGATGCTGGTATGGTGAACAGCACTGAGGCACACTAATAGAGCAGCACTTCTGGTGGATATCTAGTGGTGAGGCATGAAGAAACAGAGCAGACGCTGACGGAGGCACCATTGAACGCTGAAGCTCACGGAACCGCTCGAAAGCGTTGTGTAGTATATGACGGAATTTGTCATAGAATCCGCTGAAAAGCTCGTGGTGTGTCGGAAGCAAAGATGGACTCGTGAAGATCGCCGGTGGGCATCCATGAATCCGGCGTTAAATTGATACTATCCGGCGCTACCTAGGTATTGCGTGTGCCTCGTTGCTGTTAACCGTCAGTGGCTGTGTCTGCTTCATGCCACTGCATTATACGTAGATATGTACTCTGCTCTTGTTCTTCGTGCTTCGGTGGTGTCCTTCGTCGACGGGTGCTCCATTATCCTGCTTCGGTGGTGTCGCCGTCAGCGTCCGTTCCGTTTCTTCGTGTCTCACTGCTATCCAGCATCAGTGCTGCTCCATTACAGATCCCTCGGTGGTGTTCGCCATATTCGTGTTGTTTCCCCGATTCTGGGTGGTGGGGTGATCACGTTGTTTCCGTGTGGTAGGAAGCTGACGATGGTAACGCCATCGGCAAGCCCTCACCAGTGAGAGAAGGAGAAACGAAGGAGATGCGATCCATAAATTCGGCGGTAAACCCATGGTGATAGGCTGACAGTAGTCTCGTAAGACAATAGAATAAATACGTCCAGTCTTTCCCCCCATAAATATCTCCTACCCCGCACATACACACACAAACTTACAACTCACAGCTTACAACTTACAAATTCCCGACCATGTGTTTCGGCCACAAACCGCGTCCCCCACCACCGCCAGCAGACACAGCAGCAGCAGCGGCGAGCAAGAAGTCGCTGAAGGCGGAGAAGAAGGCGATGTCGCGGCGGAAGGCGGAGATGAAGGCGGAGACGAAGGCGATGGCCCGACGGCGCACGCAAAAAAAGAGAAAGAAGAAGGGGGAGGACGAGAACGGGCAGTGGCTGGACTTGTCCGGGTGGGGGTGAGTCCCTTCATTCGTTTATCCGGATGTGCATGTGGGGAGGGATGCTGATCGGCGCGTATCTAGTGACAGCTGCGGACTTGGTGCTGATGGGGGGGGGAAGGGGGAGGGTGCGGTGGCGGCGGCGGTTGCGGCGGCGGTTGCGGCGGGGGTGGGGGCGGGGGCGGGTAGACGGACCGGATAGGGGATGCGCAGTCACTGCACATACCAGCTTCTCGTGTGCGGGATCAATTGCTGCTTCCTGTTGTTGAGCGGGTATTTGGTTAGTCGTTCAAAGGTGACGGTGCCTTCATGTGCAATTACTCGATCCCCAGCGTCACCGGCTTTGGCACCTTCATGACGTCGTGAGCGCGGATCTCTGGGGTCTGGCACCGCCCGGATATCTATCCAGTGTCCACGGTGCATCTAGCCCAAGCGCGGCGACTCCCTCCTTCCCACCAGGACTACTAGGTTCAACGGTATAGGTACAAGCACGCCCGTCGACGTATCAGATCAGGCATCAGGGCCCGTAGCTTGGATGAGAGAGGAGATTTTATTGGCTTGAGCTGGATTCGCAAGTCGAGATGGAGTTGTTACAGCGGATGCTCGTCGGCGAAAGAGATGCCACCGACCTGCCTGTGATATGGAGCTGTTGTAATAGGCCCGACTTGCACGCTATCTAGACCGACAGCTGTCAGTACTAATGCTGACTTTTTGATCTTATGTAAGGCATAAATTTCGCGGTTTTCCCGTGGCCAATATTCACGGTGAACCAATTTCAAACTCAATTTCCGATTGATCGATCGCAATGGGGGGAGGAAAGAGGGAACATCGCTAGCAAAACAAGCTAGGAAGGCTGGTAGCAATAGGAAAATAAAAACTCCTGCCACCTCAAGTCCAGCACTACCGCTGCTTCCCAGCGAACAGCACGCCCCAGACGCGGACGAGACTCTCATACCCGACCTTATCGCCGTGCCTGAGCACGGCAGCGACGTCGACGTTGAGCGGACTGTCCGGTTCCGGCTGGGTGAGGAGGTGACTTATCGCGGTCAGGGTAGCGTTGATGGTGTACACGGGCGACCAGGCCGAGCCGCGCAGCAAGTCAAGGCAGATCTCGCCGGTCTATACGTCGATCAGAATGAATGGGGGAAAAATGGAGAAAAAAAAGTCTTGCATACCTTGGGGTGCACGTTCGGATGGCAACAAGGCGTCTTGAACACCATCAACGGCGGATTGTGCGGGTACTGCTCCGGGATCTGGATGTCGATCGTCCAGCGACAGCCCTCGTAGATGGTCCCCGGCGAGCCCAGGAGCACAGCACTCCAGTGCAGGAGGTCGTCGTCGTCAATGGGGCCCAGCGCAGCTAGTACCGGGTTCGGCGATTTCGCGTACTCTTTGATTTCTTTCAGGAGACGCTTCGAAGCGTTCATTGCGTAAGCGCTGGAGGAGGCCATGATGTGGTGGTGGTTGGTGCGGTACGCTGTTAGCGGAGGTGTTTGCTGGCGTAGGTGTGTGCAGTGAGTTATCATGGCAACTAGGACACTCCCCATTGGCTGGCTGGTAGTGGCAGGGTTTAGGTCATCATTGGCGAATCGCCACTCAAGGTCACACTAGAGCTCAAGATATCACTGAGTTCCGGTATTCATTGGACGTTCTTTTCCAAAGCAGTGCGCCACCTCTAGTAGCAGTTCATGTGGATCGGAGAAGATACATAGTCATTCGCCTTCCAACGTATCCTGTAAGCCCCACCTACCTCAACTTGATGCAAACAAAGGGAACCTCAACGTCTTCACCCGACTGGTCGTCCACGCACACCTCAAAGATCAGGTTCTTGGTGTGCTCGGGCACTGGAGCCTTCGAGACAAATTCAACGAGCTTGCTCATCCTAATCGCGATGTCAGTAAAAAAAAAAAAATCACCATACCTACAGCAGGCAATAAACTCACTTCAATCCGTAACGTTCCTCTCTCTTCTTCTTAGGGAAAAAGCTCGCGTAGAGCAAGCTCACGCCAGAGCTCAACATGGTAACATCCAGCCCCTTCGATCCCATGTCGTCCAGGAACTCCTGAAGAGTGATGTCGTGGCCGTACTGGAATCGATCCCAAAGCTTGTCCAACTCGACATCTCCGTTCATTCCGACGTACTTACCCTTGGGGCTGGCAATGGGCTCGCTGAAAGCCATGAACGGCAGAGCAAGGTTGATGAACCCGTTCTTATAGTCATCGATCTTGGTCTTGCCGTCGATAAGCTTGTATAGCTCAAGGCAGACGAGGCCAGTAACCAACGAGGTGGTTGTGGCTGTAGCACCTATTAGTTCCTGTTGTATCTAAGGGTTCCATTCCACGGCTTACCAATGGCAGGAATGATCTTGCCAGCAATTCCCTTGGTCTTGTGTTTATCAGCGATGGGAATGTTGTAATTGAGGGCCCTCAAGTTGGAGGCGGCAGTGATGAACTCCATGTGGTAGTTGGTATCATCGTCCTTCTCGAATTCCACCTTGGTGAGTCTGTAGCCCGCCAGAGTGTTCGGTGGGGGCAGGCTGTCAACGAGGTTGTTCAGCTCGGCCTGGTCGTCAAAGCTGGATCCTTGGTTGGCATTTGGATCCGGCTCGTTGTCGTTTGCTTGGATCTTCACGCTGGAGCTCGGTGTGAACTCGGGAATGATAATGTTGTCGAGGACCTTGCAATAGGTGGAGTCGTCAATATTGGTACCCTTAATGCCATAGTTGAACGCGTGCAGATTAGCCGCCGACTTGATGAACAACATGTGCTCTGGGTTGGAAGCGTCGAAAGTCAAGGGATTGGGTGCCCTCTTAGGTCCGCTCCAGAATAGTGTTCCCGAAGAAGTCATGGAATCTTTTGGGAAGGTGAATAGTAGCTGCTGGATGTTGTTGCTGTACTGCTCTTCGAATTCTTTCCGAGCCCAAACAATGCACTCCTCGAATGTAATGGGCTTGTAAGTTACAAGGAAGTCCTTGATGGTCTGCAAGATTCGTTTCTGATCGCCGGACTGCTTGAGAGTGGATTCGAGGAAATTGGGCTGCGAAAGGTACAGATTCACATTCTCTGCCGACTGGACGAAGTAGTTCTCGAACACGTCACGAGCCCAGGCGATAGTATGCTCGATCCTGTTTGGGAAACTCCTCAGAGTGCACATGGGGAAAGACTGCTCTGGGGGATCCTGAGAGCTTGAGTAACTCTCGGTTATCCTGGGCAGTACCACCTGCGTGTTGCCCTTGGTTCCGAGGGTACCGCTCTCGAGGAGTGGCTTCATGAAGAAGACGCAGCGGCGGTCGACGTAGGTTCGCGCATCGACATTGTCCAACGCGTTTGTGACGCCATCGAGCTCCTGCCAGAAGTCCTCGTTGAAGACATTTTCTGTGTCTTGACCCACACGATCCCTCATTGTGTTGATTTTACCCTCCAATTCCGGATTCATAGCCTGCACAGCAGTCGCGGCGCACTCGCTCTTCAGCTTTCCAACATCAGCGGGCCTGAAAAGGAACTGTCGGTTCAAGTTGCTCTTCTCGATGGTGTCCATGTCGGTAACTGAGATCTTGCCCTTGAGACCAGTGCCCAGACCAATCAGTGCCCAGTTCTTGAGCATCTCGCAACCGATAGCACCAGCCCCAACCAGGAATTGCTTCACGTTGGCGATCTTGTCCTGGAATTCCTTTCCGAACACGGCAATCTGGCCGTCGTAGCGAGTACCCAACGGCTTGCAAGTCTCCTCTGATCGAGTGACGGAAGTCGGCAAACTCTCCAGAGAGTCAAAGTACATGTACTGGACGATGGGTCCAAACTTGCAGGACACGCTCTTCAGCACCTCCTGGGCTGCCATTCCACCGAACAACGCACACATCGGAGACAAGGTACCGGTAGCCTGAAAGGCCAGCTCGTCGATGAGCTTCTGGTCCAGCTCCGGCTTCGCGTCCCCGTAGGCCTCAGCAATCTTGGTGGCAAGGCTAAACACCTCAGCGGCATCCTTCCTGTTCATGGGGCGGGGAAGCGCGCCATGAACCTTCTGGAACTGCTGCACCGCCTGGAAACCAACGTGGAGCTGCATCGGCCGGTCAAACTTGGCGTAATCGGAATAGACGAACTCTGGCGCGGCGAGCTGTTCGGCCAGAGAATTGAAATTGATGATCTTGGGCTTCTTGACCTGCGTGAATTGGCCACCGTGCACGTAGGTTCCGTAGCTCGAGACATCGCCGATGGAGAAAGTGTATGGGCCTGCAGGACATGATCAATGCAAGTTCCCGAGTCACAAGAAGGAATGGCATACCCTTTACTTCCACCTTGAACTCCACACCGTTGATGTTGTCCATGCCTTGGACCTCGCTAAAGGTTACATAATCGCCGTCCTCCAAACCGTGCCGGCTCTCATCGAGAGCAGTGACCAACCCCGACTGGTCGATTCCCGCCAAGATTCCGCTCACGGGATTCTCGCCAGTTGGATCGACAACCGCAAACTCCGCACCGAAGTCGCAGAAAATGCTTCCGAAGAGACCGTGGGTGCTCGTGGAGACAAAGGCGATGTTTTTCTGGTGGCAATATTCATTGATCCGGAGCTGCTCGGACAAAGGGTAGTCGGTCAGGACAACCGCCTTGTAGCGCGACAGCTGCGATAGATCCTGACCGAGAACATGCGATGGCGCGACTTCCACTGGGGTGTAGTTGTTGAGCTCTGCCAATCGGGGAGCCGAAACCTCATCTCGTCGTTTTCCGACATCTGCCTCCCGACTGAAGAATTGTGCGGACAAATCGGCGATCTCGACAGGGGCTGGGTCGTAGAGGGAGATGGATTTCACACCGGCGAGACAGATGTTTTTTGCTATGACATGTCAGCACCCTTCACAATATACGGTGGTCTAGTGGACGCCATTACCGATCTCAACACCAAGTCCCTTGAGTCCAACGATCAGGATATCCGACTGGCTCATGCGTTTCATCGCCTCATGTCCAAGCACGTACCTACCGATTGGTCAGCAGGGATTCCGTTACGGGCGTCGCGCAAGACAAGTACAGCTGACGACTGTAGAGTCCCTCATCGATGGTGGAGCTCAAAGCTTCGGCCGGCGAATCGATCTGCATCTTTGTGGTATCCTAAATTCCGTAAGTCCGATATTCCATCAACTCCATCATCCGGACGGCAGTCTACCATGGTAGCAAGCTTCTCGGGGCGAACGAGAATGTCGTTCGAAGCCTTTCTTTTCGACACTTTGGAAGAGGTTGACTAGAGGTGGGGCGGTGACGGAAGCTGCTGAGCGGGGCGCAAAGTTTAGCGGGAGCACAAAAGCTACGGTAGCAGCAGGCCGTAGGAGAGGGCTACTGAATAGGCAACCGATAATTTGTAATGTGTTGAAGAGGTGAAGTCTGGAAAGAGAAAGAAACGCGTTGAGTGACGGTGATCAAATAGCTTCATTTAGGTTACACGCATGCGGGGAGGAGGGCACAAACTAACCGGGGTTGAAGCTGTGCCGTAGTACAGGGCTTAGGGTTTACCTACTCATAAACTCTCACCCGAGGCTTTGAAAGACGCCGATCAGTGGCTTGTTGAAAGGAGCTCTTTATGGGCCCGAGAAGCCATAAAACTCGCTCTGCATGGGAATGCACCAAAGGGAGGGCATAAGTGGCCTCTTGTGACCGGAGTTAGGAGTGGGAAAGCAGTCTTGCCAACTGTAAGTGCCCACCACTTTGCCAGTAAGTACTAGCCAATACTAACGTACCGTAGGGGTTTACCGGCCACTACCCCTTACCCGGACACCTTAGTAAGCTGTGATTTAGCCTGTAGCCCCACCCTATAACCCCGCTCAACCCACTAAAAAATCCTCAACACCTTTCAC
>Ga0307508_10003813_pt1 | contig 15047 bp, 20 predicted proteins | sample 9_EM_MG_FD_203089 | JGI IMG/M metagenome (GOLD analysis project Ga0307508, IMG submission 203089) | Populus trichocarpa ectomycorrhiza microbial communities from riparian zone in the Pacific Northwest, United States - 9_EM | ecosystem: Host-associated > Plants > Roots > Unclassified | place... | reverse complement strand
ACAAGAAGAAAAAAAAAACATCACGGCGTAATCAAGACCGAAACAATCCTATGTTGATAAACATCTGCTGAGAAAAGTCGGATCGACCTTTCTCAGATAGTACATACAGTATCTAGCGCTGGAACCTCCGCAGTATCGTGGCTGCAATGAGCTGGCTACCTATGGCGATCACTCTATGTAGCTCTCTTTTTTTTTTGCCCAAAGAAGTGAACTGGTTGGATTGAGTTATCGGAGGATATATCTTATGTAGGGGTGGTTGGCGGAGCAAGCAGAGGGAGGTAATATTCTCAAACATGGAATCGGCGCCACCAGGACTGGTTACGAAACGGCAGTTGCAATGGCGGTTGAGTTTGAGGAGGATATCATACGATGCAGCTTTCACCGGAGATTTAAAATAGACAGTATGCAGACATGAGGTTATCACCCCATGCCAAGCCCCATCCTCTATGTATGTAAGAACAGGCGCTCTGGATATAAGAATACCAATCCTCGGTCCCAGTGCAAGTCTCATAGTGGAGCTCCACGAAAACATCTTTGTGTGCGATTTGTGCTGCTGTTCGACGGACTCACACTGTTCCGCAGTCGGGCCATCATCCACCTTTCATCGCCGAGCACTCGCGATTAGTCACCAGAGTTGCCACTTTGTATGCATGTAAGTTTTGCCCCGCGACTCGACTCCGTCGACAGCGGCAGCGCGACGGATGGGGGCGACCTCCTCCGCGCCGCACGAAGGAGCTTGCAGGTACGTGCGCTGCTCTGCGCTGCGCTAACTAGTGCTGTGCTGCCACCGTGCCAATATGGCGCGAGTCCAATTTTTTTGACACAAAACAAAACAAAACGGATACATGTCTGGCTACATAGCCCGGCGATCCGCACCTCTGCCAACCACCTCCTGCCCAGCGATCGGATCCCATCGCCGCGAGTGAGAGGCTGTGACGGCGCAGTGTCCGCCCCAGCCCACGAGCCGAATGCACTCCACGCACGCACTCCGCAAATGTCGCAATGTATGTATGTAGATGGAAAGATATGCTCGATCGCCACTGGGAAGATGTTACACGGCGTGGCTCGCGGGAGCGCTGCCAGCAGGATTCGAGCATCCTGAGCGCCCAGCTGTGCTGTTGATGCGCGCCGCAAACAGCCGTGCATGCATCCACACGCATGCATGCATGGACAGTTCCAGGCTGCAGCTCCTGCGCTCGATCGACGGGGTATATGTATACCCCGGATGTACATATGTAGATATGTACCGGAAGAGATCCCCCCGGAGTAGACATATAACAAAAGAAATACCCAACGCGCCCCTCCCACTGCGACCCCTTGCTCCGACGGCACCTTCCCACGTACACCCAAGAGTGGGGTTTCTTTGTTCCCCGCCGTTGTTGGTGGCTGGCTTGGGCGTGGACAGGTAGCAGGTGATGCCCCTCGCCCGACCCCGTGCGAGGCAGGCATTCAGCAACTCCATTATGGTATATGTGCATACATACACACCCGAGTCCGAGTCCGGATCCCTCGACCGCCGCCGCCAGCTCCGTCCGGGCAGCGGCAGTTGCCCCCCCCAAAAAGAAAGTATCGCGCCGCACTCGGCCGCGGTGTCAGTGCTAACGAGGAAAGGATCCGCCAGGTGCTACATAGGTCGTGGGCACTGGACGGGGCGGAGGGCTGGCATGCGCCCCGAACGCCCGAACGGTTCTGGCCACGGCGACGATCCCTAATCTGTACGCCGAGAGGAGGGGAGGAAAAGAATGGGCCGAATCCGACTGGCCCGTCGGTCTTGGAGGGAATAATGAAAACACTTTGCAAGTCGGGAATTCCCGCTGAATTCGACTCTATTACCGTACTTCACGCTCTAGCGGCTATGGGAAAATCCAACGATCAAACAATGAAAGAAAAATGAACGGAAAGAAAACGAATGAACAGAAACAAACGAACGGAGAGCGACCGAACGAGAGGAAAAAACACCCAGTGAGGAAGGGGAAAAAAACACCCAGTGAGGAAAAAAACACAGTGAGGAAAAAAAAACACCCAGTGAGGAAAACAAACACCCAGTAGTTAGAACAAACATGAACCGAAACCCCCCAGTAGTCAGACACAAGACGGAAAGAGAAAAGAAAACCAACACCGACCCATCACTAGCCATCACACTAAATCCGCAGCCAGACATCCTCGGCACAAACTTCCTACGAGGGCACCGACCAGATCGCCCCCGTGCACCGCTGTGTTTCGCACCGACAAGGGAATTTGGACTTGGCCTCAGAGGACTTGGTCATGATTCCTTCGTCAGCGTAGGAGAAGGTCAGCTCTTCGAAGGGTGGGATGTTCGTCGAGGCGAACAGCGCAAGATCAAAGATGTAACCGTCTCTCCTGGCGCCAGCAACTGCGTACGGCTGCAGATTCGGCTCGCACGAGTGATTGATAAACCTTGCAGCCGAACCGTACGCACGGCCGTCGATTGTGAATATCTCCCTCGAGCCGCCGTTTTCACCCGAGGCTGGCTCCTCGACGTCTTCGAACTTGTCGAGATCAAAGAGGTACGTAAGATCTCCCCCATGCTTGGCTGCCCTCTTCGCCGCCTCCTTGCTGCTGATCACTTCACCGAGGTACAACTCAACGAAGGTGCCTTCTTTAATGAAATCGGGAGAGCGAAGACCTAAGTTCGGTCAGCATCAATAATAGGATAAACCGGTGAATGTATTACTCACCCCATCCCTTTGACTCGGTCATGAAAATCTCGAGTTTAACTTTTCGTCCATGCTGGACGACTCGGCTCGTACAGGTCGGGCCGCAGTTACAGAGTGCGTTGCACTCAAAAATGGCATATTGACTATCGCGTAAAACACGCCCATACCTGTTGTAGGTATGGTACCTAACGTCCTCCGGGAGTTCGTCAACACAGCCACACCCATTTTTTTCGCCACATCCTCTGGGCGGGCAGTCGCAGCCGGTAGTAAAAGCTTCACTCCACTTGCCGGCTGCGGTCTTGGCGATAGCTTTGGACATTTGAAGTTCCGTAATGAACTCAAAGTCCAGTGGAGGGCATGGAGTGTCGTTAAGACTGTTGACAAGAGTGATCCTAGGACCCGGGACCGCCTCAAGTTTCCTCAAAAAAGCCTGGTGGTCCGGATTGGCTAGGACCACTGGCAATGAGAGCTCAGGTGTCTGGGCGACAGACTTGCGCTTCTTGCCTCTCTTCTGGGCAGCCATCGTGTCAGAGTTCTTGAAGTTTGTAAACTTCCTCCGTTAGTGAACTGAAGCCTCGGGATTGAGTAATGCATCTTACAATTTTTCGTCTATCGATGGAGACGATATCAGGCTCTTTACCGGCCACGAGATCCCAGATGGTAAAAGGCTTTGGGCTCTGAGCTTCTTCAGAGTTCTTTGGTTTCTTGGCGGCGGACGACGTATCCTCTTCCGATGTTCGTTTACGTGTAGACCTGAAAAAAGTCAGAATGATCAATGAAACTTGGTGGCAGTAAATACATACCTAGCCCTCCACTCGTCAAGGACGTATTGCACTTTTCTCAGATTGCTGAGGGGCTCCCAGGTGTCGTATTCAGATCCAAGGCCCAGCCAACTGAGTTTGTACCAAGGGTCCTACACATTCCATCAGCATCAGCTTCCAAAATAAATCAGATTACCCATGTAGCACTGACTCCGTGGAGGACCCTCTCGTCCACTACCTTGCAGAAGAACGGTCTCTATACACAATTGGTTAGTTTAAAGGTTAGTCTATAAGCCTTCACTGCACCTACATCTGTCATCTCAACAGATGATGCTTTACTGTGCATCATCAATAACTATGCAAGCAATATAATAATAGTAATAATAGTAATAAATAGGTAGGAATAAAGCTGTGAAGGCTGCAAAACACTGAGCGCAAGGGTAAGCAAACCTCGTTGTTGCTAGGTGGATTGAGGTTGATGTGAGAAGATACAAACACAGCTCTAGCTCACACCAAGATTGTCAGTAAGATAGTCAGTAGAAACACGGCATATGTGTTGATGTTGCTAGCTCTGACGGTGATAATGTGATTGGAGAATGTAAAGGGAAGTAGGGTATTGGGGTGGGAATGTTGTGTGAAGCTACTGTGTAGGAAAAAGGGTGCATAGAGAATAAGAAGAAACAATAGGAGAAAAGAATTGAAAAAAGAATAGGGGGAAAAGGACGGATGAAGGATGGTTAAAAAGGATGGATAAGAAGGATGGATAAGAAGGATGAGAAGAAGGGGGGAAAGAATAGGAAAAAAGAATGGAGGAAGATAAACCAAACCAGAAGGAAAACAGAGGTATAAGGAAGCAGCTCACTAGGCTGGAGGTTAAGGACAAGAGAGGTGAGTAGTACTTACTGATGCGTATAGGAAGATTGTCGGATCCCTATTGTTGCTGTTTTGGATGGGATGGAAAGAAGAAAGAGAAGGAGGAGCGTAAGCTATTTAAGGGTTTCGCTAGGGTGGTGTCTTGGCACGGATTGACTGATAGTGACTGCCAAGTTTATCACGCTAGTATCTTTTAGAGCATCAAAGTACTAAACCTAACCCTAAGGGGAAGTGTCCCAATGGTAGTTTCATTCTGAGTGAAGTATAAATATCTTGATATTTTTTTGCATCTTGAGGAATGCACATATTCTGCTAGTAAAATACAAATTCTATACATATTCTGCAGGTAGAATAAACGTTAAAAACGTGGCTCATTGGCGGTGTATACAACCTGGAGCATATGGTGTTACACGGGTATATAAGACGTGTGCAGCTCAAGTTGTACTCTTGAGCCTTGAAGATGTAGAACTGCCCTGGAGACCTCTTACACATATATAACTTTGTATCTCGCTAAATGTTCTTTATATCGAGTCTGCCAGCTCTTCTACCGTATGTAGATCTTGAGTACTGAGACAAAAATTGAAAGTTCTGATCACATCACCCATGGAATACATCAAATAGCACTCAAGTTGATATCACAGAGAAGCAGCGCTGAATATCCAGTAGAAGAATATCCAGTAGAAGAATATCCCTTGATTCCATATAAGATGTAGAACTGCTCTGGAGACCTCTTACACATATATAACTTTGTATCTCGCTAAATGTTCTTTATATCGAGTCTGCCAGCTCTTCTACCGTATGTAGATCTTGAGTACTGAGACAAAAATTGAAATTTCTGATCACATCACCCATGGAATACATCAAATAGCACTCAAGTTGATATCACAGAGAAGCAGCGCTGAATATCCAGTAGAAGAATATCCCTTGATTCCATATGAATAGCAAAAAAAGGGACCCATGAGTACAGCAGCTAAGTTGATATCACAGAGAAGCAGCGCTCAACACCCAGCAGAAGAATATCCCTTGACTTCAGATGAATTAGCAAAAAAAGACTTGTGTTGATACAGATACTGATTCTCCATGTGTCTTCCTATTGTCCCAACCAGCCCCAAACACAGCTTAAAACTCTTAAAACCCTCTAAGTCCCTCTCTAAACACTGGTCAATCTAAATTGTCTTCCAGAAAGAAATTGAGAAAACTGAAGAAAAGTTCAAGTTGAGTATTCACCCCAAGTGCAGGATTGCCAGTCGGACATTTGCTATCCCAAGCCATTCCTGGAGTTTTCACTCTGGTCCAATGCTTCTCCCACCTCCTCAAACACCAGGTGCCAGATACTGCTCAGTTCTGGCCAATACAGTTCCCAGTCCCTTGATGACCTCTGCTTGAAATGGTTCAAACGGTATGCGCTCGCCATCAATGCTGATATACTCCTCTGCCACGCCAGGTCGCTTGTGTGGGATGATCCGGTAGCCCAGTATCTTTCGGTAGGACACCTGTATTTATCGCGGAGTCAGTGCCCGCAATCAAAGTTGAACCGGTATTACGCACGTGACAGAGGTCGAAATGTTCTCCGGACTCAACAGAAACAAGCATCTTCAAAGCTTGCCGACGGCTGATGTTACCGGCAACGCAGACCAGATCGAACATGCCGTCGTTCGGTAGCGATGCGGGAAAGAAATTCGCACCGGCGGACACCCAGGACATCTATGAGTTTGTCGTCCACGTGTTAGCCGTATCACCGTTGACGCAACTGGCCACCACTTCGTTATTGCCGAAAGTGCTTGGAATGCAGAGGGAAAGAATGGGGAGACAGTAGAACGTACATTCCCGGCGTAAAAGTTTCCCATGTTCGGCTGGTGGATCAGTTCCCAATCGTCCGGAAGCTCGGAATTAACTGCGCCGAACTGCAACTCGGGAATTTCCTTCTCGCCTTCGAGAGCCCCTTGCGCCTCGTGTTGGCGGTAATGTTCGCGGATCACCTCTTTGTCATTGATCGCGATTTTCACCGCCAGGTCGCATGGGTAGACCGCTTGTCTCCATATCCGCTGCATGAGGCCGTATGTGAATCGCGCACCCCCCATCCATCTCAAGTCCTCCGTCCCGAGATCCACCTCTGCGATGATACCAAACGATTGCGACAGGAACGAGAGGAACCGCTGATCTCCCTGGGTGATCGAAACGAGATCCATGGGCTTCGGTGTGGATTTGATGATCGATAACGTGGCCGCAGACGGGTCTCCCGTGCCCGTCAGATTCCAGCACATCGCATTTCCCGAGCCCCCCGGTAGTTGACCAACGGCGATAGTCTTCAGCGCCTTCATAGCATCATCTCTTTTCGCCAGCCCATTGAACACTTCATGCGGCACACCATCGCCGGAACAACAGAGTATCGCATCGTACGCCTCGATGTCTATTTCCCGCGCAATATCAACCGCATGTCCGCTCCGTTCCGTGATCTGCACATCGAGAGTACAGTCCGCCGCCTCCAGGATCGGCCTACACGCCGTCTCGAACAGCCGTGCGGCGCTTCCCTGGCCGCCGAAGGGATTTATGAGGACTTTGTATCGTGGCCGTTGTATCGAGGCTATCACGGGTCGTCAGCTGTCGCCGCACCTCCACTACGACGGGTCCCCACGCACTGCGATACGCCGTGTTCAACAGCTTCGCCGTCCACGCTTCGACCGCCGAGCGTGCCGGTAGCTCGTAGGGATAGGTAAGGCTGTTCGCCCTGACTTTTGACTTTGACGCCTTCTCCGCAAACTTTATCGTGATGGACGCATCACCGACGTCGACCCATAGCAGGTTGTAAAGCGGAATCGCGACGGTATTCACTGCGGTCCACCGGTCAGCCCTTCGTTACCATGTTTGCTCTCACTGCCCTCCCACGGAACACGGAAGCCCACCGGAGCTGCCGGCGAATCCGCAGCACGACCGAGACGTGGATTTGGGAATGCGGCTATCTGAAGTCCTCCCACCAGCATTAGCAGCTCATCGCTCGGGCAGGTAGCCTTGGAGGTGGCGGCGGCGGCGGCGGATGAGCACCTTGGATGTATAGCTGTTCCGCACCAATACTGAACGAAAGCTGTTTCCCCAGACTGAGGATAGACTCGGGCTCGACCCGCGCATCGAGCGACGACAACGAGGAGGAGGAGGAGGAGGAGCCCATGAGTGGTTCTGATGACATCGGCGTTGTAAGCACCACGCTGGTACATACCTATCACTTCCAAGCGGGCATGTGGTCGAGGGGGGGGGGGAGCGTGTTGCCCTGTGTTATGTCTGGCGATTAGGCTAGAAGACGTGGGTACTAACTCCTTGAGAAACGAGGTACTACATATGTACATACATATCGAGCAGGACCATGGTTATGGCTTGTACCACGATGGCCAAGCCGAAGAGGATGATGAGGTATGTAGACTGCTGAAGTATGCAGGAACCGGAACAGCGAGAAAAAATAAACCGAGCTCTCGTTCCAGACTGGGCCGCCGATGTTGGCGCTCCCACTCTACAGCTTTAACTAGTTATGCACGGTCGCCAAGGAGCGTTGACGGTTCAGCCTTGTGTGGCTTCTCGGACGGGCTTCTGTTGGCGGCCATGGACACTGTCCATTGGATAACTAGGGGTGGGCTCCAGGAACGGACGGGATTTCAGACCAACGACCTGCTGGCGTTATGCCCACAGAACCAATACCTACACCAACTCACTCGGAAAAGCCAACTCACCCGTCTCGGGCTAGCAGATATGTACTATATGTCATGGACGAGTGCTTTCATGAGTATCACCGACGGGCCTGGACTGCAGACTGGTCCCCACGGAGGACGGCGAGCCTTTTTTGTGGACCAGCGTGGACCTGAGAAGTCCGTAAACTCGCTCCCTTGGAGAAGGTTAACCTTAGTCCTGAGTGTCCACAAACTACTCTACTCTGTACCTAGCCCTAGGCATATGGGAATTGAGATGTCCCGGGAAGACATAAACTCACCCCGAGTCATTCATACTTAGGATTAAATACTGTGTCGTACTGGATTCAAGGTTCTGTCCTTGTCCAGAAGCAGATTTTAATTTACCCCCACCCGCCCTGATCTCGCATGCGAATAAGGAGCTTTCTTTTTACGGCGAGCCTTCCGAGACGGAGGACTGGACAACACTTGTGTGGTTTTTGGGCCTTTACGTTGATTTTCTACAGCGGGGGGAGGAGAAGCCCTGGGCACCTCGGTTGCCTGGTGTTGTGGCCGAATACAGAATGATGAAACAAATAAACAAATAACAAAGGAATTGATTCCGTGGCCCTAAGTAAAACGTCGTCCAAAACACTGATTGGACAGAGACATGCTGTACGGAGACCTGGTGTCTCACTGCTCGGGGGACGACGTTCCCCAATGAGTGCCCACCAGTCGGCAGGTAACTGGCTGTTCACATTGAATCGACACTCTGATTCTTCACCGTCGGCCTGCTAGAACAGCAAAGTAAAACCAATTGATATTCCCAATACTCCCGTAAGCCCGGTAAAACACAGCCGAACGCCATCGATATGCCGCGCAAGGTCCCCGCGCTTCCCCGGCTACACAGTATTGAAACCATCCGGCATAGTGATCTCTATCCCCTCCGCCCTTGCCGCATTGAGGATATACCTGCCCACCTATCCCGCATCAACACACGAGATCCGAGAACACCAGGAATTTGGAGAGCTCACCTTCTCATCCGGCGCACACGCAATCGCCAGCCTCCCATCTCCATCCCTGATGTCGGTCTCGGCTCCGCGCTTCAACAGGGTGACAGCGGCATCGCCGTGGCCCTCGGCGATGGCGTGATGCAGCGGCGTGCACCCATCCGCATCCGTCGCATTGACCGGGCTCTGGTGATCCAGCAGCAGCGTGATGAGTGGGGAGCTCCCTCCCGCCGCTGCCCTGTGGATCGGCAGTTGTCCTCTGCGGTCCTTCGTCCTGGCGCTGGCCTTATGCGGCGGCCCCAAGAGGAGTCGGCACAACGGAAAATTCTGCTTCGATACAGCGAAGTGCAGCGCCGTCTGCCCCGCAGTCGTCTTGGCGTTCACGTCGGCCCCGCGCGAGAGAAGGAGGGAGACGAGGGATTCGCCGTCTTTGATCGAGCAGGCGATCTGGAGCGGTGTCCAACCGCTGCCGTCGACGGCGTCTACGTCGAAGGAGGGCTGGCTCGAGAGGAGGGTCACGATCGACAAGTGGCTGCAGCTAACCGCCCAGTGGAGCGGAAGCCGGTCGTCGCTGTCACGGCATGAGGCCAGTTTCGGGTTTGCGAGGAGCAGCTCTTCGACTTTGGCATCTAGTTGGTGTTAGTGCGCGTCGGATAGGGTGATTGCGGACGGTTTGACGAACAGCGGCCTTCTCGACAGGCTTCGTGGATTTCTTCGCGCTCGGGGAGGAGGGCTTTGTCCATTACTGGTGGTGGTGATGGTGTTTGATGTTGAGGGGTGCGATCGATGGTGATGTTATTACAGGTGGTGGTGGACTCTACGTCACGCCTGTACTGAACTTGGCCCCCGCCATCGGATACCTGCGCCACACGCACCAACTCTCACTCGCCCGAATAACCGAATAGCAGCTGACCACGGGCATAACATTAACCGCCTCGTCCTGAGAGCAGGAGTTTAAACATCAACAGTCCTAACTACGTTGCACCCTCCTTCTCCCCCCGGGTCCTTCTTCAGCGTCAAAACCTTCGTCGGCACCCTGACCTCGTCCATCCAGGTATCCGCACTCCCCGCCGTATCCCTACGCGTGAGAACCGTACCCACCAACGAGATCTTACTCTCCGATTTCTCCAGACGAGCGGTGCCCTTCTCGCCGCCCGCACCGCTGGCTCCCGGAGATATCCGTCCGCCCCGACGGACCCAGATGTACCCGAACACCGGCACCAGGATCAGGACGCACCCAATCACGACGAACAGTATTGTCGCGCCGGAGCTGCTCATTCCGGGGATCAGCTGCCCTGCGCCCGTCGAGGAGACGTCCGTGACGGCTTCGACGACGGTGGGGGCGGACGGCGTCGCGATCGGCGTCGCTACTACCGCTTGCTCGGCTGACGCGGTCGTCGTGGCGGCGGCCGGTAGAGCGGATGCCATAGCGAGTGATGACATGAGGAACAGAGGCGCTGACGGGAATTGCATCGCGGCGGGTCGTCGATGTGTGGAATCTCCAATCGCACACGCACACGGTCGAAAAGAATGAGGCCGGAGGGCAAATGAGCAAACGAGTGAGCTCGAGCGAGTGAATGAATGAATGAATGAATGAATGAATGAATGAAGCTACAAGCACCGCAACCATCAGCATCCCAGTCCATCGATCACCATCACGCAGAGAGAGTGCATACCTCGAGAAAGAAAGAACTACAACACGCAATTCAGGCCAGTCCAATCCAGTCCAGCGGTCCGAGGTGCGAAAGGAACAAAAAAAAAGAGGAAGCTTCAGAGCATCCTCGCGGCGGCGGGAGGATGGCATACCTAAGTACTAGTAATCCTCCCCCTCCCCCGTTCGATTTAACCACAGCCAACGCCAATCGCATATCTCCGCCGGCCAGTGTACCTATGCACGTACGTATTTGCTTGCCTTGCTCTACACGCACACACACACACACGAAACCGAAACAGAAGTGAGATTCCCATTTTCCCGTTTCCCTTTCTTCACTTTGCCCTCCCCCCCCCTCATCCTCCCTAGTTCCTTTTTGTCCCACAGTATATTTGGGAACGAGCCAGACATACTTACGTCTAGATACATACACGCCCTCCTGAGTCGCCCAGCGTGTCTGCCTATCCGTGCAAGGTGCAAGCAGTGCTGCTACCCGATAGGGTTTTCGGGTAAGACCTACCCAAGCGCTTCTCCCATCCTTCCCATCCATCCTTTTTCTTTTCCTCTGGCTGATTTTTTTTTTTCTCTTTTTTTTTGGGGGGGGCGTGGGAGTGGGTGTTCCGATAGGGCATGCTACACAGATGTGTACCTTACATAAGTACACAGAGTACCACCTCCGTCGTGTATCAAAGTGGCAATCCGTGCCTGGCCGCTGCGCCACTTGTTTTTTTTTCCTCCCCCTCCCCCCCTCCGAAGCACTACGAGGTGCTTACACCATGAATGTAGAAGTGTGCGCAACTGCAGGCGCCAACTGGATTCTGGAAGACCTGGTTGGGGCTTTCAGCTGGAAGCTGGAATTGCATCGATTTTATGAGGGGGAATCTGCAGTTTTTTTTTTCCTCTTGCGTGGGGTTTCTACTTTATCTCTCTCTCTCTCTCTCTCTCTCTCTCTCTCCCCGGTTCAACGCGGAGATAGAGGTGAAGATGCAGATGGAGACGGAGATATCTCTACGGAAGGTTGGATTCAAGATTGCATTCAAGATTGCATTTCAATCGAGATGTGTCGGGTGGGATTGGGCTACCCACCTATTGGATGAAGACCTTGTTCGTTGCATTTGCCCACATCTTCTTACCGTATTGTGTTTTCCCTCGTCATGATCTACATAGGTCGCACACGAGTAATGAATAAACAAAAAAAAAACAAAAAAAACAAATCTTCTTACCGTAGTCCAAGGGGGAGGGAGGATGGAAAAAAAAGGGGGGCGGCGGGGGAAGGGAAACAAATCCTGGCGGATAATTGGAAACAAGGAAAAAAAAACAGGCATGTATGTATCTACATAGACACTGGAAAGCTGACATCAGGCATTCTGTCGCGAGTGTGTATTAGACAGAGGCGTGTTACTCCCTACATTCTACATACATATGTATGTACATTCATACATACATCCGTCGCATCGGTGTTATGTCTGGCGCCTACCTTGACAGTCCCCCCCTCCCCATAAGTTTTGGTGATTTTGTGGGCATTTATCTATCCATCACTTTGTTTCCCTCAACTCGTCCGATGGATGCGGGTGTGTAGGGGCCATGCGCAATCACGGATGGTGAAATGCACGGTGAAACGAATGGGTGAATCAATGTCCCCGGATGTGGGGGAACGATATGTATCTACGAGCGAGACAAATACAAACTCCAATAACTCCTTTATTGTTTTTCTTTCTCCCTCGAACTGGCCCAGCCAACCGGCCAGCTCTAATGATGACTCTGCTTGACCACACCATCCGCACCTGCCTGCTCGAGGATGCGCTTCTTGTATGACTTGATATCTCCCGGGAAAGCCTCGACGGTGCCGTTGTCGCAGACCCACAGATGTGTGCAAACGCTGGCCAACATTGTAACGTCGTGAGAAACCATGAGCACGCCTCCCTGAAACTGTCTCAATGCATCGGAAAGGGCGTCCATGGCTTCGATATCCAAGTGATTGGAAGGCTCGTCGAGAACCAGGATGTGCGGGTTCGTAAGACTCAGGCATGCGAAGGCGACACGTGATTTCTGACCTCCAGAGAGCAGGCCCATCTTTTGCAGTCCCGTGGTGCCCGTGATACCGAAAGCACCGAGGTGTCGCCGGTACTCTTCGTCGGTCTTGCCGGGGAATAGCTTTGCGCAGAAACTGACGGCGCTCATGGTCAGGTCCAGTGCGTCGACGTGATGTTGTGCGAAGAATCCGACTCGGAGACGGGCGTGCTTGCTGATGAGTCCCTTGGATGGCTCGAGCTGGCCGATGAGAAGCTTGAGGACGGTGGTTTTACCGGCACCCTGTAAGCAAGATCGTCAGCATGCCGAGAATTTCACCGCGGGGGGAGTGGGCGATATGCGTACGTTGGGCCCAACGATACCGATACGGGAGTCAAGCTGTACATCCAGATCAACGTTCTCGACTATAGGTCGTCCAGGCGTATACGCGAACGAAACGCCCGACATCTGCATGATCGGAGGACTGAGGCTCTCGACATCGGGGAACTTGAACACGACCGAGTACTCGTCGTCCGGCTCCTCGAGAACGGGCAGCTTCTCCAACTTTTTGATTCTGCTCTGCGCTTCGGAAGACTTGGCGGCGTTGTACCTGAACTTGTCGATGAACGTCTGCAGATGCTTACGGTACGCCATCTGGTTCTCGTATTCGCGCTTCGCCGTCTTCCGTCGCTCCTCCTTGGTGGCATAAAAGGAGTCGAAGTTTCCGCCCTTGTAATAGTCCAATCGCTCGGAATGCTGGTGAATGATGTCGGTTGCGACCTCGTTCAGGAACGCTCTGTCGTGAGACACGACCAGGACCGTGGACGGGTACGTCTGCAGGTACTCGGAGAGGAAAGTGATGGAAGGAACGTCCAACATGTTGGAAGGCTCGTCGAGAAGCAAGAGATCGGGTTTACAGAACAGGGCACGAGCCAGCGCCAGACGCATTCGCCAACCACCCGAGAACGTCCTGGTAGCGAATTGCTGCCTCTCCGGCGAGAATCCCAGACCGGCGAGAATGGCAGCAGCCCTCGACTCGGCCTTGTCGGCTTCCATCTCGGCCAATTTGGAGTGAACATCAGTGAGCAGGGCGTCCAGCTCGTCGCGCTGGCGTGTCTTGGAGGCCATGTCGCCGGTGACGGTAACCGGATCCAGCTGGTTTACGAGCGCGGTCAGCTCCTGGGTGATCCGCGCTTGTTCGTTGAGCAGGTGCTTCCGCCAGACGTCGGCGTCTAGGACAGCCTGGATAGCTGAAGTGTCGTCCCCCATGATCTGCAGGCATCATCAGAAACAGTCATCCTGCCGCACTCCAGCCACATCCACCCTTGGTTTGCCTACCTCTTGCTCAACGTGGAGAATGGTGATGTGGGTCGGGATGGCGACTTCTCTCCTGGAGAGTGCCCTCAGCAGCGTCGACTTTCCGATACCGTTCTTTCCCACGAGACCGTAGCGCCGGCCGTACGCCAGGGTGAGGGTGGAATCCGTCAGGATCCTCAGGCCGCCGATCGACAGATCGATGCCCTCCACCTTGATGTCTTTGCTCTTTCCGGCGGACGCCGAGTCGAGGGTCAACGGATTGACCGCCATGTAGAATTCTTCGTACGCCTTCTGGTCGTCGCCGCCAACCAGCTTCGACGCCTCGTACTCGACGTTCTTCATGACCTTCTTGTCCTGCTTCGCCTTGATCTTGCGCTCGGCCTTCTCGAGCTTCTTCCTGTCGACCCTGCTCTCGACCTTGCGCGTTCCGACGGCGTCGAGGTCGACCCCGCTTCCGAGCAGGCCCATGGTGGCAGAGATGCTCTTGTGCGAGGCGACGTGGATGGTCTGGTCCAGGCGCTTCGACTTCGCCTGCGACGACGACTCCTTGCGGCTGCCGTGCATCGCCTCCAGCTGGGCGACGAGCTGGGCGATCATGCCCGTGACCTTGGCCTGCTCGAGCGCGGGCGGGGCGGCATCGAGCAGGATCTGGGTGACGGTGCTGATGGCCTCGGCCAGCTCAAGATCGGCCTCCGGCGAGGTCGAGGTGGCGGCATGGGTCAGGAAGCCGACGGAGTACTCGGTGATGACGGGGTCGAGCGACGGTAGGATTGCGGTAATTTTATCCTCCATGGTTCGATCCGACAGGACAGGCAGGACGGACGGCAAGTGGCAAAGTGTTTCGAAACCTCGTTTCGATATCGCGATGAAATGAGAGGCCGGCGTTTTTTTTATTTTTGCGGGCAATCGCGGGAGGGAGTTTTTTTTTTTTTTTTTTTTTTTTTTTTTTTTTGGGGGGGGGGGGGGGGGGGGGTACCATGAGATTAAAAATTTGATTTTGCACAATATGGCTGTGTGTGTCCTAGCTAGCGCTATGATGATTGATGGGATGCATTTGATTTGTAATGACCACTAGCTAGCAGCTAGCTAGTGTT
>Ga0307508_10003812_pt1 | contig 15048 bp, 13 predicted proteins | sample 9_EM_MG_FD_203089 | JGI IMG/M metagenome (GOLD analysis project Ga0307508, IMG submission 203089) | Populus trichocarpa ectomycorrhiza microbial communities from riparian zone in the Pacific Northwest, United States - 9_EM | ecosystem: Host-associated > Plants > Roots > Unclassified | place... | reverse complement strand
GGTTTTCACTGTTTTTGTTTCTTTTCTCTGCTGCCGTTTGTTGCTATACTGGCCGTTTCATTTTCTCTCATTCTCTCCTGTGTTCCTTTGCATCTTCCGTACGAGGGGAAGTGTCAGAATAAGGTGGTGTCCGGAGATGAGGAGGCGTCCGGAGATAAGGAGGCGTCCGGACATGACTGAGTCCCCGAGCATCGGCTCGGGGGGGCAGTCTTCCGTCCTTTGTCCTGACGGCCTTCCTGTATATAGAGAGATCTTGTGCCCGCATAATACTGTAATACAATCTTCACCTTTTATCGATCCATATATTCCAACAGAGTCGTTACACGCGATTGACTCCAGCTGTGCAATGAGATCAGCGGGAATCTCCTGCGAGATAGGTTGGGTATTGTCGGACATGGCGTAACCGTTCGCTAGGTGGAGGGATGTGTGTAGACGCAACATAGTGTAACGGGTGTGGCTTTCTGACTCCAGATAGCGAACTGGGACTATGGACGAGAGCATGAGGGCATGGATAGATAAGGACAAGACGTGGGGAAAACGGGCAAGGCAAGGACGTGGAATGGGCAAAAGCAGGGATGTGGCGTTGAGGCGGAACAATTGCTAGTAGTCAAGGCCGACTATGGCTGACGATAACAAGTTGTTGCATGAAGAAGAAACATGCAAGACAGACAACAGTGCACTCCTATATACAATGAGCGCGGCCCTCCACATCCAGATCCTTCTTCACGCTGTGCAACCAGAACCAGCAGAACCTTTCCTCGCCGCGCACCTAGAACCTTTCCTCGCTGCGCAACCAGAACGTTGCCGTGCAACCAGAACCTTTCCTCGCCGCGCAACCAGAACCTTTCCTCGCCGCGCAACCAGAACCTTTCCACGCCGCGCAATCAGAACCTTTCCTCGCTGCGCATCTAGAACCCCAAAACCCAAAACCTTCTCGCACCGTGCAATCCAGAACCCGAACCTTCCTTGCGCCACGCCATCCAGAACATTCCAGGCTGTAGTCATTTGGGATAGGTGGTGACAGTGGCGGCGTGCCGTTACAACCCCCACCCACGGGCAGACACAAGTACAGAGACAACAGGGTGGGACATAAGCAGTTGGGACCCCATGAAAGAGGAGGACGATGAGGAGAAAGAGAAGGCGGAAGAGAGGAGGAGGCGGGCAAGGGAGTGTTACATTGGGACGGCAGGCCAGACCCCATCCTAACAGATGATAGCATTCAAGAGGAGGTGGTGAAGGCGGCAGGGGCGCTACGCGAGGCAATGACTGCAACACTGGACCAGCATACAAAGAAGAAGAGGTGGTGCTCGCGGTCAAAGCCTTGGTGGAACCTGGACCTCAAGGAGCTGAGGAAGGAGTTGAGCAGAGCAAGGAGGAAGTGGAGGGTGGCCGGGATCTCACGGGTACAGGCGGCAAGATATGAGTTCCGGAGGGCAATAAGGAAGGCAAAGAGGGACTGTTGGAACCGGTTTCTACAAGAGGTGGATGGCAACAAGGTCTGGACGGTGGCGAGGTACACGTCACCCCGGATAGACAAGACGGGTCAGTGGCTCATTTGGGAGGACGAGACCATTGCGGAGGGCCACTGGGAACGCGAGCAGGCAATCCTCCAGGCCCACTTTCCACTGGCACCACCAGGAAAGTATTTCCCAGCAGATGGCAGCAAAGCCTTCGAGAAGGTGGATGCAAGGCTCGTTGGATCGCTCCTCAGGGGAGTGGCCAACACGTCAGCACCCTGGGACAATCGGATCTCGGCGGGCATCATTAAGGTGTTCTGGCAATGGGACGAACAGCGGATCACTCAGCTGGTGCGTGCATGCATCCGACTGGGAATACACCTGAGCATTTGGAAAACGGCCAAGGGAGTGGCCATCCCCAAGCCGGGGAAGCCAGACTATTCCAAAGTGAGGGCATACCGGGTGATCTCGCTGCTGGATGTGGTCAGCAAACTCCTGGAGAGCATGGCTGCCCATCTGATCACGGACCACCTGGAGTGGAGTAAGGTCCTGCACGAAGGGCAGTTTGGATGCCGAAAGAGGAGATCCTGTGTTGATGCAGTCGCCATCTTGATTAACTGGACGCAACAAGCATGGGCAAATGGCAGAGTGGTGGGAGCCCTTTTCATGGACGTCAAGTCAGCGTTCAACAACGTTGACAAGACATTCCTGGGAAAGCGAATGGAGGAACTCGGAGTGGAAGCGGACCTATTCAGGTGGACAATGAGCTTCACGTCGGAACGAAAGGTCAAACTGGTGCTGGATGGCGAGGTGGGGGAGCCAAACGCGGTAGACACCGGGGTCCCACAGGGCTCCCCAGCAGCGCCTATCCTGTTCATCACCTACCTGTCAGGAATATTTGAGGCAGTGGAAAAGACAGCCCCGGGTATCAGCAGACTATCATTTGTAGATGATATCGGATGGTGGGCAGAAGGAAGGAATGATGAGGAAGTGGCCAACAGGTTGTCAGCAGCAGCAGCGGCGGCCATGGAGTGGGGCAGGAAAAATGGGGTGGCCTTTGACCAGCGGACGACAGAAGCCGCCATGTTCTGGAGAAAGAGGAAAGACAAAGAGGCGAAGGCCAAAGTGAGAGTGGGGGACGATGAGGTCCCTTTCAACAAGGAGGCAACGAGGTGGCAGGGGGTGTGGTTGGATTCGCAACTCACACTGAAGGAACACCATGCCACCAGGTTGAAGAGTGGAAGGAACGCGATGACTCATCTGCGACGGCTCACTGGGCACATGGGCCTCTCCCCGGCGAATTGCAGACGAATCAGGACAGCGTGCGTCCAGGCCATCGCCATGTTCGGAGACAAGCTGTGGTGGAAAGGAGGAAACGCCCGCGGCACGACAGGCTGTGCAGAGGAGCTGCAACTGCTGGTCAACCAACAGGCACGGGTGACAACGGAAGCCTTCCGGACAACTAACCTGGCAGCTCTCTCAATGGAATCCGGGCTCAGGCCAGCAACCAATCAGCTGGAAAACAGGCAGTGGCGGTTTGGGCTGTGGCTGCTGAGCCTTCCAGAGGGAGAGAGGGCCAGGGGGATTGTCAGCGCGCCAACGGCGTTGGGCAAGAGGCTGTCGAAGGCTCTAGGTTACACCTGGACAGAGACGGAGCGAACGGTCCTGCTGGAGGAGCTGGAATACTTCGATGCCGAACTGGTCCAAGAAGAACGGGAGGAGGCAAAGAGAGAGGCAGAAAAGATAAGGCCAGGACTTGTCTTCTTCACTGATGGATCACGGCTAGAGAACGAGGCTGCTGGATATGCGGTGGTATGGAAGAACAGCGGAACCTGGGAAGGCATCAAAACCGACATGGGGTTCAACCAGGAGGCCTACGACGCGGAATGTGCGGCACTGGCACGCGCACTGGAAACTGCGACAAAAAGGACCCCGGCACCAAAATACGTCACCATTTTCACCGATGCACAGGCAGCGATCAAGAGGATGGCATCCAATGAGCCAGGACCAGGGCAGAAATATGCATTTGAGGTAAGAAAGCACATCGCTGCGCTACGGCGAGCAGAGCCAGACATCACCATTGAGATCAGGTGGTGCCCGGCACATGAAGTGGTAGAAGGGAACGAGCAGGCCGACAGGTAGGCCAAGCTCACGGCAGACGAGCCAGACACCCAAGGGGTGGAATGGCCAGAGGGGGTACTCCCCAGATCCCTTGCCAACATCAGATGGGAGATCTCAGAGAAGAAATGGGCGGAGACACGGCAGTGGGCTGGAGTCAGGACCTCCAAGAAGAAGTACAGGATGCCGACGAGCCAGAGACCCAACGGCACGGTAGCTGGGAGCACCAAACGGCTTGCTGAACGGTTCTACCAGCTGAAGACGGGACACTGCCGCACGGGCGAGTACCTTCATTGGACGAAGTCCCGGCCGACTGCCCAGTGCTGGTGGTGCCCGCATCCCAAACAGACGAGAGAGCACCTTTTCAAAGGGTGCCCAAGGTGGAGGAAGGAGCAGAGGACGTTGTGGAAGGAGGTGTGGAAGGAGACGGGGAAGGGGAGATGGTGGTGGAAGGCCCACGAGCTCTTCACTGACCAGAGGTGCAGCCAGGCGGTACTGGACTTCCTTGCCTCCACGGAGGTGGGGAAAACAGTCCCGGCTGTGGAAGAAGACACCAGAAGCGAGGTGTCGCAGTGGGAGCTCCAGGAGAGAGCGGAGCGGGAGGAGGAGAGGAGGGGGGAGGCAGAGGCATTGGGGATGGAGGTAGAGGCGCCCCCGCTCTTCCTCCCCACCCCCACCTTCATGGCATCGGCAGAGGCAGCGTAGGGGACGGTCACGAATTTCCTATGTCTCTCTTATGTGTTTTTTTTTTTTTTTTTTTTCTTTGGTGCTTCTTCTTTTACTTCGAGGGATAGGCCTGGGCGGAGGGCAAAGGGATGCTTGCATGGCGCCGCCTGAGCACGGTTTGCGGCGGGGAAACGGTAGTTGTAATCCCGTCATGATCTAGCTCGGTCGCACACGAGTAATGAATGAACAAAAAAAAAAAAAAAAAAAAAAAGCAGAGTACGTTCGCAACTATCGTTCGAACGCTACGTATGGCATGGCAACTACTATCCACGCAAAGTACCTTCGCAACTTCCGTTCGAACGCTACCTCTGGCGGCTCGTCCACTATCCACGCAGATTACCCACACAACTTCCGTTCGTACGATACCTCTGACCAGGCGTCTACTATCCACGCGGAGCACAAACGCAACCTTCGTTCGAACGCTCCCTCTGGCGGGGCGTCTACTATCCACGCAAAGAACCCGCGCAACTTCCGTTCGAACGCTATTTCTAGCGGGGCATCTACTATCCACGCAAAGTACCCTCGCAACTTCCCTTCGAACGCTACCTCTGACCGTCTCCCGGAGTTCACACTCCGACGCCCCACTCTGTGCGTCTCCCTCAGCTGGGGCTGGGCCCGCCTCCCCACATCTATGGTGGAGAGGAAGTTCAGAACCGCTGCGGTGTCTACTATCCACGCAGAGTACCCTCGCAACGTCCGTTCGAACGCTACCTCTGGTGGGTCGTCTACTATCCACGCAGAGTACCCTCGCAACTTCCGTTCGTACGATACCTCCGGTGCAGTATCGACTATCCACACTGAGCACAAACGCAACCTTCGTTCGAACGCTACCTCTGGCGGGGCGTCTACTATCCACGCAGAGCACCCTCGTAACTTCCGTTCGTACGATACCTCCGGCGCAGTATAGACTATCCACGCAGAGTACAAACGCAACCTTCGTTCGAACGCTATATCTAGCGGGGCATCAACTATCCATGCAAAGTAGCCTCGCAACTTCCATTCAAACGCTACCTCTGGCGGGTCGTCTACTTTCCACGCAGAGTACCCACGCAACTTCCGTTCGTACGATACCTCCGGCGCAGTATCGACTATCCACGCAGAGTACAAACGCAACCTTCGTTCAAACGCTACCACTGGCGGGGCGTCTCTATCCACGCAAAGTAAATTCGCAACTTCCCTTCGAACGCTACCTCTGGCGGGGTGTTTACTATCCACGCAAAGTACCTGCGCAACGTATGTACGGAAAACATGTCTGCCGCGGCATCTACTATTCACGAAGTCTGAGGTTCACCACACAGTGTGAAATATATATTTTTAAACTATTCAGGACTAATAAACTTCAAACAAAAAACGACATAACAACATCAAGTGACAGCATGCAAAGAATACATTTGAAATGTACATCAAGCGGGAAATGAATTGTGAGCAAAGACAGAATTCGGCGGCACGATCCAGTACAAAACTTCAACAAGAGAATCCGGCAAGAGAATCAGCAACAGAATCACGGAAAGTATCCAGCGAGAGAATCCAGTGAGAGAATCAGGGAGAGAATCAGCAAGAGAATCCAGCAAGCAAATCGAGGAAGCGAATCCAGCGAGTGAATCCAGCGAGTGAGTCTAGCGAGAGAACCGGCGAGAGAATCCGCGAGAGAATCCGCGAGAGAATCAGCGAGAGAATCCAGCGAGAGAATCCAGCGAGAGAATCCAGCGAGCGAATCGAGCAAGAGAATCAGCGAGAGAATCCAGCGAGAGAATCCAGTGAGCGAATCGAGCAAGAGAATCAGCAAGAGAATCAGCAAGAGAATCAATAAGAGAATCGGCGAGAGAATCGGCGAGAGAATCAGCGAGAGAATCAGCGAGCGAATCCAGCGAGCGAATCCAGCGAGCGACTCCAGCGCGGGAATCCAGCGAGCGAAAGCAGCGAGCGAATCCAGCGAGCGAAAGCAGCGAGGGAATCTAGTAAGAGTACCAGCGAGAGAATCAGCGAGGAATCCGGCGAGCGAATCCAGTAAGAGACGTCATTTCCGTGTCTGCTGTGTTTGCTCGTAGTCGGCTTGGCTTACGAATCCGGAAACAAGAATCATGTTTTGCTGGACTACTGGATGAGTCACTAGCCAGCAGTGACGGATAGCCTTTTTATCCTGCATCCGCTCTTCTTCAAATTCTTCTTCTTTCTTCTTTACACAACAACGTATCCATGTTGCCGAGGAATACCAATAGTCGCCATCACTTTTTGCCACTTGCCTAACCCCGCATCCGGTTGACTGTCTTGTTGGATTCACTCGCTCTCGGTCCTCAGCATTTTCTCTCTGGTTTTCTCGCTGATTCTCTTGCCGGATTCTCTCACTGATTCTCTTGCTCGATTCGCTCGCTGGATTCTCTTGCCGGATGCTCTCACTGATTCTCTCGCTGATTCTCATGCTGATTCTCTTACTGATTCGCTCGCTGGATTCTCTCGCTGGATTCTCTCGCTGATTCTCATGCTGATTCTCTTACTGATTCTCTTACTAGTTTCTCTCGCTGGACCCACTCGCTGGATTCGCTCGTCGATTCGCTCGTCGATTCTCTCGTCGATTCTCTCGCTGATTCTCTCGCTGATTCTCTTACTAGATTCGCCCGCTGATTCTCTCGCTGATTCTCTTGCTAGATTCGCTCGCTGGATCCTCTCGCTGATCCTCTCGCTGATTCTCTCGCCGATTCTCTCGTCGATTCTCTCGTCGATTCTCTCGCTGATTCTCTCGCTGATTCTCTTGCTCGATTCGCTCGCTCATTCTCTCGTCGATTCTCTCGCCGATTCTCTCGCCGATTCTCTCGCCGGATTTTCTTGCTGATTCTCTTGCTGGATTGTTTCGCTGATTCTCTTGCTCGATTCGCTCGCTCATTCTCTCGTCGATTCTCTCGCCGATTCTCTCGTCGATTCTCCCTCCGATTCTCTTGCTAGATTCGCTCGCTGGATTCTCTCGCCGGATTCGCACTGTGGATTCTCTCGCTGTATTCAATGCTGATTCTCTTGCTAGATTAGTTCCGGATTTGTTTGGTTGATTTCCTCGCTTCATGTGCTTGTGGGACTTTCTTGCAGGAAATACTCTTCCAATGCCTTTGTCGATACCTTTACTGTATCTTGTGCGTCGCTGTTGATGTATTCTGTTGCTAGATAGTTAATATACGCTCCGAACGCAAAAAAAAAAAATTCCTGATTAGTACACGTAGAGAGTATCGTCTACAGGCAGAGAGTATCGTCTACAGGCAGAGAGTATCGTCTACAAGCAAAGCGTATGGTCTACACGCAGAACGTATCGTCTACACGCAGAGAGTATCGTCTACACGCAGCGAGTGCGTACGTAGTACAGGGTTTTCGTTAATGAACGCGACCTGCGTAGGTATCGGAGATAGCAGGCTTTGGCGTCGCCACGCCGAGAGTATCGTCTACACGATGGGATCCCGTTCGTAATACGGGGTTTTCGTTAATGAACGCGACCTGCGTTGGTAACGGAAATGGTTGATGTCTGCGTTGTTACGAATATTTTTCGTTGCAACGCTGATTTGTGTGAATCCCCGCGTACGCAAGAGGGGGTTTTCGGTGAAAGCGTTACAAGCGCTGGAAGCCTGTACGCGCTCCCAGCGCGAAATTTTTTTTCCCGATGCAGCAGCCCCGTTTTGCTTTTCGTATGGCGCGTCGAAGCTCTCGGCGAGCTGCTTGGACTCGGCTCATGCCTGCGACTCCCCAGTTTCGTTTGGCCCTCTGCAGCTCTTTCCGAAGCTTCCGCAGGTCTTCCGTCCACCAGCGCTTCGACCTGGCTCAGCACCTCTTCTTCTTGGCAAACTTGTCGAGGGTGGCTGTCATTGCCTCCCTGAGTGCTACCCCTGCCGTGTCTGCCTCGTCCGCTGTGGTCGCATCTGTGAGCACCGGAGTCTCTCCTGCTCGCCTCTGGAAATACTTCTCTGCCTCTGTCCTCTTTTTCTTTGCCGCCTCCCCGTTTCGTCCGTGGTGTGTTGGTTGATATCTACTGTATACCGTATTATCAGACGCATGGTTTTTTTGGTGGTAAGCGCCGTCTTGGCGCCGAATAAGCGCGCACTAGCGCGCTTATGGCTGGCGCGCAGGAAGTATTTTAATGTTACGGGACTCAACTTTCGGGCGAGAGAACGCGTCTCTTGATCAATAGAATCCACCACACAACAAGATAACCACCAATGGGAGTAGTATTGTGACACTCGATACAGGACATATTATGGACGATATGGGAATACAAATACTGATAGGAAAGCTGATGGTACCAGGCTAGTATCCACTATCATGGCTCCCGACCACCGGCGCGCCCCTGCTGTCAAGGCTCCCCACCGCCGGCATGCCCCCGCAGTCGACTTCCCACTATGACCTACACCCCGTGTTCACCACACCTCCATTCTTGACTCCCCAGTACCACCTGTACCTGTCCACGAACTTTCAAAAATATTCCCTGCTATCAATCTACAGCCCACCAACGAGGATGAGTCAACTAGCAAACCAGATCTCCGTTCCCCTCTGAAGTTAAGGCAGCGGCCAGGCCCTCGAAAAAAGGGAGTCGCTGAAGCTCCACGATGGATTCCGCACCCCGCAGCAACACCTTCCCAGGCAAAGCGCTTGCACAGTTGAATTCATGCTAGGTGTGCTTGCATGGGCTCACCACAGGTGGGTGATGTCCAAAGCAGGTAAACAACGGGTACCGACAAGGGAGGAGACTAGACGTAAGTTCGGTTTGAAGAGTGTGGATCAGATATCCCAATGGAAGAAAGTAGGCAACTCTAGTCCATGCTGTACCAACATCTGATAGGAACATTTAATAACTGATTATTTTGGCAATTTAGGTAGAGGCAGATCTACCGCAGGCTGTCAGTAAAGCTCGACTGATTTGTCGGAGTTCCCCACGCTGGAAAGCATTGGAAAAGGCATCGGTCATTGCCTTTGCTGAGCGTCGCCTCATGGGCTGAGTGGTACGCCGCAAATGGTTCGAACGGACAGTAAAGCAGTTACACCACGAACTCTATCCCAATTCCACAGTCGAATTTCGCTTCTCACAGGGCTGGTTTCACCGGTTTCTTATTCGGAATGCGATCACTCTTCGTATCATCAGCAACAAAGCACAAGAGACTCCCGAGGAGTACTTTGAAACCAATATCACCTTCTTGGGCTTCAATCGGAGGAACTCCCAGCTGAGAGATGGTACCGAGGATCTTGTCTGTGGTGTATTGGCTGTTGGGTGCTTTCTTCTCTGAAATATCATCAACATGGATCAAACACCACTACCATGGGAGTATTTAGAGGGAAAGACCTACGAGTTCAAAGGCAAGACAGTCTGGGTGAAGAGCAAAAAGTCTGGATAGCGCAAGCGACAGGCAACCATCCAGCTAACTGTCTTTGCCGATGGAGTTCCACGTGTTTTGCCTCCATTGATTTTCCGTGGCACTGTCGATGGCAAGAGTACTAGTCGGAAACGAGAAGCAAAGAGATATCACCCTGGAGTGGTTGTTCAATTCAATAAGAAAGCTTATGCTAATACCGGTATGCATTTCCAAACCCCAACAAGACTTCCTATTACTACCATACTGACATGAACGTTGTTTAAGAGATGATCATCTTCTGGCTTGAGAAGGTACTTATCCCAGTCCTGGGTATACACCCTACTCTTCTTGTGATGGATCTGCCTCGTTCCCACAAAACCTGTCCAGTCCGAGATGTCCTTCAAGCTCACGATATTACCCTGTCGCTAGTACATCGGGAAAAAAAAATTGCGCTGGGAGCGTGTACATGCTTCCAGCGCTTGTAACGCTTTCACCACAAACCCCCTGTTGCGTACGTGCAAATTCTTACCAATACGCGTTACAACGTAAAATATCCGTATCAACGCAGATGCCAACCGTTTCCGTTACCAACGCAGACCGCGTTGATTAACGCAAAACCCGTATTACGAACGGGATCCTATTGTGTAGACGATACTCTCGGCGTGGCGACGGCAACGCCTGCCGTCTCCGATACCAACGCAGGTCGCGTTGATGAACGCAAACCCCGTATTACGAACGGATCCTATCGTGTAGACGATACTCTCGGCGTGGCGACGGCAACGCCCACCATCTCTGTTACCAACGCAGCATCGCGTTTACTAACGACAACTCCGTACTCCACACGGAAGCACTGCGTGCGCACGAGAAACCCTTACTGAGAACGCAACCCCAACCATGTAAACGTAGGATTGCATATACAAACGCACACAAAAATAGCTAATGCCGACAATATTCTGTACGTGGTATTTTAAAATTGTTTTATCTAATGCAAGAATGCTCTATAGAACTGATATCCTTGGAAAACCGTCTAGCAATAGAATCCATCGAAATGTGCCAGCACATTGTAAAGTCATCCGGTAAGAGCATCCACCAAGATAACCAGCGGCGACATCCTGCGAATAATGCAAATCAAGGGCGAGAATCCAGAGCAAGCCAAAAACAAATATAGCAAGAGAACCCAGCGAAAGAATTGACCGATCCGAGAGCGAATCGAGCGAGCAAATCCAGGGAGAGAATCTAGCAAAAGGAATCAGCGAGCGAATCGAGCAAGTGAATCAGCGAGAGAATCAGCGAGAGAATCCAGTGAGCGAATCCACCAAGCGAATCCAGCAAGTGAATCCGGCAAGAGAATCAGTGAGAGAATCGGCGAGAGAATCGGCGAGCGGATTGAACGATTGAATCGAGGACGGGAATAGTATGAGAATCTGCGAGAGCGAGAATCAACGAGAGAATCAACGAGAGAATCAACGAGAGAATCTGCGAGAGAAACAACGAGAGAAACAACGAGAGAAGCGGGAGAGAATCAACGAGAGCATCGGCAAGAGAATCAACGAGAGAAACAGCGAGAGAATCAACGAGAGAAGCAGCGCGAGAAACGGCGAGCGAATCCGGCGAGTGAATCCGCGAGAGAATCGGCGAGAGAATCGGCGAGAGAATCCGCGAGAGAATCCGCGAGAGAATCCGCGAGTGAATCCGCGAGAGAATCCGCGAGTGAATCGGCGATTGAATCAGCGAGAAAATCCGCGAGAGAATCCGCGAAAGAATACGCGAGAGAATCCGGCGAGTGAATCGGCGAGAGAAACAGCGAGAGAATCAACAAGAGAAACTGCGAGAGAATCCGCGAGAGAAACTGCGAGAGAATCCGCGAGAGAATCCGCGAGAGAATCCGCGAGAGAATCCGCGAGTGAATCGGCGCGTGAATCGGCGAGAGAATCAGCGAGTGAATCGGTGAGTGAATCGGCGAGAGAATCAGCGAGGGAATCCAGCGAGAGAATCCAGCGAGAGAATCAGCGAGAGAATCCAGCGACAGAATCCAACGAGTGAATCCAGCGAGAGAATCCAGCGAGTGAATCCAGCGAGTGAATCAGCGAGTGAATGGAGGAGAGAATCCGGTGAGCGAATCTAGGAAGAATCAACAAAAGAATCATCAAGAGAATCGAATACAACAAGAGAATAGAGTGAGAGAATACGGAGCAAATTCTGCGAGCGAATCTGGTAATAGAATCCAGGGAAAGAATTCCGAGCGAATCCAGCGAGCGAATCTAGCAAAAGATCCAGCAAGAAAAGCCAGCTCAACAAGAGAATCGAGCGCGTGAATATAGCGAGCGAATCTAGTCTGTGAATGTAGTGGTGAAAGCGTGCGAAAGCCGCGAGTGAGCAGAGCGAGAGAACAGATGTGTGGTTTCGGTAAGAAAAGAAGAAGGAATAGAAGAAGTGGGGTCGCTAGTAGTAACGTTTACATCATCGTAGGCTAGCGTTTCTTACTCATCGACATTTCGTCATTTCGCCTTTGAACGCGAAGCCAGCCGGTTCCGAAGAATAATGCAACAACTTGTCTCTCTTATCGACATCGTACCAATACCTCCTCGCGGACGTAGTGCTACGGTCAGGCCTTCACTACCAAAAGTACTCTCTCCCGTACATTCTCAAATAGGCGTTGTTACGATGGCTGATGGTTATTCCCATACTCAGGAACCTATTCACACGCTTGTCTGGCCGGATTACCTTCCTGGCTTCGCTCGCTGGATTCTCTCGCTGGATTCACTCCCTGGATTCGCTCCAGATTCGCTCGCTGGATTCGCTCGCTGTATTCGCTGAGGATTCACTCCAGATTCTCTCGCTGGATTCGCTCGCTGGATTCACTCGCTGGATTCACTCGCTGGATTTACTCCAGATTCTCTTGCTGGATTCCCTCGCTGGATTCCCTCGCTGATTCTCTTACTAGATTCGCTCGCTGGACCCGCTCGCTGTATTCACTCGCTGGATTCGCTCCAGATTCTCTCGCTGGATTCGCTCGCTGGATTCGCTCGCTGGATTCGCTCGCTGGATTCGCTGAGGATTCACTCCAGATTCTCTCGTTGGATTCGCTCCAGATTCTCTCGCTGGATTCGCTCGCTGGATTCGCTCGCTGGATTCGCTCCAGATTCTCTCGCTGGATTCGCTCGCTGTATTCGCTGAGGATTCACTCCAGATTCACTCGCTCTATTCACTCGCTGGATTCGCTCCAGATTCCCTCACTGGATTCGCTCGCTGTATTCGCTGAGGATTCACTCCAGATTCACTCGCTGTATTCACTCGCTGGATTCGCTCCAGATTCTCTCGCTGGATTCGCTCGCTGGATTCTCTCGCTGGATTCTCTCCCGATTTTCTTGCTGGATTCGTTCGCTGGATTCTCTCGCTGGATTCTCTCGCTGGATTCTCTCGCTGGATTCGCTGCGATGTTATGCCCGTTTGGGTATCTGGTTTATTATGACTTAATTGAGTAAATAGTTATTTTTCACACTGTCAGCGAAATCCAGACTTCATGAAAAATTGAACGCACTGCCGGACGTAGCATTCGGATGCAAGTTGCGAGGGTACTCTGCGTGGATAGTTGATGCCTCGCCCGATGTCGCGTTTGAACGCAAGTCGTGAGAATACTTTGAGTGGATAGTAGACGACACGCCAGACGTAGCGTTCGAACGGAAGTTGCAAGGGTACTTTGCGTGGATAGTAGATGCCCCGCCAGAGGTAGCGGTCGAACGGAAGTTGCGAGGGTACTTTGCGTGGATAGTAGATGCCCCGCCAGACGTAGCGTTCGAACGGAAATTGCGAAGGTACTTTGCGTGGATAGTAGACACCCCGCCAAACGTAGCGTTCGAACGGAAGTTGCGAGCGAACTTTGCGTGGATAGTAGATGCCCCGCCAGAGGTAGCGTTCGAACGGAAGTTGCGAGGGTGCTTTGCGTGGATAGTAAGCGCCACGCCAGACGTAACGTTCGAACGGAAATTGCGAAGGTACTTTGCGTGGATAGTAGATGCCCCGCCAGACGTAGCGTTCGAACGGAAGTTGCGAGCGAACTTTGCGTGGATAGTAGATGCCCCGCCAGAGGTAGCGTTCGAACGGAAGTTGCAAGGGTAGTTTGCGTGGATAGTAGACGTCATGCCAGACGTAGCGTTCGAACGATAGTTGTGAACGTACTTTGCGTGGATAGTGGACGACACGCCAGATGTAGCGTTCGAATGGAGATGTTGCGTACAGATTACAAATGATGTGTTGGATGCGTTTTAACGGTAAATTGCTTTTTGCAGTACGTTTCAACGCTCCCAACGTTGCTAACGCGACGCTGCGTTGCAATGCATATTTTTTTTTCCTGATGTACCTGGAGGCTGTACAGGTCTTCTCCAACCTGTCGATGTCTCAGTTAACCGGCCATTTAAAGGTCTATTGAAGGGGGAAATTGATATCGAGTTTGAACAGCGTAACATTGAAGGAGTTGAATCAATTCAGGGAAGCAGTGCTGTGGGAGAAATGCGAGTCATGATGACACATTGTGTGGCTAAGGTATGGGAGAAGTTTTGTAATGAGCGTCAAGAGGTTGTCGTACGGAGTTTCCGATCCTTTGAATATCTCTTCCTATTGATGACTGTGCAGACGCTGAGATCTCAATTAAAGGACTCGACACCTCCTGCCTTATGGCTGCACTTGAGAAATGGGAAATCCAAGGAGCTCTGATGAATAGTGGCTCTGGTTCTTCAGATGATGCTGATGAGTCAGAGAGTGGTGACTCCGACCTAGAATCTGAGCCTGGCATCAGGAAAAAAAAAATTCCTATCCACGCAGCTGCTACGTTTGGTGCGTTAGGTGCGTTGATAGACGAAGCGGTTGCCAAATTTCGTGGTTAGGCTTGCACCGTGTTTTCCAAAGTTGGTAGGTACCGCTCCGTGCAGATGCGGCATGATGCAGCGCATTTACTATCCACGCATTGTGTCGCGGCATTTTACAATGGAAGGCAGTATTGACACGGTAACGTCCTATGCACGCAGTTGTGACTCTCAGAGGCAACGCCAGGCGGCGGGTCTACTATCCACGCAGCAGCTTGGGCGTCTTCCGTTGAAAGGCAGCCCTGGCAGTAATGTCTCTATCCACGCATAGCTGACGTCCGTAGGCAATGCCAGGCGGCACATCTAGTATCCAGGCAGTAGCTTTCGCGTTTTCCGTTGAAAGGCAGTACGGACAAGCTGGTGTCCTATACACGCGCGGTCGCCATTCAGCGGCAACGTCAGGCGGCGCATCTATCCACGCAGGGTGCTTTTGCCACAGAGATATTTGGTGGAAGCGCACATCGACGGTCTCTGAATGACACTCCTCGACGTCGACGGTCTCGCGAATGCCACTCAGCGCACGTCGGCGGTCTCTCGAATACCACTCCTCGATGTCGACGGTCT
>Ga0307508_10003811_pt1 | contig 15049 bp, 19 predicted proteins | sample 9_EM_MG_FD_203089 | JGI IMG/M metagenome (GOLD analysis project Ga0307508, IMG submission 203089) | Populus trichocarpa ectomycorrhiza microbial communities from riparian zone in the Pacific Northwest, United States - 9_EM | ecosystem: Host-associated > Plants > Roots > Unclassified | place... | reverse complement strand
GATGGCTGCCGCCCCCGAAGCTTTTGTGTTCATGGCATTCCCCCGCGAGATCCCCGTAAAGGACTACATCCAGGCATTGCCAGAAATGATGTTCTTTTTTAATAATACAAAGTACGTACCTCGTTTCAACTGCAGACCGGAACTCTGTTCATACTGTCCTTTAGCGACATACTGTCCTTCTACAAGGAAGAACTGGCTGGTGAGACGACCAACCAGATATCTATAGTTGCAGCACGCAACAAGACGTCAAAGCTGGACGCACTAAACACGCTGGCGGAGACGACCGCGGACACCTTTGAGAGCGCTGTCAAAATATTGAACGGAACTCCAGAGGCCTGTGAGACCTTCAAGAAATTTGCGATCGGGCTTGTTCGCTTTCATACTTCCGTGGGGAGATATCGATTGGCAGACTTGGGGCTGCAGCAATGTGGTGTGTATGATTCAGCTTCCATAGCTGGCAACAGTCGCGGTCTGCAGTGATTCTAATACAGAGACGTTTTTGCAGATCTCCGTAATGGCCCGAGCTAAGCCACTTTGCGCAGTACATACATATAATAATGGAAAGATTCTCCGAGCTCTTTTATTTCTAACCCGGTGCCAGAAGCATGCGGGCCTGTCAGAAACCTTCGGCGAAAGTGAGGTTGACCGAATGTGATGTAGAGAAAGGTACCAGAGGGCCGGAGGACCCTGCGAAGGAATGAGGTGGGCTTTTTGACCACGAGAGGTATCAAGGAAATGAAGTGCACCTGAGCACTTCGGATACTTCTGCAGTGCAGTCCTTGACGATATCTTCTGGAGGATCCTGCGCGCGCTGCCAGTGAGTGTGTTCAGAACATCATCGGAAAATACACGGACCCAAACAGAGGTAGACGAGGTCATCATTGCATCCATGGTTCCTTTTCGGGGTGTGTTTACATCAGGCCAGAAGAAAATCCATGCGCTAGTACCCTACCTTTATCGATTGCGATATCGAAAGAAGCATCTTCGAACGACAATGCGCGGACGTCCATCTCGTGCCCTGTAACAATAAGTCGTGGGTATAGAATCAAGACATACTGCAAATCGGAAAACAGCACGCACATTCCACATCTGGTCGCAGCTCTGCATGACGCGCTCGCATCTGTTCGATGACGACGGCCGAATACTGCAAAACGAAAAAAAAAAGTGAGAACAGGGACAGGTTCTCATGGGTGTCAACGTGACGGACATCGACGTTGACAATGTTTCTGTAGCCATCTTCCCACATCTGACAAGCCATGCATCAACGACGCGACCTTGTGGCGAGCGGTCATTTGCCTACGTCTTCAGAGAACTTTGAGTTTCCGCATCCGAGCATCAATATCCTGGCCGTCCTGTCAGGAATCAAGAGACGGATATAGGTAGCAAGATCGGCATAGGATTTGAACCAGTCAAAGGGGGTATCTGGATCTTCTCTATCACTCTCAGTCAGGTGAAGACTCAGACCCGAGTGTGATCGATACCCACTGGGAATATCTCGAATCCCTACTCGATCGGATTATTTGGTAGTCGACGGAGAGCTCTGTGCAACTCACCAATACTCTTTAGTGCCATATTCCTTGTTCTTCTGGGGAAGCGGCATGATGACGATGGTGAATTAGATCTTGTGACTAATATAGGGTAACGTAATGAAATTGTGATCACACGCTTGCGCCCGACCCCACGTTCCGGCGTTTGTTCTCTCACCGTGACAACGTTGTACCCGTAAGCCTACTACTTGAATATCGAGCATACCATGGCAAGCTTATTCGAATCCCCTCTGATACTAGAACTGACATGCCAGTCCCGCAGTCTGCCATCCCAGCGTACGCGGTGGGCGCCTTGTGCATCACCGGCGGGTTCACGGGCTATCTTCGGACACGTTCTCTCCCCTCGCTCATAGCCGGCGTTGGGTAGGTTCTTACTCTGGCGTGAACTTTACATTGGAAATTTACCACGGCATGTCTAGTGTCGGTGTGCTCTACATCTGGAGTGCAGAGCAAATCAAGAGGGGTGCACCGAATGGAATCGAGGGCGCTCTCGGTAAGGCTCCCTGACTAATACCAAGTCTATTTCGTTTACCCTCGGTGTCGTCGAATAGGTGCCTCTGCCCTTTTGTTGATGTCCTCGCTCCCTCGTGTCACCAAGGGACCTGTTCCCATTGTTCTGGCTCTGACCAGTGCTGGCGCGGGTACCTACTATGGAAAAACCCTGTATGACCTGCGAAACCATGTTTGAACGGTTCCTCGCGGAGGTAGTTTCGAGCTTGAATCCTTCAAGGACTACACCATATCGTGTTGTATTCTCATCAAACCATAAGAATGTCAATGATTGTGGTCATCGCTGTGGTAGGGATGCTCCCTAATAAAGATGTAGATCTCGGACAAACTCCACTCTGTTTTCGGGCATCCCGTCTGTGCATATGACCAGGTAACTTCGGGTCCAAGGCAAAGACAAAGAGTGGAATCGTTGTCAAGTAACCAACTCTGGCTACCGTCAGACCCCAACCCCAATTCGACAGCCAATCATGGAACGGGAGGCGCGCGTTCAATGGCAGAGTTACGAAATGAGGACTTGTCCTGCATCGAGTCTGCATGGAGTGTATAAGCAAGGAATCGACAACAAGTAAGAAATCAAGTACCGTTGTTCGATTTATACTCCATTATTGTAGATGGGGGCAAATTGAGGACCAGACGTATGGTATCCCTATCCCATGGATCGTCATGAATTACGCAGCGCCAATAGCCAGCGGAGACAACGGGCGGTGTTGTACTCACCTGATCTTTTCGCGTACTTTCATGTCCGCTTCGACGCGGTTCCAGAGAGCCACGATATCCTCACTCTGCCGGACGCTGATTGTGCACCCACAGATCTCTGGCCACTCCTCGCCGTTGTCGTCTTCATTATTGCCGTCACCGTCACCATCTACCTTGAGACGACCCCTCCCGCATTCGTCGAACATGTCACCCACGACACCACACACGAGATCCTCCCAAACGCGATCCGCGACACCCTTTCTTAGACGGATGATCCATTTTCCACCAGAACGGTTGAGAGGATCTTCCCACACAGGGCGGCGCACGCCGGCATGGAATAAAAGGTAGTCGGTTGTAGGTAGGAGGGAAGACGGGGGGGAGAGATGCGTGTGCAAGGACCAAAAGGATTCGACCTGGGAGAAAGGTTTGAACAAGATGAAAGCAGCGTGACAGACAGAGGGAAACTGACGGAGGAAAAGGATGCAACTTTTTTGATCCCCTCCTCGTAATTCGTGATCTTATTTCCTGGCGCACGCTGCTGGCGGAACCAGAAAACCCAACTAGAGATAATTGCGATTTGCGTGGCAGAGTAAGTACGAAGACGAGAGATAGATATCAGCACGAACATACGTGTTCCTGAGAGGGTGTACGGTGCCCGATGGGGGGGATGAACCGGTTGTTTTTGTGAGTGGAGGCTCTGGATCACGATTTGCCAGCGAGGTGGAGAAGTGGCGGCTTGCGGGGAGACGTCTGGGAGGGTCGTGTTGGGAGGATGCGGCGGTGTGCTGGGAATGCTGTGAACTGAGTCGGGTCTGAGGCTGGGAATGGTTCGAGAAATAGCCGGCCATTTGATAACTGAAGCAATAAAAAGCGGATATGATGGTCGGACGAGGACAACTTCAATACAGTTATGTAATCACAGCTATTTACGAGTCTGGGTCAAGGTCTGGGTTGAGATCCAAGTCCAGGTCAAAGACCGTCTGCGTCTGTGTCCGTACTTCGTGTCGGTACGGGTTCACACCAGGCCGGTCGCGCGTCGCTTGCGTCGGTTTCGGCGATGGTGAGCGGGCTGGGAGACAATATCACTCAGCTCGATCAATCAGTCCGTCACAAGACTACTCACGTTTTACGCTGTGACTCTCCCCGAGCCCTCCAAGAGGCTTTTCGACGTTCAATCTTCCCCTCCGCATCTTCTCTTCGTTAGGGAACGGCGGGAAGAACAAGGGAACGGGTGCACCGTGCACCGCGTTCACCGGAGCGTTCGGGTCGGGCATGTTCGGCGGAGCAGACGTGAACGCACTGAGCGATTGCGCGTACGCGAGCAGTTCGGGGTAGGGTATCGACGCTACAGATCATGTATTCTAAGACGTCCACAAGTCGTCAACGGAGAGTGTCTACTCACCTTCTTTCGCCTTTCGTATCCCCTCGATTCTCTCCTCGCCCTCGCTAACCACGGCTTCCAGTTCCCTCTTCCCTTGCTCGATACGCTCGACGACCCAGCGCCATCTCGTTTCAAGCACACCTATCTCCGCGATGAGCTCCTCAATCCGTCTCTGTCGTCTCTGGTGCGAAGCTGTTTCTGCCAGCGCGCGTGCGAGGGACGCTTCGACACTAAAGAAAGCGGAGGTGGGTGGTGGAACAATGCTGGGCTTGGCATGCTGATGTGGAGAAGACAAGGACTGGAAGAGCGTGTTGGAAAGCGTGGTGACCGCCGCGAGTGGTGCTGTGAGTGCGTCTGTCATGCACAAGTTCGCCTGCGACGAGGCCATCATAGAATAGAGCTTGTCTTTGTACTCTCGGCGTTGTGAGGCCTGTCGGCTCGGGATCTTGATCAATTGAGCGTTGCGTTGCACGGATGATAAATACAATTCGACACCGCTGTCCTTCGGGTATTGGTCAGCTACACACGTTTTCCTCTAACCTCAGATCCACAAGGAGGTCTAGTATGTGCGCAGCTATAAAGAAAGCATATAAATGCGGCCAACAATACCAATACCAGCAAGATTACACGGTGGCGCCTCAGTCGTATACGTACTGGCAGTTTGACTCGGACGGCGGTAGAGTTATCCGTGCGAGCAATACTGCTAGTACTATATACTGCTGGCGTCCCCGTGCATCGTAACCACTATCGAATTGAACTCACTTTTTATCGCTGCATCGTTCAAATCCGGTTCGAGCAAGCGAAAGTCTAGTTCGATTGGATCGCCAGCCGGAGGCACCAAGTGCGCGACCCCCCATGAATGTGTCATACCTATCCGCGGTTTGACTGACCGCCGATCCCGAACCAACGGATCTGAATCTACATAGTTTTGGATTTGGTCTATGAGAATGCATGTAAGGCCGCAGCGCCTTCACTGCGTCTTCGTACCCCTCCGCTTACATTGTCTGCGCGCCATCTCGAACCACCGCCCTCATCGTTGGTGTCGGTCGAGCATGACAGTTGCCGCCCGGTCTCGCTCTCCTCCATCATCGCTTTCATGATTTCGATTTCGTCGACGACGACGCCATATCTCAAGGGAAAAGTAGTCCTCGAGCCGTCGTAATTAACGCTTCCACCCTCGATGTGAGCCGTGTTTTTTGTTTGTTTTCTGCGTGTCCAAGTCATGTTTACATTGTGTAGAATTGAAAGCATCTTGCAAGACAAAGGAGGGATTGCCTTCTGGGTTCCAGCTCACTTCGGCTCGAATGATAACAATTACTGCTATCTATCTACGTCAGGACAATACGCACTGCCCATAGTTCAAGTGGGATATGGTGTAACGGCTGTCTTTGGGGAACTCGAAATTCCCCGATCACACAGCCATTCGGGAACTCAAAATTCCCTGATCACAGCAGGCCCAGGTTCGACTCCCGCCATCCGAACACTCTTTTTATTATAGGACACAGAACGGAACGTGTAAATATTTTCTTGCAAAAGACCCAGTGCAATTGAGAGCACCCAACTTCCAGCCCAGTTTGATCCTAATCATAGGAACTACCACTGTCCGTTGACTCATCAGGCTAATATGCATCACCCATAGTTCAAGCGGGATATGGTGTAATGGCTAACATGGGGAACTCGAAATTCCCCGGTCGCAGTGTCAGCCATTTCGGGAACTTGAAATTCCCTTCACAGCAGCCCTGTAGTTCGACTTCAGTATCTGAACACATTTTTTATTGTTTTCTCATGCATGCATTGATGTTCTCCCGCCGTCGTCGAATTATTGACGATCATGATTTAGCAGCACGACCCTACCGAGATGAACCGGAACCACGACTGGACGAGACAGACAACCCTTTCAACAGATCGAGCAATTGAGAGAACCGCAAAAGAGAAATATGCGTCATCACCCATCGATCTCTGAAAGTGGTCGGGCTGGGGGGCAGAATCCGCAGTTCAGCGTCACTTTTCAAGATGGCATGGTAATCACGACAAAGTATGCGATTGGTGCGGATGGTGCGCGCTATGTGGTTAGGTATTTTTACACTGGGATATCACCCTCACAGCGCGTAGGTCCGCGCTATGGCTGGGACAGGTTTCCCCAATCCTACGATTGTTGAGGAAGATACAGACAGCAACCTAACCCAGAATGTCGCTTTTGACGCCTCGGACAGATGACCTCATGTCGGGACCGGGGACCCTCGGGCGTGGCATTGTCCCCGAACAGCTTCCTTTACTTCCCTTTACCACAGATCCCCACTTCTAGCAGAGCATACTATCAGGCCTTGATGTGCCCTTGGAAAATGGCGAATTTCCTCATTCACGCCCCAAGGAATATATCCAAACTCACGTCGACCGGTTGGGACTGTATACGCTTGCATCAGACCCTGGTCTGAACCCAAACAACCAACAGGTATGAAGGACGTTCTAGTCTCCACGTTTCCGCAGCCACGCTTTCGTCGCTGATGCTACTTTCTCCCGTATTGCCGCTCCTTCATATTGCTGAAGCTGCTTTGTGCGTTCACTCCCTTGCTGATGGGCAGGGAATGGGCCCTGGCTTGCGAGATGCCACCACCTTGGAGAAGCACTAACGAAGCACGTACGTGCTACTGAGACCGAGTCTCTCCGAAGCGGACGCGATGCTGCGCGGGTTCGCCCACGATGCGATACGTGTGTGCATTCAAAGTGATCAAGCTCACGAAAGGCACTCTGTTGGTCACAGGCATGAAGTACCGAGATGGGGTGCCGTGGTGGTACCGGTCGACTTTGCAACGATCCACCCCACGGTGTTGTAGGTGCTTGGAAATATCCTGTTCGTTCAGAGGAGGATGGCATGGGAGTTGAGTAGGTTAGGCAGGGGATAGACATTTTGCATACCCGGTATTGTCAGCGAAACCTCCATCATATTACTTTAGTGGTATACTCATCCTATATGATCCTACCTCGCATATAGTACTATTTTTATTTACCCCCCCTTTCGCGTCCTGGGTGCTTTGGAATGGCTTGGAAGTTGGTACCGCGGCTCGACTAGCTAGCCTAGGAGGCGGTCGGACAGTCAATCAGCATTAATATTACGCGCTGGCCATCAATATTTCAATCGTACATATATATGGGTATATCTGTAGCTAGTCGGATAGTCTACAAAACGAAAGGAATGAATGCACTGGTATACCTGCTAGTGTGTGAGAGGGTACTAGTAGCTATGCGGGGTAAAATCATCATGCACTGTCAGATATACACAACCAAGGACGTTCCTTTTTCACTCCCTCATCGCGCCATTATGGTTTGTGTCTTCATCCCCGCCTCCATGATGGCCTTTTCAAACGCCCTCATGTGCTCGTCTACCACCACCCGTCCATCCCTCCGTCCAATGCTCTCGGTCTCCCATTTCTCGATTTTCAGCCGGCTCTTCTCCGCACCTTCCGTTTCCATCTTCCACTTGGCAAGTTGGTTCTTCACGGACCGAATCTTGCGTCCCGCGTCAGCGGTAGCTGCGCTATTCACCTGAGACTGCTCAGATATGATCGTGAGCGACGCAAGGAAGGACGCCGTGTGGGAGCGCATATGAGTCATAGACGGGAGGGCAACATTGAGAGCGGATATGGACGACTGCGGCTGCTGAGATGTCTTGTTCAAAGGTTTTGACGAAGATAGTGACGTGGAGGGTGGGGACGTAGATGTACATGCGGGTGGGAAAAAGGGTTTCTGGGGAGACGAGGGTAATGAGGGGGAATATAGTGAATCCCCCTCTGTGATCTCCTCCTCCTCTGCGACGGACTCGAGTTTGTATGACCCCCGGGGTTGTCGGTCTGGCTCGTCTTCGGCGAGTGATACCTCAAGCGGATCAAGATCACCAAGCACATCCATACCTCCTACTTCCGCGGCAATACGCCTCAAGTCGCGGTCATGTGAGATGAGTTCGCGCACTTGCCCCTCGCGGTCACGCACCGCATCGTTAAGTCCACTGATCATATCGCTTGTAAGGTTCTCGAGGGTAAAGGTGGTGTCGATAGTCCGTAAGTGGGCAAGGAACCTATCCGTCGAAGCAAGGTTCTGTGCAAGAACCTCCATGGCATCCTGAGCCAGCGTAGCACGCCGGACCGCGTCCTCATCTTCATCATCGCTGGTGCCGTCGACGTCGCTCTGGTCGCGAGTGCCACCGTCGTCTTGACCGTGCAACTCGTCGTCCACGACACTGCCAAGCTCAGCTGCTAGACTGTCCCCTGGAGCGCTTTCACCCAGCTCGTCCGCCAAGCTGGCGCCACCGTCGAGGACCGCTACGTGAGCGTCATCCATGTTGGCGTCCCCGCTGCTACGTCTAGCAAGAGGGTCGTCGTCGATGCCCTCGGCACCTTCATCGTACTCGATACCGAATTCTTCAGCCAACAGCCTGGACGCGCCACCAGCGGGGTCAGGCATCAACGCGACTGCAAGCTCATGAGCCAAAGAATGTGCTCCGGAGGGAACGGCGATGGCTTGATCAAGCGTGGATAGAGGGGTAGAATGGACAAGGACAGAATTAGAGGATGTGGAAGGGTGGCGAGACGATTTTCGGGGAGAGTTGGAAGAATGTCTAGTGTGCATTTTAGACTGGGCAGGAGACTGTCGCCGCGTACGGGGTGGTATAAGTTCCGAGAGATTAGTAGCAGTTCTGAAGAGATCGGCTGCGGTGGGGTTCAGGCTTTGTTGCCACGCTACCCGTTTTTTCCGCGTCTATGTTTCTCTGTGTATCCCGTAGAGGTTGTGGTTGCGTCGTGTGCGTATTTTTCAAGGAATGTCCATCCGACTCGTAGTGTATGTGCTCGTTGCGGACTCTTCGGTGGATTCGTTGCCAACCGTTGGTGTCCGAGCGCGTATTATGTAATACGTACTTCGGAGAACTCAGGGGCAAACTATAAAGATATGTCTATCATACTTCAAAGTGCAGAGTTAAGTACAGGCTAACAGACCGCCCTCAAGAAGGGAGATGTTCGTCGGGTATCGTAAATGTCGTGCCCGCCATGATCGATTGATCCTTGGCGATCACCCGAAACTTGCAATGAGATGGTGTCGAGACTCGAAGCGCTCAGCGCTCAATCTCTTGCGAACGGGTTTTCAAAAGTCTTGTTGATTTGGCCTTGTCCATCCACTTTGACAAGGCGTCCCCAAACACACCCACACTTCTGGCTTCCCTCCGTCGCTCCTCTGCTGCCCTGGTCTTTGCGTCTTCGAACTGACGCTCCCAGACCATTAATTGACGCCGGAAACCGAGGTTAGGCGCAACTATGCCGCGCTTCGCCTGTACATGTACGATCGCCTCTGTGGACCGCATTGGTGTTGTGGCAACCAAGTAGGCACAAACGAGGGTGGCGGATCGGGATATACCTTGCAGGCAATGCACCTACTCACGCATCTTCGAATCGACACAAAATGCCAGGCGAGCATATGTCCACTCACAAGGACTTTGTGTTGTTCATCAGCGTCAAGCGCGTCCTGAATAAATTTGACGACTTTGTCAAACCATTGAGCAATGTCCGTGTTGGAATCGTCGCGGATCGGGACGTGCATGACCGTCACTTTATCCCCGAAATCCTTGCTCGTGTCTACCTCGATGGCAGACACGATGTGCGTGATGCCGAGTCGTTCTAGGTTTCCTGCTGCTCGAGCTGTATAGAAATCCGAGAGGTACAGGCGGGGGGTGATGGTGGAAACAACGCGGCCGTGGGTGTCATCTGAACTGCTTCTGGGACGCCGAGATGTCGTCTTTCGGATGAGGGAGGACTGCCAGCTGGATGCTGGGAAGGAGATCATGGCGCTGCGGTGGAGAGGCACACTCTTGTTCTGTCACAGCGGACATAAGAGCACGTTCTGGTGCGGATTCCTCCGCTCTCTACAGCGTGTCACCGAGCACAGCCACCCGTCTGTAGCACAATAACTATCAACAACTCCGCTTATTCATCCGGGTCCGCTGGAACTACCTTTGACCGCATACAGCCATGTCGAAACACCATCCCGGTGAGTTCTCTTTCAGTCATTGTTGTGTTTCTTATCGAAAACACCACGCAGATCTTATAATGTGCAGGCGTCAGCCTGGAATCGGTGAGTAACCTCGTGTGAACTGCTTTCACTGATACTGATTGGCACGCTGCATTCAGCTATCGGACGTTTGTGCGAAAAATGCGACGGTAAATGGTGAGCATGTCCTCGGATCGTGTCTCTGTCCTTTCGCTAACACCATTACAGCCCAGTCTGCGACTCTTATGTTCGCCCTGAGACGCTCGTTCGTATATGTGATGAATGTAACTTCGGGACTTATGGCGGCAGATGTATCATCTGCGGCTCTCCAGGTACTGTCCATCCACTCCGTCCCCGAATTGTGCCTGAATACTCCAATTCATACAGGTATTTCGGACGCGTATTATTGTGCAGAGTGCACAAGACTCGAGAAAGATCGTGACGGGTGCCCAAAGATTGTGAATCTTGGTGCCAGCAGGACCGACTTGTTCTACGAAAGGAGAAGACTTGGTTCGTTCTGTCGTTTCGGGTCAGAACTTTCGCTAATATCGAATCTACGACAGGATTTAAAAAGAGCTGAGTTTATAGCACTTCTACTCTGCCTCGGATCAAATTTCCGGTACCCTCGATTTCGTACAGGTCCAGAGGGTAAATCGATACTATTACTGGTGCCGATGCAACCAAGGACAATACAACCATTGTAGATTGGGTATATATGTTCTGGTCATCTTGAGCCGTTCCACCACACAGGGAAGGGAATGATAGGTGCAGGATTTTCCAAATTCGCAAACTGTCTGCTGTAGATGTTAGTATATTTTCCCTCTAAAAGCAACCTGATCATCACCGGAATTGTGGCATATCAATCTAATGGGAATCCGGTTGTCAGCATGCTTCAGCAAGAACTTATGCATGGATCTTACTGGTGCCTTGAAAACGACAAACAAGTGTGTTTCGTCGTGTGTATCGAGAGCCTCACAATCACCACATAAATCCTTTGCGCAATACGCACATCGGAACCAGGCACCATGAATGCGCTCTAGACAGCGATCGCAAAGTGCTGTGGAATGTACGAGGAAGGAGAGATATTCTGTTTGTAGAGCGTAAGACAAGAAAGTTCCCGCAAACTGATATTCCCGCAAACCTTTCGGGTCTGCAAGAGGAGCGAGACCACCCACAGGCCCAGCTGGGACTTTGTATCTATAAAAAGTTGCTCAGATTGTGCAATCCGCGCAAACAAAGAAGAAGAAAAGACTTACAGCTTAGGCAAGAACCCAGAGGGGGACTGAAGCGAGCGATAAACTGGCCGAGGAAGTTTAAAGAACGCATGCATGGGATCGTGGAGTATATACGAGCGCTCCTCGCAAGACGCACACTAGTTCGCTATAGTTAGCTGCGGTGTTACACCATAAGGCGAGACACACGGACCAAGCTGAATGCATTGGGCGACGAGGGGCATGTTGCACATTGAAACCTCGTTCCAAAAATAGTCTGTCAAAGAGTCATTTGTAGGGGAACCGTCTTGGTATCTTGGTTTGTACACGAACCTCATGGCATCCATCGCAGATTATCCGGTGATCTTCTGGTGGATCGTCTTGGGCGGCGAGCTGCATGCGAGAGCCTACTACAGTTTGCGCGTAGGAAGAATAAACCGAAGATGGTTTCGAGTGGCCTGCAGTGAGAACGTGTGCGGCGTCCCGGCCAGTCCAGAGATGGATGGCGCGGCGTGAAGCAGTCTGAACCTCCTGAGTTTCAAGCGGGTAGGGAATCTATCGGATGTCAGATAGAACAAATGCCTTCGAGAAATTATGACGTGCGCAGACCTTTATCATAATATGCGAAGACAAGTGCCCTCCATCGGACGAATCTAGGTTCCCTGGAAGTCCTGCCGATTCACAGTTAGAGCAGATGTCAACGGAATCACATATTGCACAATGAAAACGGGCGCCAAGAATGTCCTGGAGGCAACTGCGGAGATACAAAAACCATCAAATACAAAAATCAGTCAAGATAGGTACATACTGTGCGCATTTAACACCTGGGTGCTTCATGGCTGCGAAATAATATGTGTGTTAAAGAAAAGTGTAAAGGGGCTGGGCACGTACATTGCTCTTCGTTGGTGTCTTGCATCGTCACTGTAGCGGGTAGATATTCAGGTTCACTCCTCGACCTCGTAGGTTTCTCCATGACAAGCAGGAAAGCATGGGTAGGATGTATGTCATGGACTTGGCTGGAGACACAAGACCAATTGGTGAGCAGGTGGTCAACATTTAAGATAAAATATTAAAAACCTATAGCAAGCACGACAAAGGTTGAATTTCTTGCAAGATGCACACTTGTAGCGCTTCCCAGTAATTGAGGTATTGCAAGTTGAACATTTACATGTTAGCATATCTTCCTGTTCTAAAATTTACTCCTCCGTTGTTAACGCAACAAACATGAAGAGTTGGAGGTCTAATACGCACCGACATCATCCCAGCCTTGGTGTCCCCACACCTTCTCGAAATACGCGTGGCGAAGTTGTCCTTTGTGCCGGGGGGCAGAACGTATCCACAACGACATTGCATCCTCAGGTGACGTAGGCTCTGGACCGTCAATACTGCCCACCCGTTCAGTACTAGCACAAAGAGCGTGGTAAATGCCTGCGGCTTCTATACATCCGGAGCAAAGTTCGTAGCCGACATTCTCCAACTTGAACAGAGGACCGAATTCTTGAGAGTTGCACAACGTTGGGCTCAAGGATGGGAGGCAAGGTAAAGGCTTGTCGATGCGATGTTCGTTACGAGTATGTGGAGAGCCGTTCCAAATTGTCAAGTCCGTTCCCGAGCGAGACGGGGACGAAGAAAATTGAGAGGTCTGATGTGCAGAGGGTGGGTAAGAATGCACGACATCTAAATCCCTCTCTTTCCCCTTGCTAATACTGAGGCTCGATCCGCTCGGCGGGGGTGAATTGCATACCGGTTCCTTTTCCCCACACATCGCGCATACATAGCGAATAGCATCTAGCAACACTCCGCACTCGGAACACGTCGTAAGCGTACCAGGCGGAGGAACGACAGGAGGGAGGAATTGTAGGACATCATCAGGGGAGATGGTGAAGGGATCCTGCTCTGGAATAGATGGAGATATAGCGGAGCATCCAGGGTCTTCGTCATGGACTTTCTGCTGCGAAGCAAGCCAACTGAGCTGCATGCTGTTTGGCCTCACGTGCCCAGATGACGAACTCGTAGAAGGCTCATTCTCGTCCTTCATACTGAACCCGTCTTCGTATCCTGAATCATGTGTGGAAGAGCCCCCGCCAGTGTAGGAGTAATAATACTTTCCCCGTGGATCCCGTTGTAGTGCAAGGTCGCCGTCTATGTTCTCCTGCGTATGCTGATCCTCTGAAGATGACATTGATATTGATCGAGAGTCGGACTCGGATGGTTCAGGTGTAGCGCCCAACATGGCTTTGATGGTGCGCGCGTTCTGATCACGGAGCCATGCTGCTCCTCTGTCTCGCGCCGACAAGGAGAGAGCGTGTTCGAAAGGCGAAGCGGTATGGGATCCATCATCTTCCAAGTCGGCAGTTGGTCCCCTTTCTGTCCAACTGAGCTCCCCATTGCTCTTGTTTCTTCCTTTGTACTCCTCCAAGCTTGCTAAACTCGATGTATCACTCAAGCTGGGACCATCGTAATCCACCGTTATGTGAACTCGTAGGGTGATGCGTCGTTTGCTGCCGAAACTCCGCCCCGAGAGTATGGATGCTGCGGAGGACAGAGGTGGGTCATCCGAGCCGGCCTGGAAATACTGAACGGCCTCTGTGAGATCCGACTCCGTTGAAATATCGGTGACTTCGCCATCATCATCCTTGTAAGAGATCACGTAGGGGGTAGCATAGAGGGAGAAACACTGTTCGATCTACACAATGTCAACGTGTGCGAACGAGTTAGTAAGTTTCTAGTCACTGATAGCTTGCTTCGTGAACGCACCTTGTTCTTCAAGAGATCGTAAGAACAATTCTTGGCCGATGCAAAGTTAATGTGCTTGTTCCACCGGTCAAACGTACACTTTACGACAAGTGGCCTGTCCGGACGGACATACATGCTTTGACGGGCAACTAATTGGAGTATTTTGAAGGTCCCCACCACAGCACCGCCGCATTGCACATTCCGCAGCCAGCAGATAAGTTGAGCGTAATTGTGTAAGCGTAAGCCGATTTGAGTCGACCTACTACTAGATCACCGCCACCTCGAACCACAGACGGAACGTGCTCATTATTACGATTGAACAAACGATATTGCGAAGAGGGAAAGAAAATGGATGCGTAAAAAAGTTAGCTCAGTGGGCACAATATTACTTAAGACAAGTGGAAGCTGCCGACTCCTTCCTTCATCGCTGTACATAACTTCTCTCTCATAACTTTCTTCGAACTGTAATCCGGAAGCTTCAGGTAGTTGACGCACGTCATGACGCTAGGCAAATAGTCATCAGCAGTGAGTGGGGCCTCGTGTGGTTTCCGAACGACGGTGAGTGGCGGACCAAGGCCCCGGAAACCTGTTGGAATCGAGCAGTCATGTGAGTCTGACTAGCGCCTGCAAGACGAGGTAACCGACCTCCGATAGGCAACTTGGGGCTCCCAGTAATAAATTGCAAGAAATCACGTCGTGTTGTCACGTCAAATTCGGACATCAGCTCAATCAAGTCGCGAATTGATCGACTTTCCCCGTTGAACCCATGGTCAGCTTTGATGGCTTCGTTCAGAGCTGCAATATCGTGTCAACACTGCGCTAGTAGAGACAATACACGACGCACTTTCGATACTCCAGTCTTCGTCAGAATTGCCAAAAAGCATCACCAGTTCATCCGCAGAGAATGCCTGCAGATCGGAAATTGGGAAGACTTT
>Ga0307508_10003810_pt1 | contig 15051 bp, 16 predicted proteins | sample 9_EM_MG_FD_203089 | JGI IMG/M metagenome (GOLD analysis project Ga0307508, IMG submission 203089) | Populus trichocarpa ectomycorrhiza microbial communities from riparian zone in the Pacific Northwest, United States - 9_EM | ecosystem: Host-associated > Plants > Roots > Unclassified | place... | reverse complement strand
CTTTGCGATGGTATCCCCAAAAACGCATTTATGAGAGGGCCAAAAGTTTGTACCGAGGATGATGACTTCGGTGCCTCCATTCAACGGTCCTGAATTCGGAGTAATTGAGATGATTTGTGGTCGCGGGTCGGGCGTCGAGAGTAGTAAATCTGAGCTGCTGAGCAGGGACGGGATTGTGTCAAATCTGAACTCATCTAGAGAGGTGTTTACAGAGGATGTAGACGTCAGCTCGTGCGCCACCGGAAGATTCCCTGCCACACAGGCGGAATCTACCCAATGAGTCTGGCGGCCATCGCATTCACGGGGGGGTGCAGGACACTGTGTGCTGGGTCCAGACTGCAGAATTGCAGGCGCCTCGTCGAGTACGACGACTCCGCAGGGGGCACGCTTCGGTGACGATTGACCGAGTCCACCCGCGACGCTTCTTATGTCTCGGATGAGATGCTCCCTATTTGGTTGGGCTACGGACACGCGTTTCCGGCGCTTTTTGCTGCGGCCATCAACAATCAAAATCGGAGGCGACGTTCCGCAGCCAACAATGCGACCCTGTGAATCGCGAAGAGTGAATGTGAGCCTGTTATCAGAAAGGGGTTCAGAAAGTGCTGCAAAACAAATGATCAATTTGCATACTCGAATCCTTTATCCTCGTTATGATGACTGCTGTAGCACGTCACACGCAGGCGCACAATCACATTGTTATTCTTGACCTCCCAGGGCGCGTTTCTGAAGACAACAATACTCGAAACGTCTTCTGAGTGAGGTGCGGCACGACTCTCCCCCTGGCTCATAGACATGGAATGCGAATCGCGAGGAGGTTCATTGTCCGACGTCGATTGATGATCATCGACAGAACTCCCCTCGAGCGGGAACGTGCTCTCGACGCGCCTCCGCTCGCGTTGCTGACATTTGTCACAAGGGTTCACGGGCACCCCAGGCCGCCATTGGCAGTGCACGTCAACCGACAGCTTAAGCATATCTTCAGGCCATTTACCTAAGCAGGAAACCATGGCGAACATGAGGGTTGAGTTTGTAGCCATGCAGAGAGGCGGAGAGGATCGACGTTAGATTCACAATCACGGACGTTAGCACGAATAAGCAAGGGGTGTGGCTCACCCTGGGCTTGTTTCCCCTCACGGATCGAGCTCCCAATCGGTTGGACCCGCCTCCAAGTATTCTCTCCGGGAGGCAGACGAATCATGACATTGATAGGAGAGTCTGGACGTGTTTTGTCTTTAGTAGGATGAATGTGGAGACTATTGCTAGCCGCAAGCCACAAGAATTTCCAACATTGATTGAATCAGTCTCCGCGGATGCCTCGGCGACGAAAGAAGTATACTTGCTTTGAGTGAGATTGGGGATCCACCCCACAGTCCAAAGACTCGAAATTATTTGACATATTAGCGCTCGGATCGTTGGAGATGTTACCGCATGAGGATGAAGATGTTTCGCCTTGCCCCATGTTGTTGTCGGACGACTGCGAGTAATCGTCCGACATTAAGGTAGCGGCTCCCGGAAATACTGTTGATATGCCAGAACTGACGTTGTGCGGCGGCGCCTGCAATTCGGCGGGCACAAGAGAGGAGGGGGGCCCGGGGTTCCTGATAAGCGGAGCAGTGATACCTTGTTAGGTTGGAACACGCAGAAATCGTTCGCGCTCACAAGTCAACTGGAGTCATATTGCAAGTCCGATCGAACAGCATGTTGGCTGCGGAGGGGGTTGCTGGTCTCTCGATTTGACGATTGCTTTCAGTCCATATAAGGGGCACTGAATGTGGCTGTCCTTTGTATAGAAACCCCCAGGCATCAAAGTTCAAGGTTCACAGAGCCTGAACGAGCTTGACCGAGATATTTTGGGGGCCGAGGCTGAATCGTATGTCGGCAGCTTGCATCTTTTCGCCTTGTTTTGACATTGAAGAGCGAGAGTTGTTGGTACACGTGACGTTTTGCAATTTCACACGCCCCCAAGAACCCCCAGCTCATCCGGATTTATATCTCTGGGGCTCGAAGATCTCTCAGTGCTCCTGAGGACAACGGGACCTGACCTTTTACTGTTCGAGTGGCCAGACGCGGGGTCCGATTCATGGCATCCCGCTCCAGCACGCTGCAAGGAGGAGTCCCGAGAATCTTTCGTGATCGTGTCCGTGGCCCGAGCAACTTGGGATTCCTTGAACTGGTTTATGCGAATGTTTGATGCCGTTCATACGGCCGTATAGTATGCCTGAGCGCATCGCACAATGCTCTTCGAGCGCCACGTTCAGCCGCGCCCTCGTACCCCGGGCCGTTCATGTATTTTAACTGCCGACGGCTGGGGATCCTGTTCCTGCCTTCGAATCACATTGGCTCTTCCGTGCTACATCGCAACTCGCTGAGGCTACAAGGAAAACTATTTAAACGATGCCCTTCAGCCATCTCCCCTGCCAGTACACCCGTATTAGGATGTGCTGGATGTTCAAAACCTTACTGCTTGCCCCGAATTTGCCGTTTGCTCAGTTCTCAGGGTTTTACTAAGCTCTAATATGTCAACGGGCCCACTAGTGCTACTGCCTCGGGCGACGAATACGGACTTTCTAACGGTCTCTCCAATCGACTGGAAGATCAAATATACTTCGAGTGTGTCTGAGGGAGTCGAGTTCCGTCATTACTGCTAGCCCCTCGACAGAGAATTGAAGAATTGAGGAATGACTTCGGAGACTGAAGGCTCTGAAAGAGGTTCTGCGACGCATCCAAAACCCCTTCGACTTCCTCCGGCTTGTTGCCGTTTTCCTGCCGTCCCGTCGACCGTGTTTAACTTGACACTCATGAGGCGGTTTGGGCCCAAACTGGGGGAAATATATACACGTTTTGAGTCTCTTCTATATGTGAATTCGACGAATTACGCAACACTTAGGGCTGATTGCAATTGATTAAGGCAAGTATCTCCTTCCTCAAAGACAGCCCTGTCCCTTCACCCACGCTTCGGGCTGGTGTGATATATTATCTTACAGGACAACCACTAGCAAATCCCGGAATGGGGCTGCATGATAGAGTACGAAATGAATGTTGCGATATGCACATCCGTATATGAAGGACGTCCCCGATCGCGTGCATTTCAACCTGAACCTTGGCTGCCCACGCTGGTTTGCGGATTGTGATCTCTCGACTCCACCGCATAAAACAAATCCCGTTTATCTTACTACTTTCTGAGCGGAGTCTGTTTATTGGCTAGTAAACGAGTTGTACATTATCCGTGTAATCTTTTGACACGCGGGAACTGAATGCTGGCCTGCAGTCTCTTAGACACACCTTGACATATATGCATAGGGACCAAACAAACAAAACAAAAGCCGAGGCGGGAAACACGATACAGTATGAGCATCGGTGAACAGGATACTGATATCTCGATTTGCAGAGGCCACTAATGTCCGTGTAACTGTTGCAGGGAACGCTGACCCAGTCGAAAGTGAGCGTGCCGTGGGTGATATCATCATCACCTTGAGTATAGAAGTGGGGGACCTCATCAACGGCCCTGCGTCAGCATCGAAGTAATCCGGTTCATATTATTGCAAAGGCTCACGGATCCGCAAACCTTGCACCCGTGAGCTAGAATATAAGGGGCGAGCGCCTCGATCCATTGACCATTGGATCCTCTGGTGTTTTTCAAGAAAGCGCAGATTGAGGAGGACGTGCAAGCTACAATAGGAAAATCAATCAGACAACATGAAACACCAACGACATTGTGCAAAAACAACGGCACCGATTTGCTGTCCATTGTCGTACCAGGCATCGTCGGGGATCTGAGAAATGTAGTCCACGAGGCTCGAACTTGAGGCAGTGTTGGCGAGATCGCATAAGGCGCCGCCTTTGCAATTGATGCCGTCAGGATCACGCGGCACAACGGCGTCCGCTGGTTTGAGAGTCGGAGGAGGCGAAGCCTAAGCAATGGTGGCCCCAAGGAGAGTATATATACACGAGGGTCGGGAGGGCGAACATCGTGCTAAACGAGCGCGTTAAAAGGGATGGAATGCGAGAGTCAAGTCGTACTTGCAAGGCGTGCTGTTATTCACGAGAGCTGGAACTGCTTTGTTAAAAAAGTGAGGTTTTCTGAGGCTAGAAATCGAGCTCCATTTTTCCTCTTTTATGCGTCTGCACATGCACAGTCAATTCGAGGCAAGCCGACCCCGATTTCCGTGAACGGTCCGCATGTATAATCCCCCCCCCGTATTCTGGGCCTTGAATCTGTTGTCCTCCGCGGCCTTTTTCTCCCCTCGGCTGAATTAAAATCTCCATTCTGTGTTATATTTACCCCGCCTATTCACACAATTTAAGCCTCCCTTCACCCGGATTAAATTGGCCATTTAGCCCCCGACTCGGATCTCAACACAGTACACGCTGTAAAAAAAGATAGTTCCTGAACGATGTCTTGTCGTCAAAATTGTTGCAACTTCAGCGACAGTAACCAGACGCACCTCCATTACCGTCGTCTCATGATTAAGCGCCTATTGGCTATTGGCGTCACCTCTGTCACTGTCGCCGCCGCCGCCAACGCTGTCACCATCACCGATGCACGGCCCCTGACCGCCGTCAATATGCGTCATTTATTGAGTTACGTTTTCGCGGTACAAAATTAGAACGCCCAACGCGTTCACACTGGGAGCAATCCTGCACTGTCCGAACAGGGAACCTTCGGGGGGCCCTTGTTGAATAGTGATTCCGTTTGGACTAGCTGCCTATGCCGTTGGATTACCCTGGGGCCCACCTCTGCTGCCAGTGATCTCATCTCGCACCCCAGCGCTGCACACCCCTCAAAAAATCGCAGTCGCCAGTAGCGCTGCTCCCGGCAGCCTTCCTGTGCTCATGAGTTGTGGCCGTCGTCATAGACGTGGCAGTGATCATGACCGATGGCGTGAAGTCACCATGGTGTGCACGTTGATGAACTAGCATCGTGGCTGCATTGGTATGAGTCGCCTTCGTCAGGGCTGGAGCGGGAATTAAGATGGACGGGGTGCAGAGTAGTAGCTGGGAGGGCTATGAAGGCCGAGATGAAATTGGGCTAGGTGGAAAAGTACTCGGAGTGGGCATATTGAGGGCTAGAAGGATCCACAAATAAGCGTCGAAGAGCGTCCAACAGCTATGAAGGGGGTTCAAAGACTTGTGGCGGTTGACCAGTACTGGTGGATTTGGCGGCGAGGAGGGAGGTAGCAGGGTAGAGATGAATCGGGGGGAACGGGTAAACCGAGGTTGGCGCGGTACTTGAATAAGTTCAAGTCGCTCTACCTCTGCACCTACCTGCGCAGATAGACCTAACAGTATCGCTTGGTTGCCCCAGGTGGGGCGGCCCGTTTAAGTGAGGAAAGCAGGACACCGCGTCACGTACTAGTATTACGCGCGTTCCTTGTAGACCCGCGCACGCTGCGCCCATCGGCACTGTTCAAGCCTCCAAACCGCACGGACGACAGCCCAGGGCCATTTATCCACTGCAACTTCTGAACCTATCTGAGATTACGCGCCGTGTGCGCGATGAAGTGGAATGCTTACCGGTACCCGTGGCTTCTTCGGTGTTTATCAGGGGAACTAGCAGGTAGCACAGGCGAGTGCGAGGTAAAAGCAAAATACATTGTAAGGTGAAACGTCGACAAGTCTGACAGTGGACGTTTGGCGACCTCTCGAGCGTTTGATCATGGAGCTTGCCGAGCTACCGGCACGACCTATCAGGTTGGTTGTGAGGTGAATTTTCATCTTACTTAGCAGTAGAACGTGCATACTGATGTGGCACAAGCTTGAGGTTTGACCTATTTTGTACTTTCATAATAGTCTCGACAGCATTTAATAACAGGGTCCGGTAGTGCCGCTTCTCAACAGTCTTCGAGTGCCTCTGAAGCAGTCAAGTCGCGTCATTACGGCTAGTCCCTCAGCAACGAATCGACAAATAACAAATGCGATAATCCCTCAGTGCAAAGGCGCGTGCACGTCCAGCTTAAAGAAGAGAGGGGGGCCCGGGTAAGAGATAATGATAGCACGAAGCATGTATACACAGTACAGCGAAGTTCCATTCAACATAATCCCGGTCACGTGCGACTGATCCAGCGCGTATATTCAGCTTCATCGCGACTCTTGGCACTGCTGGCAAGTTCTTCAATGGATGACTCGGGATCCGCGCCGGCTAGTGCAGATGTCAGAAAGGCGCGCAATTGGGTAGGATCTGGTACGGTTGGCGAAGGAGGCGCAACGCGCCGGAGCGCTTCCCAAAGTTGTCTGCATGTTGACCAGGATATCTGGCCATCAACAAAACTTCCTTTGAAAAGGCGAACAAGCTCAGTTTCGTAGGAGCCTAAAACTTGGTAAGTGTCCCGGTGGTACATATTGTGCATGGACGTCAGCGCACGCACCCAAACTATACAGAGTGCCGCAATCGCCTGTAGACGGTGACGGTGCGCTGTGCCGGCTGGTTAGGTCCGTTCGAATATTGGACAGGGTAGTGTCTCTTCTAGCTAATTCTCGAGTGCGTTTCAGGTCAGCGATAAAGCTCATATCGAGGGCGTCCACTAAGTCTTGTGCGCTTGCCAAGTTATGATTCTTCAAACAACACTGAAAAGATCGGGTTTGGCAAAGGACGTGCTGCTGATCGGTTGAGTAACTCACCTCGGCTAACTCGACCACCTTCCGGTAGTTCAAATATCGCTCGGTAATCCCACCCGACAGCACTGTGCAAGCCACAAAACACCGAATCTATGAGCGATGCAAGCATCTTGAGTTTGTGGATAAATCATGAGAATGAGCACCAGGTACCTGTCGTGTGTTGAGGGAAGTGGGAAGTTCAGAGGATGGATCCTTAGCATGACCAACCAAAACCTCCATGAGATACAATGGCGTGAGGGTGGAGCGAAGTCGATACTCGTTTGCTCGAAGCTCGAGAGCTAGCATGTTGAGTTCTTTGTCTGACAACCTGACTAGCATGCCCTTATCAGTGTGCAATTGGTGGGCAATAAATGGTCCCTAGGTCATGGTGAGATTGTCTTCTGCGACGATTGTAATTAGCAGGTTACACTCACTTGGTCAGGTATGAACCCCCGCATGCCCCGTCGCGTTGGCGGTTCATTGCTGGCATTCGGAGGCAGATGGCCTTTCAACCAGTCCAAGACAAGGTGGAGGACACTCATGTCCAAGAATTCGTCTGTTGCCCACTTGTGGATGAAATCCTCAATGCTACGCACACCATGAATACCAAAATTCATGCTGCAGATTACCACATACCGCAACTGGACGGGGACATATTTATTTTCGCCACTAGTGACCTCGAGATAATACTCGGTTAGGCAATGAAAAAGTTCAATGCCCGTTGTGAATGCATCGTAGACTGTCAGGAGGACTTCGTTGTTATTCTACCTTTTATTGTGAGAGGGGCCGACGGTACCAAAAGAAATCAGGCACATACAGGCTCTGGGTGAGGCGAAAGATGAGAATATGGAGCCTCCCACAGAGTTGCTGCTTACCTGCCCGAGTCATAACACGTCGGATGACCGAGGGCAGTGAACGAGTATCCTCTAGTGAGGCCCAAGACAGGCGTTCCTGCGAAAAGTGATTTAGAGAATAACTCAATGCATCAAAGCTGTGAACCCACAGTTGGGGTGGTGGTCGGAGGCTCCCAATCCAGCAGAGGTGCGTCGTCCGTGCGCATAGTGTTGATGCTATTTGTGGTGTTTCTGCGAAATCTTGGAAATTGCAGGAGTGATCGGCGGGTCCTCTAAAAATAAATCAGTGGTCACCCAACAAATCTCATAATTCGATGCCAGCATACAGTCACGTCCTGCCAAGCTTGGGATTCATCGAGTGAGGCACGCTGACCGTTCAACGGGGGCCACAGGTCCGAGAAACGCCTTCCGACGTTTTCTGTGATCTCTTTGGTGTCCCGCCCAAATGCTCGGACGATTTTCTTCAGAATAGGTTGTTCAGGAGGTGTCATCCACACGCCACCATTGTACATGTGCAGTGTGCCAAAGATGACGTGCACAAACCACCAGCAATTGGACGACGCCAGACCGTATGAAGGCGATTCCTGTTGAATAATGTGTAAAAGATCGACAAAATGTCGCATCGTAGCTGGACCGTGTGCGGCAGCCATAATCAATCTGGCACGGGGGGCCGGCGCTCTCAGGCGTTCCACTTCATAAGAGAGCTGAATCGTGTCCGCGGCACCAGGCACAAGACAGCTCAGAAAAAGAGGTCCCCCTGTGTAGGTCCCTGGATCTGGATGACGCTCACAACGAATCCAAACTTCTTTAGTGAAAGGGGCGCAGGACGATTGGCTAACGCAGAGCAGCAGATAGTCATGAGTCTACAGGCGGGTATCAGTGTCTTGCATCATGATAATCAATTGGAATGCCGAATATACCGACCGCTTCATGATAGGCCCACATACTAGAGATGCGGCACTCCAGGAACGCACGTATTCCTTCGTTCCCCGAAGATAACAGATTGTCAGCGAAGAGCTTGGCTGGCCACTTGATCTGGTCAACTGAACCGGCGACGCCGTGCAGGAGGGCAGGAGTGAAGCTCTCTTCAGGCATGGCACCTCTAGCGCGATCGGCCAGGCGATAATGTTGCTTGCCAGCAGCGAACAATGTCTGCTTCGAGCCCGCGGCTTTGTCTGCTGAGGACTCGTGCTAGAACCAGAATTCGGTCAGATCTGCTCTGAGCGCTGCATTGCCTAGCACCGGACATACGGCAGGTGTTTCATCTGACTCTACCAAGGGCTCTGCCCAGGATGCGTTTCTGGAGACAACAGTGCTTGAATCTTCTGAGCGAGGTTCGGCACGACCCTTCCCCTTGCTCATAGATGTGAGACGCGAATCGCGAGAAGGTTCATTGTCCGACGTCGATTGATGACCATCGCCAGAACTCCCCTCGAGCGGGAACGTGACGCGCCTCCGCTCGCGTTGCTGACCCTTGCCACAAGGGTTTGCGGGCACCCTAGGCCATTGGCGGTGCACGTCAACCGACAGCTTGAGCGTATCTTCAGGCCAATTATCTAAGCAGGAAACCGTGGCGTTCGATTGCAGTAAATATGAGGGTTGAATTTGGAGCCATGCAGAGAGGCGGAGAGGATGGACGTTAGATTCACGATCACAGACATTAGTACGAATAGGCAAGGGGTGTGGCTCACCCTGGGCTTGTTTCCCCTCATGGATCGAGTTCCCAATCGGCCGGACCCGCGTCCAAGTATTCTCTCTGGAAGGCAGACGAATCATAACATCGATAGGGGGGTCTGGGTGTGCTTTGTCTTGAGTGGGATGTATGTGAGGAGCATTACTAGCCGCAAGCCACAAGAATCAGTCTCCGCGGATGCTTCGGCGACGAAAGAAGTACACTTGCTTTGAGCGAGATTGGGGATCCACCCCACAGTCCCAAGACCCGAAACGATTTGACATATTAGCGCTTGGATGGTTGGAGATGGTACCGCTTGAGGATGAAGATGCTTCGCCTTGCCCCATGTTGTCGGACGATTGCGAGTAATCGTTCGACATTAAGATAGCGGCTCTCGGAGATACTAATGATATGTCGGAACTGACGCTGTGCGGCGGCGCTCGCAATTCAACGGACACAAGAGAGGTGGGGGAGTTCCTGGAGCAGTAATGCCTTGGCGTTAGGTTGTGGCACACAGAAATCGCTCGCGCTCACAGATCAGCTCGAGTCATATTGCAGTTCCAATCAAACAACAGGTTAGCTGCGGAGGGAGATGCTGTCTCCCGAATTTGACTGCTTTCAGTCTATATAAGGGGGTGATGTGGCTGTCCTTTGCATAATAGGGACCCCCAGGCATCAAAGTTCAAGGTTCACACAGCCTAGGCCAGCATGACGGAGATATTTGGAGGCTGAGTTGTATATTGGCAGTTTGTATCTTTTTCGCCTTATTTTTGAGAGAACGGAGAGAACGAGTTAATTAACGTTGGTCGTACACGTGACTCGTTACAATTTCACATGCCTCAGGAACCCCAGCCATTTTAGATCTCTGGAGTCGAAGATCTCTCAGCGCTCTTGAGGACGAGAGGACCCGACGTTTTACTGTTCGAGTGGCCAGACGCGAAGTCCATGGCATCCCGCTCCAGCACGCTGCAAGGAATCTTTCAAAACCATGTCCATTCGGTGCTTCCTCAGATCTGCGGCCCAAGCAACTTAGGATTCCTTGGACTGGTTTATGCGAGCGTTTGATGTCGTTAATACGACCGTATACCATGCCTGAGCGCATCGCACAATGGTCGAACCTGGCTTCGAGTGCGTCTGAGGCAGTCGCTGGCACTAACAACATACCCACCACATCTTTCGCTGTTTGTAAATAGCGCACAAATATCACAGGCGCCTGGGCCTTTTTACCCTTTGAAGGGATGCCACTTTGGAGATGCATATAGAACTCAGGTCCCACTCGTCCTTTTATGGACGTATGGTCTGACGACTGACACCAATGACTGACACCTTTGGTTTCACCCCCTCGCAGCATAAATAGGGCGGACTAGGGGAGGATTTCCTCACTCTTCCTGAGCTCCCTCTGCCCCCCTTGCGACTTGCGAGTTGCAGCCTAACGGCCTCTCATCCTCGCTTCACGTCTCTGCATAACTGCATACTCTCTGCATACTCCCCAATATGTATCAGCTCGCAAATATCAAGATGATTCCCTTGGCTTTCTGCAAACAAGACGCTAACGGGATGTACGTACGTGAAATGACGTTCCTCAATGCGCCTCAGCCTGGTCCTGTCTTGAGGAACGATGCCTTATTCGTCGCCTCAGCTTGTACTACAGAGTGAGTGTCAATTTTCTTCGCCCTCGTCACATTACCTCAATCTTTGCTGACTTCGATTTCTCCGTTAGGGACGAACCCTCCGAGCTTCCATATCTCCAGCCAGAGCCGAGCCAAACCGCAGCCGAAGCAAGGCACCACGCAGACCGTGCTCTTCTGCGCGATGTTGTCAACGTGATCCCTCAAGTTGTGGAGGAGCGCCAGGGAGAGGACTTGGCGGAATTTATTGCTCTGGCACATCGTCGTTATGTTCTTGCCGCTGGCGCTGAATTCAAGAAACTTGTGTATCCAGACGAACCATCTACCAAACCAGCCTCTGCCCCAGCCCCTCGTCGTATCGCGCCTCATACAGCAGCGCTACCACCACCGCCCCTCTTTAGTCGCAGAGCCGCACCGGTCCCCGAGCGTCAGTCCGCGGCGCCCCATGTGCGCACGGGCCAGAATACCAATGCGTCAATGACGGATATCAAGAGCCGCCGTCGTGTGGGCATGTTGTATAGCGGCGCGGTTGCACGAGAACTCAACGCGGTGATGCGCTATCGCGTAGCGAGCAAAGTTTGGATTTGAACTGGTGTCTTCGCTCGATAATCCGTTCGCCTTCGTCAGCCGGCTCCGTTCGCCCCCAAATGAAGAATATGGCATCCGTCGTACCGCCACGTACACCTCTCATCAAGCACTTCGTTTCGCATTCCAGCTGCGGTGACCCCTCAACCTCGCCAACTTTCCGGTGTTTCGAATTCGGATCTCTCGCACGCTTCCTTGACTGCACTTTACTTGACTGTTCTTCGGCTATTCGTTCACAGCGACCGCAACTTTTCATATGACTGCACTCTACTTGACTGACTTGGCCCTGTTCTTCGACTATTCGTTCAAAGAAACTGCAACCCTTCTGCAATGGTTATTCGCTTCCCCGGCCGTTTTGCGCCTACTCTTTGGCCGTTCGTTCAAAGCGCCTGCATAATTTTAATGTGACCGTATCTTAGTCATCCGTTATTCATATTCTGCGCTAAAGCACATTTCCAAACTCAAGAGACATCGCGTTGAAGCAAAGTCAACTGCAAAGACCTGAGTGACAAAGTCAGCGATCAGCAAAAGCGTGAATACAAGACTAAAACGCTACAATTCGGAGTCAAATCAAGCTGTTGGTCGCACTGGGCTCTCGCTGTCTAGAGAGTGAAGCCTTTAATATGATGACTGAGGTCTTGAAGAGCAATTTCTACTTATGGGTAGTGCGCTAGCCTCATACAAGTGATTGAAGTGAAATCGTCATATTGCAGGTGTCTTAAACTGTGATGTACAGTGTGTATAACCACAAGCTGCTAGAGAATTACGCTAGTTTGAGGAGGCGGCAAAGTTCTTGATATTCTTGCTTTTTCGCAATTTTGTTGTTGGATTGGCGCGAATGGCCAAAATCAACGATTGTAATGCCACGGTCACCCATAAGGATGTTTTCATGGCGGATATCTTCATGAAGAATATGAATTTGATGAATAGACTGTAATGCAGTCAGCGCTGCTTCGCTATGTTTTGAGATGAAATGAGCTCTCTGGTGTGAACATTTGGTATCAAAGAACGCACCGCTCAGACAAGGACAAAGCTTGCTCTGCTCGAAGTGAAACACCGGCATAGAGCATGACAAGAGCACAGGCACCACCCTCAAGGTCATCAAAGAACCCCAGTACGGTTTTAATACCTTTGACAACCCCTTTCAATCTCAAAAGACGGTACATTTCATACTCGTGTCGGAAAGCATCGCGCTGCTCACTGTCAAACGCGAGTTTGACAACCACATCTAACGGCATGGACCCGTCCATGTCATCTACATTGAGAGTGCCACGGTGAGCCACACCTGTGGCACCGTGCGCAATTTCCGATGTTAGGATAACTGTGAGAGAATCGTCTACTCGGTAGGAGTGGATGTCTTGTGGAGAAAGTGAAACTTTCTCATCCTCCGTAATGGCAGGAGCAGATCGAAAGAAGGTGGCAGGGATTGGTGAATAAAAAATGCCGTATCGGAGGTAGAGGTAGAGCACATTCCGGCTCTCAGCCGCCTGAATAATGTATTCATGCTAGTGTTAGTCAAGATGTTCATGAGGTTCGAAGAAACATACCTTCACGATTACTGACTCCTCGTCACCGGCGCCTTTTTTACTTTTCTCAGCACGTTGTGTTTTGTGACCGCGCCCACCAGAGCTACCTGTTGGACCTCTACGATTACCTTTGCCAAGACCACGTTGTTGACCGCCTTTGGAGTTACCACCACCAGCAGATCTATTGTCCCCGTTGTCCCTGCCATCCCCGTCCTCGTCATCACCGTCATCATCGTCGTCCCCACCGTCCCCATCATGGAGTGACCCTTGGTGCAGCTTCTGCTTTCCACGATCTATCGCATCCTGAACCCCAGCCACGTAGATCCCGACTTGTAATTTCCCATATGCAGGGTTTTCGCACGTAGATGGCTCAATGATGTCCGACACAAAGAGCGTCTGACTGTCTCGATGGCGCACGCATACAATTTCATGATTGCCGGAGTTAATAACAACCATCGTTCCATCAACTTTGACAGCTTGCACCCATATCTTACAGGAAATTGACCGATTAGCATTATTCCATATATCATAATGTTGCAGTCCACCTGTTGCACTATTTTCTCCGCAGCTTTGTCGGGTGGATCCCTGTAGTCGTCATCATCGTCCCGCTTGCGTTTTCCAACCTTCGATTCCTCGTTCTGTGAATATGCCGTTTCCTCTTCATGCTGGGTTGGAAATGCCTTTTGTTTCCCTTCGCCTTTGGCACCAGATGTATGTGCTAAGACGTTTTCTTTTTGGTGTGTTGCGGAGGGTGTTGCGGAGGATGAAATGGGAGCGGTGAGCTTCTGGATTCGAACAGACTCCCGAAGTCCCTTGACAACTGGTTTCGTTGATGCAGCCTGACCTGAGTGGAAGCATCATATCGAATATTCAGTAACGTCTGCCAAAGTTGGGATGAATGAACACACATTCAAATCCCATGGGGTTTGTTCTGCATCCGGTCCTACAGCTATCCCTCCAGCGGTTATTGTCCACTTCTGGCGCTCCGAGCATGCCTTGGGATCACAGTAAACCCATTTAAAGTTGTGCAGTTTGAGGACTGCCTTCATTACATCATCAGAACCCGTAGTCAGGCTCTTGAACTCCCAGGTAGCCATAGGCGTGGCGTCGTTCCTCATTTGTTCGACCACTTTGCGGGTGTCGCTGTCCATAGCATTCAACAGATAGTCGTGATTAGGTTTATACTGCCTGAATTGCAGTTCTCCGTCCGGAACTGCGTAGTCAGAGGAGCGGACGGATTGCGACCAGCGAAGCAAACTGCGCCATTTAGACTTCGGAGCATTAGGATATAGAGCAAGAGTCGACGCCATTGGTGTGCAGAACTTGGCGGTATTTCCCAGGTAAAACCCAACAACACCTATCTCACGTCTGACATCATTCCCCTCGTTCTCCACCTGAAATTCCCGTGTTGCGGCTGTCATCAGAGGAGCCCACGCACGGGGTAACATTGGGCCGGAATCACGAAGCACGCGATCGATATTGTCTCCAAGACTGAGCGTGAGTGATGGTAGAGGTTTCACGTGTTTAAGAATCAAGTTCTCGGCAAAATGTTTGTCATAGAATGAGAGTGGACGAGTGCTAGTGCTTTTGGATTGTCGGGGAATGGGAGTGGCGGGCACAAGAAGAGGAGGATTCCAACTGAATAATGCCTCAATTTCCTTGCGAACTGATTTTGAAAGTCCAGTCAAGGGCGAAGCTGTGTTGTCATTGCCAGAACCATGCATCGGTGAGTTGAGTTGAGTACGGCTTCGGTAATTGAAAGGTTGTGAGACATGCTGGTTCTACTCCGTTACCGATAAGTGAAATACGATTTCACTCACAGTGATCGCAGAAGAAAGACGCAGTTCCTACTACACTAGTACTACGGGTGAACCATGTGACGAGCAAAATTACGTCACGTGAAGGCTCGAGCATACTACACCAGGCAACCGACGTAGGAGCGCACGAGCTCGAAAGTCGAGATAAACACGCCCGTAAACAAGGATCCACAAGAACTTACATTTGAACTTGAAATGCCGCGCTAGGGGGACCCCAAGCATTTCTCCTTCTTCCCGTCTTAAAGGGACCCCCTCCTCGAACCTCCCGCTCCGGTATTAAGGAACAAGCTTAAAATAGGGACCCTAACTATACATGTATACCAAATTACAGTTACAGTGCCACTTTGTGAGTGCACCTGTCCACTTCCGTGCGTG
>Ga0307508_10003809_pt1 | contig 15052 bp, 13 predicted proteins | sample 9_EM_MG_FD_203089 | JGI IMG/M metagenome (GOLD analysis project Ga0307508, IMG submission 203089) | Populus trichocarpa ectomycorrhiza microbial communities from riparian zone in the Pacific Northwest, United States - 9_EM | ecosystem: Host-associated > Plants > Roots > Unclassified | place... | reverse complement strand
CACGGCCTGGCGAGCTATCCCGACGTGGTCGCCCGGCTCGGGCTCGGGCCGAGCTTCGCAGGTCAGCTGAGCTGGACGTCGAGCCAGCCGATGACGGCGATGGCGCGTGACCTGACCCGCAACGCGCTGTTCAGCGGGGCAGCTCCGGTGCACACCGCCGCCGACCTGGCCACGACCGTGGTCGTGCCCTACGTCGCGGATACCACCGAGCTCGCCACCGCGCTCGAGATCTCCAACCCGGGCCCGATCACCGCCAACGTCACCGTCCACCTGCTCGACGTCGGCGATGACACCGGCGCGACCACCGGCGTGGAGCGCACCCGCGATGTCGCGGTGGCCGTGAACAGCGCCGCGCCGATCGCCAACATCGTGCGCTGGGTGCGCCGCGACGCCGCGACCACGCCGTCGGGCAGACACGGCTTCCTGGTGGTCACCTCGCCGCAGCCGGTGACGGCCCAGGCCCGGATCGTGGACCGCGCCAGCCTGGATCCGGCGATTCCGGACAGCGGCGCGGTGACCGACGGGTTCTCGCCGTTGCTGGTCCGGGTCGAACCGCTCACGTTCTCAGCGGCCGGCGCGGCGGCGTCGGCCACCACCCAGTCGCGGTTCGCGCTGTCCAACCCGGGCACGCTGCCGGCGACCGTGCAGGTCCTCGCGTACAACGCGACCGGCTCCGCGGCGAGCAGCCAGCCGTTCCGCGTCACCCTGGCCGGCCACGGCCAGTTCTACACCGACAACCTGGCCGCCACGATGGGCCTGCCGCTGGTGTTCGTCGGCTGGGTCACGATCGAGTCCGACGTGCCGATCGGCGTCTACAACCAGCGCCGGACCGGCGATGCCGGCAGCGCCGTCCCGCTGCACCGCCCGTGATCGAACCCGTCCCACGACCGACGCGACGACCCAGGTGATCGTCGCGCCGCCGGGGCGGTCTCAGCCGAGACCACCGGGCCTGCGTCCACCGAACCTCGCGCGATAGGCGCTCGGCGCGACCCGGAGCTTGCGCACGAAGATGCGGCGCATCGACTCGGCGGTGCCGAAGCCGCAGCGCGCCGCGACCTGCTCGACCCCATCCCCGCTCTGCTCGAGCCGCCGGCGCGCGGCCTCGACCCGCAAGCTCTCGACGAACCGCGCCGGCGTGGTGCCGACCTCATGCGCGAACACGCGGGCGAAGTTCCGCGGGCTCATCGACACCCTGCGTGCGAGCACCGCCACCGACAGGTCCTCGTCGAGGTGGTCGGCGATCCAGGCCTGCAGCGCCGCGACCGGCGCGCGGTCGGCGAGCTGCTGCTGGAGCTGCGCGCTGAACTGCGACTGGCCGCCGGGCCGCTGGACGAACATGACCAGCTCTCGGGCGGTCGCGCGCGCGACCTCCACGCCGAGATCCGCCTCGACCAGCGCCAGCGCGAGATCCATCCCCGCCGTCACCCCGGCGGAGGTGTACAGCCGGCCCTGGCGGATGAAGATCGGGTCGGGATCCACCGTGACGCGCGGAAACCTCGCCGCGAGCTCGCCGGCCCTTCGCCAGTGCGTGGTGGCTCGCTTGCCGTCGAGCAAGCCGGTCTCGGCGAGCAGGAACGCGCCGCTGCACACCGACGCCAGCCGGCGGACGCGCGACGCCATCCGTGCGACGAACCGGACGACGGAGCCGTCGGCGCGGGCCGCCTCCACGCCTCGACCTCCCGACACCACCAGCGTGTCGATGCCGCGGGTCACCTCGGCGAACGCACGGCGCGCGATGATCTCCACCCCGGACGACATCACGACCGGGCCGCGTCGCCGCGCGATCACCTCGACGACGTAGGGCGGCGGGCCGCGCCGACCGTCGGCCGAGATCAACCGCGCGGCGCGCGAGAACACCTCGATCGGGCCGATGACGTCGAGCACCTGGGCATCGGGAAAGGCGACAACGGCGACGCGCCGGATCATGTGGCCGAGCATCCGATCGAGCCGTGATGGCAGCAACGACAAACGCCCCACGGATCCTGCCGTTCCGGTGGAACCCGGAAGCGAGCGCCGATCCATCTGCTGGCCGTTCAACGCAACGCGCGGCAACAGCTTCCTGCGTCGCCGCAGGCGCTGTGAACGGACTCCGCAAACCAGCAGTATATTGACACCTCTCCTTACGAGACCCCATGGCCCCGGTGTCGTGTACGTTTTATGCGATCCGGGGTCCGCTCCAGCTGCTGGGGTCGGTCCGCTGAACCAACGCACCTGGCTGTGCGCGTGCCTGTGTGCGCGCCGGACACGATGCCCGAGACGACAACGATGAGAGCGTCGCGAGCGCATCAAGCGCACCGAGGGCGCGGCCCCAGCCCGGTTGGTCATCGCCCCGGGGCGACCGGGCCAACGACGTCGGCCGTGCGCTCGAGCGCGACCCGCGCGCCGGCCGACCGGCCGTGCGGCGCCCTCCGCCTGCGTCGCTCCTCGGGCAGCGACCCTAGCGCGCGTAATCCGACGCGCGGGTCTCGCGCACGACCACCACCCGCACCTGCCCCGGATACGTCGCCTCGTTCTCGATCGCCCGCGCGATCTCCTTCGACATCACGATCGCCTGCGCGTCGTCGACCTGATCGTTCATCACCATCACCCGGATCTCGCGGCCCGCCTGCAACGCGTACGCGCGCTCGACCCCGGTGAACCGGCGGCAGATCGCCTCGAGATCCTCGAGCCGCTTGATGTACGACGCCAGCTGCTCGCGCCGTGCGCCGGGGCGCGCCGCCGACAGCGAGTTCGCCGCGGCGACGATGTGATCCAGCAGGACCTGCGGCGGCGCTCCGCCCTCGTCACCGTGGTGCGTGGCGATCGCCTGACACACCCGCGGCGACTCCTGATGCTTGCGCGCCAGCTGCGCGCCGACCTCGGCGTGCGGCCCCTCGTGCTCGTGATCCACGGCCTTGCCGATGTCGTGCAACAGCCCGGCGCGCCGCGCCAGCTTCACGTTCGCCCCGAGCTCGGCGGCGATCAGCCCCGACAGGTAGCCGACCTCCACCGAGTGCAGCAGGACGTTCTGCGCGTACGACTGGCGGAACTTCAGCCGCCCCAGGTGCTTCACCAGCTCGGGATGCACGCGGTGCAACCCCAGGTCGAACACCGCCTGCTCGCCCGCCTCCTTGCAGACCTTCTCGACCTCCTTCTCGGCCTTGCGGACCACTTCTTCGATCCGCGTCGGATGGATCCGGCCGTCCGCGACCAGCGCCGAGATCGCCAGCCGCGCGATCTCGCGCCGCACCGGGTTGAAGCACGAGATCGTGATCGACTCCGCCGTGTCGTCGATGATCATGTCGATCCCGGTCGCGGCCTCGAGCGCACGGATGTTGCGGCCCTCGCGACCGATCAGCCGGCCCTTCAGATCATCGCTCGGCAGCGGCACCACCGCCACCGTGCGCTCGTGCACGAACTCGCTCGCGAACCGCTGGATCGCGGTCGCGACGATCGTCTTGGCGCGCGCCGTCGCCTCCTTGTGGGCGTCGTCCTCGATCCGCTTGATCTCCACCGCCGCGCTCGCGTACGCCTGCCCGCGGATCTCGTCCTCGAGCTGCTTGCGCGCCTGCTCCTCGCTGAGCCCGGCGATCGACTCGAGCTTCTTGCGCGCCTCGCCCTGCGCGGCCTCCGCCTTCTCGACCGCGGTGTCCGCCTGCTTGACCTTGCCGTCGACGCTCTTCTCCTTCTTGTCGAGCTCGTTGGTCCGCCGCTCGGCCTCGCGCCGGCTCTTCTCCAGCTCGCGCTCGCGCTGCGCCAGCCCGTCCTCGCGCTTCTGCAGCTCGGTGCGCCGGGCCCGGAGCTCGTCGTCGAGCTCGGCCTTGCGCTTGCGCGCGGCCTCCTTGCCGTCGAGCTCGGCCGCCCGCTTGATCGCGTCGATCTCGACCTGCGCCGCGGCGCGGATCTTCTCCGCCTCCGCCGCTGCCTGCTGCGCCCCGCCCACGTCTCCGCGAGCGCGACCCAGACGTGTCCCGAGCCACGCACCGCCTGCGAGCCCGAGCGCCACCGCAACCAACATGTAGAGCGCGTCCATGCTTCACACGACCACGTGGGTCGCGACCTCGGTGATGATGATGTTCAGCGCGACGTCATGCGCCTCGCGCGCCACTTGCTCGACCAGCTGACACTCGTACGCCAGCCCGACGCGCAACGCGCTCGGAGCCGCCGCCGCGAACGTCGCATCGTAGTGCCCGCGCCCCCACCCGATCCGCCCACCCGCGCGATCGAACGCCAACCCGGGCACGACGAACGCGGCGATGTCCGCGACCGCGACCGCCGGCGCGTCCGCGCTCGGCTCGCGCAGCCCGAACCGGGCCGGCGCCAGCTCGTCCCGCTGCACGACATGAAACGCCAACAAGCGCGCGTTTCCGCTGACCCGCGGGTACGCCACCACCAGCCCGCACCCGCGCGCAAACGTATCGATCTGCACCGTGTCCACCTCGCTGCCCTTCGCCGCGTACAGCGCCACCACGGCACCCGACGACAACCTCGCCGCCAGCAGCGCGTTCGCCGCGCCGCAGATCGCCGCGCCGGCGATCGCACGCTCGGCAGCCGTCATCGCATCGCGAAGCGCGAGCGATGTGTGGCGGGTGGCCAGTTTGCCACGCGGGCCTCGAGGTTCTGGGGGCGGCACGGGCGGGAGCAAGAGACTAGGCGCGCATCATAGCCACAACGCGCGCCGACCTATCAAGCCACCAAGCCATCGAATCGGCTAGGAAAACCTTCAGCGGAGCGTCTCGTGCTGCCGCATGATGAAGTTCGCGAGCGGCCGGCTATCCTGGGCCTCGGCGATGATCCGCAGCCCCATCCCCGCGCGCTCCGGGTTGTGCTCGACCCGGACCACCTCGGCGCTCAGGTGCAGCGGCGGCTCGCCAGGCAGATCCAGCTCGATCTGCGCCGACGAACCCGCAGCCATCAGCTTCGGAGCTCGCAGAAACAGCCCATTGCGTGACAAGTCTTCGACAAATCCGTCGATGACGACCCCGTGCGAACGGCAAACCGCCGGAACGCGGACAGGGACACGCACCGCTTCCCGCTTGTCCATGTGCTACAAGGTACGGTACCGACTCACGTTCAGGAAATCAAACTTCTCGCCCGATCTCACCCGTACCTGCCTGAAACCGCTTCGCACTTGGCCGGCCGCACCGCGGCCATCTTGCATTCTCGCCCCAGATCATACAGATTGCGCGGCACGCGTGAGGGCCCATAGCTCAGTGGTAGAGCACCGGCCTTTTAAGCCGAGGGTCGATGGTTCGAAACCATCTGGGCTCACTCTCTCCTTGTCGACCAGACCCCATCGTCCAGAGGCCTAGGACACCCGCCTTTCACGCAGGTAACACGGGTTCGAATCCCGTTGGGGTCGCTTTATATTCTAACTAGTTAGATGTGATCGGCCGACTTGTTGCCCACCTGTTGCCCAAACGCCTGGGCGATCGCGTGGTGCTTGGCCTCGTTGGTCACCTGGACGTAGCGAAGGGTCGTCTCGATCTTCTCGTGTCCCATGAGCTCCTTGAGCGTCCCCAGCGGAACGCCGCGCCGCGCGCAGTCCGTGCCGAACGAATGCCGCAGCGAGTGCCACGGCATCGTTTCGCCCGTCTCGCTCTCCGGCACGTCCACGCCGGCGCGTTCGTACAGCGCGCACGGCGTCCACCGCCGGCCCAGTGGGACAGCATGCCGCCGTCCAGCGTGGACACCACCCACAGCCCGCGGCGCCGCATCCTCCCGAGCGCGAGCTGGAGCGACAGCGGCACCTCCCGGGTCCTGTCGTGCTTGGGCTGCCCGACGTTGCCCAGCGAGTCCACCGCGCGGCGCACGCGCAGCTCCCCACCCTGGATGTCTCCCCACCGTAACCCGAGGATCTCACCGATCCGCAGCCCCGCCTCCGCGGCGAGCAGCACCGCGACGCGGTACCGCTCGTCGGTCGCAGCCTTGACGAGCCGCTGCACATCCTCGCTGGGCACGGCGAGGATCGGGGCCTCCTTCCGGCCGCCCCGCTCGAGGTGCAAGCGCAGGGTGGGCTCGGCGATGAGCTTGTTCTCAGCGGCGTACTTGAGCAACGACGACAGCACCGCGAGTCGGTTGTTGATGGGATGAGCGACAGCGCAATGAGGAGACCTTCGCCCTGCGGTTCGCCGCAGTGCTCTGCCTCGGCGTTGTGGCTGCGGCGGCAGCGCGCATTGCGATCAAGGGCCGTGCGGCGGCGAGGGCGAGTGAAGCCAGCGAGGGCTCGCCTGCGGCGCGCGTGACCCATGTCCGACTCCCACCTGAGCCTCCACGGATCGGCAACGATCCGTTTCGCGATCCGCCGGGTCATCCACCTATCATTGTCCTGAACACCGCTGTGCCGCCGCCGGTCCCGCCGATTGCGCGCGACGTCGAAGGCGATGAGCCACGTCATCTACGACGAACAGGATACGACGAATAGGACGACCACGGGTGGCTTGGCCCGTCCGCTCTCGGGGCCGAATAAGCCGCTCCTTCTGCTGGGCTTCAAGTACAGTAGCTTCTCGGTCCTGGTCGACCAGAACTACCGCTATGCGTACGGCTCGCTCGGCGCCACGCGCAACAACGCCAGCACGCAGGAATACATCGGCTGCTCGTACTTCGGGACCTCTGCAGGATGCGAAGCCTGGGCGGTCAACGGCGGCTATGTCGCCTGCTGGACCAGCGATCCCGCCGTGGCGGGGGTGGCGGCCCGGCTCAGCAGCGACGCGGCGTGTACTTCACCTGGGACAGCAACGGAAACTGCACCTCGATCGTCACCTCCAGCTACTCGTGTTACGATCCCAAGGCGCCATGAGGCGGGCTATCCTGTTCGGCCTCGGGTGCGCGGTCGCCGGCCTGATCGCGGGCGAGCGGCTCGAGCTCCGCTCGCTCGGCGCGCTGACGGCGCGCCTTGACACCCTGACGGCGCTCCTCCAGCTTCCGGCGGGAGCGCGAATGCCGATGGTGGCCCGGAACGCCGGCCAGATCGTCTCCGACCCGCCGGGGACTTTGTTCTGCAGGAGCTGACGCGCGCCAGGCCGGCGACCCCGGGGGGCCGGGTTCACCGACGAGAACGCCGAACCTGCCTCGTGACCGCCGTGGACAGCCGCGCCCATGTCGCCTCGGAAGCCTCGCGCGCTCCAGCCCTGCACATCGTGTGCATCCGCCGAATCAGTCTGCGCACGTAGTCCGTACATGAAGGCAGTGTGCTGTAGAGTTCGTCCGGCATGACTCTGGAGAATGCCAGGTCGACCATGTATCGTGCGTGAATTGGTTACGGAGTCCGAATATGCGATCGCAGCTCATGCGCGAGGTTCCGGTGATCAACAACCCATACGAGAGTGTTTAGAACATGATCAAAGTGACTTGGGCCCTGACCTTCTTTGTCGCCGCCGCCGCGTCCATCGACTGTAGCACGAACAGTCCATCGAGCCCCGGCGGGCTGACGCTGTTCCCGACGACGGTCTACACGGGCCTCGACGAGGGGAGCAAGTATTCGGTGCCGATCGCCGCGAGCGGCGCCACGGGTATCACCTGGTCGTCCTCCGATCCCACGATCGCGACGGTTACCGGCAATGACACCTTGGCCACCATCACCGTCGTTAAGGCGGGCAGCGTGACCATCACGGCCAAGTCGAATGGAACGACGGCGACCGCGACCGCCACGGCTGCCACCTACACGGCCGCCGACAAGGCCACCGGCCAGACCTCGTACACCAGCTCCGGCTGTGCAGGCTGCCATGACTCCGCCGGTCCGAATATCACCCCGTCCGGCATCGGCAAGCATACCGATGCTCAGGTCCTCGCAACGGTGACAATGGGCGCCAACCCCGAGGGCGGAGACATCAGCATCGGGGCGAGGGCACACACCTTCGCCGGCGTCTCGACGCCCATGGTCGCTTATCTCCGCTCGCTTGCCGCTGTGGGGCTTCCCAACCAGGACCAGTAAGCCCACGAGCAGGGTCCGAGCCGGCCCCATGGGGCCAGATCCCCGCGCGCCGGCTAGCGACGGCCTGCGAGCGCAGGCTCGCGACGGCCGATCTCGACGAGGAGATCCGGTCGACGACGCTCGGCCGCAGCCAGCAGGCATCCGTCAGGGCGCCAGGCCGAGTTGCTTCATGAACGTGAGGTTGTCCCAGAACAGGTACTCCTCGTCCATGACGCTGCCGCGCCAGTGCCCCACCGTGACCATCTCGAGGTGGAAGGCCTTGCCGGTGGGCGGGATGGACTTGCCGTCGCCGATCGGCATCGGCGCGGTGAAGGTCCCGTCCATCACGCCGACCACGCTGCTCCATTCGCCCGAGGCGAGCTTGATCGGGTGGGTCTCGATGCGGGTGTCGGGCGCGTAGACGAACATCGCCTTCAGGTCCTCGATGTGCTTGTCGATGCCCTGGGTTGTGTGGCCGTCAGGCCAGTGCACGACGATGTCCTGGGCGTGGCTCTCGTGCAGCCGGCCCCACTTCTGGTGGGTGAAGACGTCGAAGTCGAGGGTGTCGAAGGTGGTGAGGTGGGCGGCGCCGGTGCGCTCCGCTGCCTCGTAGCGGGCGAGCTTGGGCCCGGCAGTGCCGGCGGCGCAGGCGGCCAGCCACAGGCTGGAGGCGAGCGTGGCGAAGGTGGCGAGGCGGTTGCGCAGCGTGGTCGAGGTCAGCGAGCGGGTCGTCATGGGGGCCGTCCTTGTGTGATGGGCCCATTCTGCGTCGTTCCAGAACAGGTACAAGCACGCCGAAGATCGCTACAGTGTCCCGAAATGGGAACAATCGATCTCGGCCTGCTGCCGGCGTTCATCGCGGTCGCAGACGCGGCCAGCTTCTCAGGGGCTGCAGCCCGCCTCGGCATCCCCAAGTCGTCGGTGAGCCGGCAGGTCGCTGCGCTCGAGCGCGCGCTCGACGCCACGCTGTTCCACCGCACGACCCGGCGGGTCGCGCTGTCCACTGCGGGCGCGGCGCTGCGCGAGCGGGTCGGGCCGAGCGTGGCTGCGTTGCAGGCGTCGATCGCGCAGATCGCCGAGGGCCACGACGAGCCGCGCGGCCGGCTCCGCATCACCGCGCCCGTCGACATCGGGACCACCGTCCTGGCCGACGTCCTCGCGCGGCTCACCGCGCGGCACCCGGCGGTCGAGGTCGACCTGCGCCTGTCGAACACGCAGGTAGATCTGGTCGCCGAGGGCGTCGACGCGGCGCTGCGCATCGCGCTCCGCCCACTGCGCAACTCCGCGCTGGTGGCGCGCCGGCTGGCGACGATCGCGCTCCGGCTGTACGCGGCGCCGGCGTACCTGGCGCGCCGGGGCGTCCCGCGCAGCCTCGACGAGCTCGCCGGCCACGCCTGGCTCGACTTCGGCCCGCGCGGCCGCACTCAGCTGGTCGGCCCCGGGCGCGAGGCCGTGACCGCGCCGTCGCCGGCGATCGCCTGTGACGACATGTCGTGCATGCGCGAGTTGGTCCGCCACGGCGCCGGCATCGGGGCGCTGTCGTCGTTCCTGGTCGAGCGCGACATCGCCGCCGGCGAGCTGGTCGCAGTCCTGCCGCGGTGGAGCGTTCCGAGCGGCGCGCTGTGGCTGCTCCGGCACGCCGGCGCCGTGCCGCGCAAGGTCGAGGTCTTCGATCAGCTCCTACGTGACGCGCTGGCCGCGCGTCCGCTCGACGCCGGGGCCTGACCCGCGCCCGGATGCATCGGCATTGACGATGTGTGGGGTGACCGCGACCGCAGGTAGTTCCAAGATCTGGGCGTGCGGCCGGCGATCAGGTCACCGTCCTCGCGGAGTCGAGCGCTGGCGGTCTCACCGCGCACGGGGCCAACGTCGTGACGTGCGCGTGGCTCGGTGAGCCGATGACGGGCACAGCCGACCACGACGCGCGCCCGGGCGAACTTCTCATTCGAGCTGGCGACCGAGAGCGGCTCCTTGACAATCGTGGACTTGGTGTCGTGGCGGAGGCTGTGCTGCCCGGAACGAAACAGATCTGTGCACTGGATCCTGACAAGCCACGGCACAAGCTCGGAGCCCGGTCATGCACTACAATCCGCGCTCGATCAGGTTCCTGGCTCTCGAAGAGATCCGTGACTGGAGGGTAAAGCTTTATGGGATCCGCGATCGCGATGACGAACCTGAAGGTGAGTTGATCGCCGTCGCCCGAAAACTGGCCGGCCAAACCCTGCCCTGCCCCTCGGTCACGCCGGCTCGTCCCGGTTGCGCGCTCGTCGTCGTGCACCAGGCCGCCGCCTTCAACCAGATCCTCGTCGACTGGTGGGAACAAGAAAACGAACTTCGGCATCACGTCTTCAAAGCCCGACCTCACGCTCCGACCGAATTCGAGGACATCACGGCGACCGGCGAAGCGTTTTGCGTCTGGGAACTCCGGATACTGGCGCACGAGCGCGAAGCCTGGATCCGCCACGCCCTGGCGCCAATCGCGCCCAACATAGCAGCGTACCTGAAAGACACCCTCACCACCCACGAGTAGCTCGGGATGGTGTCCTGACCATCGCGTGCGGGTCGGGAACGCGGCGAGGTACCGGCGGCCGTAGCGGCGCTCCATCCAGTAGAGGCAGGGCGGCGCCTGCGGCGAGGGCCCCGCGCACATGTGTCATTGCGCGGTACAACGCTCCGATGACAACGAGCACGGCACAGCCAAGCCCCAGGGCTGGCCTCATGGGTCGTACGCGCCCGCCGCCGCTGCGAAGCGAGTCGTGGGCCGCACGCCCTGCCACGAGTCCGCGCGCCACTCAAGCGTGACGGCGGAGCTTCTGCCGGGCCTCGGCCGGACGCTCACCAGCGTCGCGATCTCGACCAGGCGCGGCGCGGTGGCGGGCTCCTGCATGTCGGGACTTCGACCACCGTCGGTGGCACTCGGGAAAGGCGCGCGCGTGACGCCGTCGCGGGGACAGCCGATTCTGGCCGCCAGCGGCGACACCGGCTGTCGAGGCGTGCCGGCAATAAGCCATTGAGATCACTCGGCTGCTTTTGAGGATCGAGTAGTAGCACCAGACGAGAGGCCGCGGAGCAGTTGCTCGGGACGCCAAGGAGGGTGTTACCATCGCCGTCGCCATGGCCCAGCTGAGATGTCGACGCTCGCCGGTCGGACGCTGTTACCCAGCTCGCGGGCTTCCTTCAGAAGCGTCGACCCAAAACCCCCAAGGAGACAAGTCATGAAGCACGTGCGCTCGCTCGTTGTGCTTGCCACGCTCTGCTGCATCGGGCTTCCGGCACTGGCCCAAAAAGCACCGCCGCCGGCGGAGGAGCCCGGGTGGGCCAAGGGGCGTCCGAAGTCGGATACCGCGATGCGGATGGCGCCGGTGGCGGCGTTTCCGATTCCGACCGCACCGGACAAGCTCCCGACCTCCAAGTTCAAGCTGCCGCCGGGCTTCAAGGTGGAGACATGGGCGTCAGGCGTGCTGGACGCGCGCGGCTTGCGCGAGGGAGCGAAGGGCAACATCTTCGTCAGTTCGCTCTTCGTCGCGAACAAGGTCTACGTGATTCCGGAGCAAGGCAATCACCAGCCCAAGGTCATCATCGACAAGCTGCCGATGGCCACGGGCATCGAGTTCCACAACGGGAGCCTGTACGTTGCGACGAGCACGAAGATCCTGCGGTACGATAACGTCGAGGACAAGCTGGACAATGTCGGCGAGCCCAAGGTGCTGTACGACAAGCTGCCCGGCGGCAACGATCACAGCTGGAAGTACCTGCGCGTCCGCGACAACAAGCTGTACTACGCCATCGGCGCCCCGTGCAACATCTGCGATCCGGGGCCGTACGGGAAGATCTACCGGATGAACCTGGATGGCAGCAACATCGAGACGATTGCCTCGGGCGTGCGCAACACGGTGGGCTTCGACTTCGACCCGAAGACCGGTGACCTGTGGTTCACCGACAACGGACGCGACTGGTTCAGCGAGGAACTGCCGAACGACGAGCTCAATCACGTGACCAAGCCCGGCCAGGAGCATTTCGGCTACCCGTTCTGCCACCAGGGCAACATCCCCGATCCGGAATTCGGCTGGGGCAAGTCGTGCGACGATTATGTCAAGCCGGCGGCCCTCCTGGGGCCGCATGCGGCCGCCCTGGGCCTGACGTTCTATCGCGGCAAGATGTTCCCGGCCAAGTACCAGGGTGCGATGTTCATCGCGCGCCACGGTCCGTGGAACCGCACCAAGAAGTATTCCGACATCTCGGTGGCCTGGCCCGACGGCAAGGGCGGCGCGCGGGTCGAGACGTTCATGACCGGCTTCGTCGAGAACAACAGCTATCTCGGTCGTCCGGTGGACTTCCTGGTGCTCAAGGACGGATCGATGCTCGTGAGCGACGATCACGCGGGCGCCATCTACCGCATCAGCTACGGCAAGTGACGACGAAGTGGGCTGCAGGCCTGTTGTCCTGCGCGGTCGCGGTGGCGCTGGCGCTGAAGGTGGTCTCTCCGCAGGTCGGTGGCCAGCAAAAGACCCCGGCGGCCCCGGCTAGCACCAAGGCGACTGGCAAGGCGCCCGCGGCGACGCCCCACGCGCCCGCGGCGACGGCCTACGTGCCCGCGGGGGCGTCCTACCCGCAGCGCTTCGCCGCCCTGTGCGCGACTTGTCATGGAGCCAACGGGCGCATGGAAACGCCGCTCACACCGGTGCTGGCCGGCCAGCCCTCGCTGTATGTGATCACGCAGCTGTTCCTGTTTCGCGAGGGCCGGCGCAGCAACGAAGCCATGACGGCCGTGGCCAAGACCCTGACCGACGACGACCTGCGGGGCTTTTCCGAGCTCATCGGGACCCTGCCACCCGTTCCTCCCCCGCCACCGGCCACACCGCCCGACCCGATCCGCATGGCCAGGGGGCAGGCGCTGGCGGAGCAACACAAGTGCGTGTTCTGTCACGGTGCGGGCCTGGGCGGTGGCGAGCAGGTGCCACGCATAGGAGGCCAGCACGAGGACTATCTCAAGGCGAGCTTGCGCGGGTTCCAATCGGGCTCCCGCCCAGGGTACACGCAGGCCATGGGGGCGGCGGTGAGCCAGATCCCGGCGGAAGACCTGGACACCCTGGCGTATTACGTGGCGCGGTTCGGTGGCCCTGCGGAAGCACTCACCGGGAAGTAGCGGCAGGTCCGCTGCTCTCGGGCTATCCGTCATGACGTGAATCGCCGAATGCGGTGCCCTCACGATCGAGGAGCAAGGTCCGCACCACCGCACTCGGCATGCGGCCGCGGCATCAAGGGTGCGCCAGCCGACGCGAATCCCCCGGTCAGGTCATCGACGTACAGCCCTGCGATGATCTGGGCGTAGCAGTCAGCTCGCGACGCGCCTGGCGATCAACTCGATGACCTCGTGGGCCGAGAGCACGGCGCCTTCTTGCCAGGCGTTGATGTAGCTCATGTGCTCGCCGGCGAAGTAGACCCGGCGATCGCCCTTGCACAGGACCGCGTAGTCGGTGGCGCGCTGCTCGGGCTTCCAGGCGACCGAGAGGCCCTCGCTGAACGGCGTGCGGGTCCACGACACCGAGACCGGATTGTGCAGCTCCTTGCCGCGGCCCGGATGCATGCGCTCGATCACGCGGCGCGAGACCTCGGCGCGCTGCGCGACGGTCATCGCGTCATAGGCCAGGGTCCGCGCGGCGCCGCCGGCCACGCCGAGGGCGTAGGCGCCGATCAGGATGCCGGTCTGCTCACCGAAGTTGTCGCTCGGGTACCAGACCACGGTGCTGGCCTCGTCGGTGAACGCCAGGCCGCCGTAGATCGCGTCGTCCTGCTCCCAGAACCGGCGCGACTCCCACGCCAGCTTCACCGCGCCGTTGTAGCTCGCGGCCTTGATCGCCGCCCTGGTCGGCGCGGCGAAGTCCGCGTCGATCTTGGCGAGCACGACGAGCGGGATCGTGCAGATGCAGTAATCCGCGCTGAGCGTGTGGTTGCCGCCGCCGTCGCGGTAGGAGATCGCGACCCGGCCGTCGCCCTGGCGGATGCGCGTGACGACCGATCCCAGGCGCACCTTGTCTTCGACCTGCGCATGGATGGCGTAGGCGATGCGATCCATGCCGCCGACGGGCTGCAGCATCGGGGCCTGCTGATCGATGCCCTCCTCGAACACCAGGCCAGAGCCCCAGAAGCTCGCGCGCTGCATCGCCGCGAGATCGAGCGCGGCGACGCGCTTGGGAGCATGGTCGTAGCCGCCCGGCGCGGTGGCGTATCCCGAGCGCAGCGAGCCGCCATACGCGAACGCGGGATCGAGATCGCCGTAGGCGCGCAGGTAGGCGAGCAGCTGCTCCTTGTCGACGCCGGTCAATTCCTGATCGAGCGCGCCCTTGTTCACGGCCTTCGCCAGCAACTCGGAGAACCGCCCGCGCGTGTCGTTCACGGCCTGGCGCTCCGACACCTCCACGCCGCCGAAATCGAGCTTCACGCGTCGGTCGACATTGACCATCACCTCCATCGGCACGCGGAATTGCCTGGCGTACGCCAAGATGGCCGTGTGGTCGCCGGGGATGCGGGCGGGGCCGGCGTTGAAGTAGTGGCCCGGCGCGAAGTGCGCTTCCTGGTCGGGCTGGCCGTGCTGGACGATCGTCGTTCCGCCGCGGATCGACCATGCCCGCCCGCCGACGCGCTCGCGCGCTTCCAGGACGGTGACGTCGTACCCCGCCTTGCCCAGCTCGTAGGCCGCCGCGAGCCCGGCCACGCCGGCGCCGAGAATGGCGATCTTCACGCCGTTGACCTTGGGCAGCGCGGACGGCCCGGCATAGGCGCGCGGGGACCTGAGCAGCCCCAGGCCGAGCATGGTCACATAGACGGCGCTCTGTCCGCCCGCCCTGGCGATCGCGTGCAGGAATTGACGGCGCGTTTGTCTCATGGCGTTCCACTTTCTGGCGAGAGAGCGTGCATGGGCCTGCCGGAGGTCCCGGAGGGCGCGGAGGTCGCGGAGGTCGCGGACCTCAGTGCGGATCCTTCACGGCGATCCCCATGACCTCGAAGTGAGCACCACGCAGCAACTTGTCCGTGCCGAGGAATGCGCGCGCCGGAAAATGGTCGTGAAAGTACGTCCGATAGATCTCGTTGAAGGTGTCGTACAAGGCGAGATCCGAACAGAAGATCTGCACACTCACCATGTCGTCCATCTTGAAGCCC
>Ga0307508_10003808_pt1 | contig 15053 bp, 3 predicted proteins | sample 9_EM_MG_FD_203089 | JGI IMG/M metagenome (GOLD analysis project Ga0307508, IMG submission 203089) | Populus trichocarpa ectomycorrhiza microbial communities from riparian zone in the Pacific Northwest, United States - 9_EM | ecosystem: Host-associated > Plants > Roots > Unclassified | place... | reverse complement strand
TAAGGGAAAGAAAGCAAAGAAATCAGGGATAGCAAAGTTGGAGAAGAACACATCACCTGTATAGCTGTTGACTATATGTCATCGGTGAAGGTTTGGATTTGTATATCTTTTTGGATTTGATGGGGGTGAGGAGTAGGATGATGGATCCGGGATATAAATGTTGAACTTGGAAAGAAACAGCATGCACGAAAAGTCAGGACATCATAGCTAGTCCCAAACCAGTTCTAAAGAAACAAAACAGACATCTGAGGAAGGACACTCAGATTCTAACGAAAAAGGCATAGATTCCTCTATCCTGTGTACTTCTTTAACAGATTGCCATATGGTTTTGTCTTGTGAAGCTGTGAGGATGCCAGTGAATATTCTTTTCCTTACGGACCCTCCAATAAGATCGGACATAGATGGATTGAGCATCGCGGTCTCTGTGCTGACTTCATAGCATGCAGAAGAATATTATAGAAAAAAAATTTATGTGGAGTAAATAATTGGTTTCCAACATGATTGTTGGCTTATATTCAATAAGTTTAGTGAATAATCTTGTGCTTCTTAAGGATTTTAATTAATCATCATAACATTCCAAACAAGTAACAAGGAGGGGGAAAGAGCAAGAATTAGGTTAATAATTGCATTGACTTACCTATATATGTTGCAGAAGTGTAACTAAAATTTCAAGAAAGAATTTTATGGGTCCAATTTGTTCGAGCTGCAATCAATTTTAATATTTGCATTGTAAAATTCAATCTTGCCAGGATGCAATACCCAACGAATACTTCAATTTCTTGTGATTGTATGACCTATAATTTTCTTTCTTTTTCTTTTTCTTTTTCTTTTTCTTTTTTCCTTTCATATTTTGCTCCGCTGATAAATATAGCCTGAAAGGTGAATGCTAAATTAACATATGGTACAACAGCTTGGCTTTTTCAATACAGTAATTGATGGTTTCACTTTACTTCTTAAAAATTTTGAGGATTTTTTTTTAATTTTATTTTTTAATATTAAATTTATTGGGTATAGAGCTTCATAATTTATTTTGATTTATCTGTTATGTAGTTATTTTAGTTTCATGACCAAGATCGCAAGTTTTGCGGGTTAATCGTGTTGACTCAGGTTATTTTTTTTATCTATTTTTTAAGCATTGTTTTTTAATTTTATTATTTAATATTGGATTGATTGAGAATCAGGTTTTATAAAAAAAACATTTATTCGATTTCCATGGAATTGGTCCTGGTTTTCTGAGCCGGGTTTGGCAAGTTAACCCGGGTTAACTCTGGTCTTTTTTTATCCTTTTTTTATTTGATTTTTTTTCAATTTAATCCTTCAAAATTGGGTTTATTGTAATTGAAATTTATATATAAAAAAAATTATTTGTTTTTTAAGGGGTTCTCGGTTTTATGACCCGGGTCATGAATTAAGCTGGTTGACTCAGTTTTCTTTTCTTTTTTTATTTGATTTTTTTAATTTCATCCTTCAATATTATGTTAATTGGTAATTAGGCTTCATAATTTGTTTTAGTTTGCAATCATAAGGTTATTCCAATCTCATGACCTCAATTACAGGTTTGATCGGTTGACTCGGGTGGTTTTTTTTTTTAATTTCACCTTTCAATATTAGATTGATTGAAAATTGAATTTCATAATTTGTTTCGGTTTACTTTCTATAAAGTTATCCCGGTTTTATGATTCATGTTTGGCAAGTGAATCCAAGTTGATTCAACTCATTTTTTTATCTAAATTTTATTTTAAATTTTATCATTCAATATTTGATTGATTAAGAATTGAGTTTTTTTTTTACTTTCTATAAAGTTATCATAGTCTCATGATCTGGATATCAGATTTGACAGATTAACTCGAGTTGATTTGAATCGATCTAATATATATGTTATTGTTTTAATATTTATAAAAATATGTTGTACTAATTTTTTTAAGTTAATTAAATTATATTTTAAATCATCATGTTACATTAAATCAATTCTTATATAATTTTTTTATTATAAAAATATATTAATAAAACCTAAATATTTTTTTAATACTAAAAAAAAAAAAAAAAAACTAATTTGAATGGCAGCGCAGCGTGGGAAGAATCTAGTACATGCTATAGCTATACATGCCAGGTGACCATATACGATTTAGAGAAAAAGCAAGACTTGAAATGAGAGGAAGCACATGGCTTTTATGTGCTGTACCGTATGTGATCCATGATTCATCACTTCACGAGTTAGCTAGCAGCTTCATAATTGACTGCTTGTCATGTTGACAATAATTCTTAACAGCAGAAACTAAATTAAAAGGACTACTTAATTATGATGGATGCAATTCTCATGAAGATTAAGGGGAAAAAAGATAATAATAATTCCAAATTTAATTAGATGAAATGAGAACCACACTCAAACAGAATACCTTACAAATGCAATGACCGCAGCAAGATCATGTTTCTTCTGCGCATAGCAAACTATTATTATTTTTTATTTTAGTTTAACGTGGGTGTTCGGGTCAGTTTCGTGTACCTCGACTAATTCCACGGGCCCTGAAGTTAATGACCATATAAGCCTCCAGTGGCCATCATATGAGCAACCATAGGACTCGAATCTGAGACTATAAAGGGAGCAAATCTCTTGATCTCAAGTTTTTATCACTGAACTACCACCTAAATTATTATTATTTATTTTTATTAGTAGTAGTTAATTATTTGCTTTTTTTATGTAAACGAATAATTAGACATGGCCTTGGTAAAATTCATTGCACCGAGTTAGTATATTCACAACATGAAAGCAACTCATCATCTGACATTCAAGAAGAAGAAGAAGACAAACGTAGCCGCACTGTAAAGATTCTCAGGAACAAGAAAAAAAAAATAGTAATCAAAATAATCTTCAGTGGTAAAAGTGCTTTTCTATGGGCTATCAGTACAGAGACTCAAGTTTATTTTCTTACTTTCTAAACAGTGCCAAACAATCAACTTTGTAATTTGGATAGCTGTTCTTTACCAAACTAGCGTTCCCCTGCTAGCAAAAGGTTAAATTATTGGATGAGATAGTTTTAATAATCAAGTAGTTATCGGTTTAAAATTCATCATCCTTATTTATTTGATAATAAATTAAGTATAAGATAATATGAATCTGTATAAATTTCAAGAACTTTCACTTGAGGAAATATGTTAGAAAATAATATAAATAATATCTTGAGACCTCACCTAACAGCTTAAACTATTAGGTGAGATGATTCTTTAACAAAAAGGTTGATCAATCTTCAAATTTTGTACATTTTATTAAAAAAAACAACTGATTTCGTAAAATATTTAATCACCAATGTTTTACAATCACTATTACTACTATTACTACCACTCGATCACAACTATTACCCATAGTTATAAAACTCGACCCTTCCTAACAAGTCGACTGAGGTCCCTAGCAACCCGAGACCTTGAATGAGATTCAAATCACAAAACTTAAGCAACCCGTCTAGTCAACCCGAAATCTAGTGTAACCAAGATTAGACCCAACTTTTTATATATATATATATATATATATATTTATAAACCCTAAAAATATAAAATTACTTCATAAATACTTAGTCTTGCGTATCTTTTTTTATAACTTACATCCACGTAGATTGTTTCTTAACTTTTTTATGAGAGATAATTATATTACACTTCATATTTTCTTATAGTCTATATCTACATAAATTATTTTTTAATTTTTTAATGTGGGATAACTATATATAATTTATATTTACATAAATTATTTCTTAACTTTTTGATATGTGATAACTATATACTACATTTTATGTCTTATATTTTTTTATATAACTTACATCCACATATATTGTTTCGAAATTTTTATATATGAGATATTAAAATCTCAAACATAATTTTTTTTTTATTTTCCTATTCAATTTGTGTGACCCAATACCCGATCTCTTGATCAAATCAACCCCTAATACCAGATTTAATAACTATGTTATTAACACCACCACCATGGTTGTTGCCAACCATTACCATCATGCGCTTTGCAAACACCATCACCTACTATCATCAACACCATTCCATCAGGAGAATATATTTTTACCATCATTTTCTCCTTCTATTTTTCATAATTAATAACCACTACCATCATCAACACCCTTACAATTATAAAAAAAATCTTTACTATCATTACCACCATCACCATTTTTTTTTCTATCATATTTTTATATTATTATTTATCAAATATTATAAAATTTACTACAAGTAAAATATTTATACAAAATAAATTCCTTAGAAATTAAGAGTTCTTTTATCTAATTTTCGAGGTTCGCTTTTCTAATTTACCTTCATAGACGTTCATATTTAATTATACTTCTTGCAATACCTTCTTTATATATTTTAGAAATTATCACTCTTGATAATTTTTTGAATTTATAATATTTCTAATTCGCAACACTAAAATATGCAAGAGCGTTGAGTTAAGCGCACATGTTAATAATCAAAATTCTGCATGCGATACACATCTGGTGATGGTACCAGCACCATGGAATTCAAGTCAATCAGCATTAATGCTTTTACAAATTATTTTATGATCGTAATGTAGTTTTTTTTATACTACATGTTTATTGCTGGTTTGGTTTTTGTTTTTTACCAAGATCTTATTCTTCTCTTTTGTTTCATGTATAGGTGCAAGCTCTTTGCTCCCATTAATTGTGATTTTTATTTTGCTTTTTTATCTTTTCAAATGCATAATTAGAATATTATAGGAATTCAATGTAATAAGACTTACTAGCTTCGGTGCTCGTGCTTCATCATAAGGCTAGCTATATTATTTTTTTATGTAAAAAATAATATTCAAGTGTTGAAATAAGATAAAAAAATATATATAAAAAAGTCATGACAAACTCGTAATCATATTAATTAGAGTTGAGTCAACTCGGGATATTTTATCAAACTCGTTACTTAAATCATGTGATTAGAATAACCTAATAAAAAAAATTATAAAACTTTTTTTTTGAAAAAAAAAAATATGTTAACTTTTTATACCTATGACTTGAGTCACTAGACCCAAAGCATCCAATTTGAAAAAAAAAAAACAGGAAGTTTAATTTCCAATCAATTAAATAATAAAGGATGAAATTGAAAAAAATAATTTTAATTATACAAAATGATTAAAAATAACAATTAAAAGAGTGAGGATCAAAATTAAAATACAAAATAAATTTTATATTTAATTGAAAGGTGAAATTGAGAAAAAAAATCAATTTAGTAAAATGAAACAAATAAAAAAGAATGAGGATCAATATTGATAAAAAAACAAATAAAAACAATATTGTAATTAAATGGTAACATTGAAACGAATAATAACTTTTATAAAAGGATAAAAAACAATTAGAAATCAAAATAACAAGGACCATTAGAAAATATAATATCATCAATTTGGATTGAATAATGAAATTGAAAATAGATAAAACTTCTATAAAATGAAACTATTTATATTTATTAATTTAAATAATAAAGATCATAAATTATCTATTTATATTTATTAATTTAATATAATAGATTAATTTTTATTTATGAAACTATTAAAGATTTAATTTAATTTAATTGCACTTAACATAAATTAATTATTTTAATTTTCTACTTGCCATTAAATATAATAAATGAAATATTGTTATGATTTGAACATTGAATATTATTTAATTTTTATGTGTGAAATAAATTAAAAATAAATAAAATAATTATTTTGAAGAAAAGACTAATAAATAAATTATGTTTATAATTTATAAGGAATTAGATAAGATTATTATTGTTATTTCATCATGTTGTTGTTTTATCCTATCACGTGATTACGAAATGCAATTAGAGTACGATCGAGTATGCACATAAAGCTAGGTGCTGTGATTCTTATTACTTCTCAAGATTTTTTTTTAATTAAATCCCCATTCTATATTTTTTAAATAATCGAACCAAAATGAATAGAATACTTTCACAAACATTATTTGCATATGAACTATATATACTCATTATTCATGTAAATATATTCCAATTTGATTCAACATTTATTTTTCATCTATTTCATTTTAATTCAGTAAAGGGGTAGATAAATGCAAGATAACAAGCCAAATTTATTTGCAATCAATATTTGCTTAATTTATATTTTTGAGACATGAAGGTATATTTATTAAGAATAAGGATTCAATTAAAAATAAAATTGTCAACACTTGCATGCCTTAAACATGAATTATGATGATAGCATATATTGGACTTGATAAGAATTAATCCTTCTCATGTCTAAATTTGTCACAAAAACAAAATTCATGCCTCTCATGCATGAAGTGTGGAATAAGCTTGTCCAACATCATTTAATTTCTCAACATTCCATACTACCCATTATCTTATTTATTATTGATTGAGTTGTTTTTTAGTTTGGTTGACTTAAAGTTTAACCTATATTTTTATTAAAAATGAATTTTACATGCAAGGGCTTAATTGCAATGCCTTTCCTGTTTTGAGTGACTGAATTACATATAATATAAAATTACAGAATAAAAAAACTTTCAAGTAAAAACTGAAATGCTATAAAAATAAAATAAATTGTTAAAAATTAAAATGAACTATTGAAAAAACTTTATTTAATCTTGTCCCATCAAGTACACCAAACACAAAACAATAACATGTATTTGATCAATCCAATCTTATCTATTTGACTAGTACAATCCATTTTCACTTATTATGTTCTCTTCAGCGTATATATCCAACATAATGTTTTTATAACACAACATAAATGTGCCAATATAATTCAAAAACTCTGAAAACATGGACACTTGAAGTTTTGCTTTTGAATTTATAATGTGAGAAATTAAATTTGATTTATTAAATTAAATTTGATTTATTAAATTTACTTTAATTTAAATAAATTTTCATTGAATTAAAGTGAAATTTATTACAAATATACCTTGAATCGAATTATGTATACATAAATAGACGTCACTTGTTATATAAGAGATATACGAAATAAAATTTTAATTAAACCAAAACAATAGGAATTTTAAGCAGTCATAATTAAAGATTACGGCAAACTCTTTTGTATATATGATGCAATTGAAAAAATTAATTAATGAGAAGTTTAAGCAGTCATAAAGATTATGGAAAACACAAAGAGTTAACCGCTAAACCCTTCTGTTAGTAGGCTGAAAAGGCTGGGTTATTTCCTCCTTGTAATCCCTACTTTTGTCTTGTGTATATTTTCCTCCTCCGTATTCCTTTTTGCTAGCTAGCCTCTAATTTTTTGGCTCTAGCATCGTTCAATAATTATATATAATCGATTATTATACGCACAATTTGAAACATGATACAATTAATGTTGAACTTTGTTTTTAATCTAATCTAATCTAAGTACACTAATAAAACGGTAGCATTTTGCATGGAATTCTACGATGTGGTTACGTGGATTGGCCACGAGTACGAGGCATGTAAGCACCAATTAATCAATTATAATTAATTTATCACATATTAAAATTAACAATATAAGATGGATCCCTCTTAACATGTACTGTGCAAATAAAAAGATCACAAATTTTAAAACATTGATAAATCTTTAAGAAAGAGAAGCCATGAAAAAAGTTTTTGAAACTCGAATACAATTTTTTTACAATGTTTTTATTATTTGTTATATTTTATTATATATTAGTTGAGATTTCACCTTCTAAATTTTAATTTAATATTTTTATATTACATTTTTTTTACACAACAAATGAGGGGAAAAGAAAAGGCAAGGAAGTCTCTAAGTTTAGATCAAGCTTTATCAAATGTCCCTTAATTTATGAAGTTATGACAATGCAAAAGCTAGCTTACCTCTGTGGCATTTTACACTCATTGCTTTTTAATCGAGCCGTTTCTTTGTGAAATTGTGAAATTACAACACATAATTTGTAATATTATTTTCTTCAAATTCAAGAATAATTATGAAGTTTCTACATGAAGGGCTTTTTCTTGAGCTAAATAAATATGATTCAAATGAGATTTCAAATTATGAAAGCGTCTAGATTAAAGTTTAGAAGTTGAGTTCTAAATGCTTTAAGATTAATTGACCTAAGTAATCATTTTTATGAGCATTAGTTTTGAAATTGAGCTTGTTCAAGCAAACAAAACGGTAATTATATCATTTCTCAAAGAAAAAATAATTGTATGAATTAGTGAAATACACGGAAAAAATCAGGGTAAAAGATATATTGATATTGATATTGTCAAATTGTTGTTCAAAACTTATTTGTACACAATCATGCTATTAAAATCCAACCACCATAAGCAATTAAGGACATTAGAATAGCTTTAAGACCTGATTAAGCACACATTGTTTGCGGTTATAATCTATAGATGTGATCTGACCGTGAACATTCCTCCCGACCTCTTTCTCTCTTAAAGATCTAAGAACAAACAGAGTGATTTATTGGCTGTGACATGAGATAATGACTGAGATAAGACCTCCACGGCAAAAAATGCACCATGAGGGCCGACTTTTTCTGATTTTTCCACAAAAAAATGTAGGTTTCGCAAAGCTTAAATACATGGAGCTATAAAAAGAAGCAAGGGGCATATATATGCAGCTGTACCCAGAGGTTAAAACGATCGGCCGGCCAGCATTTGTGGGAGAGAATCTTTATCGTTATCTAGCCCAGTGAGCCGCAAAGAAGAGAAAAATAAATAAGGAAACAGGAGCCCTAGTAACCCATAAACGACCAGATTTAGAGTTGGAAATGCTCATTCTATATATTATTTCCCACAGATCTCGACCATTTCATCATGGGTTTTAATTTCCCAGAAATGCGCAGATCAAGCTGAATCACTGGATCGGAGTTAGCCAAAACCCTAAATTAAAGAAAGCAGATCAGCTGCAAGATGTCCTTAAAAAAAAAACACATGGAGAGAGCAAAATTCTGCGAAAAACAAATGATTATCTGACATAACAAGTATGTTAGTTTTTCTGAAGAAAAAGAAAATCGCCCAAAAACCCAAGCATTGATCAAGCCAAGAAAACATGACTCAGATCAAGAATTAACCTTATCTGCAGCACGATCAATTTCCACCCACAAACAGACAGAATAAGAGAGAGAGAGAGTCTTGTAAACCCTAGAGTGTTAAACTGATAAAAAAAATTCCTGGTATATTTTCAACAAGAGACTGAAATACCATCCGCTTATGTTTAAACTTAGAAATTCTTGAATGAAAACAAAGCCCTAGAGAGAGTGTGTGTGTGAAATCATAATCTGCCAATTAACTCAGTACTCCCAGAAAAAACCTAGGAGAGAGAAGAAAAGCATCACTGAGTGGAGGCAAAGGTTGTGTTGCATCAACAATGGCAGAAATCATAGTTACAATTCATAGCCATGCTAGACAAAAGAGAATTCAACATATCTGTTTTGTCTTTGAGTGGTTGGACCATTTTTGAAGAAGTGGAAAACCCGAAAAAATAAAATAAAAATGAGTGACTTAATTATCAGACCAACTAAAGGAAGATAAAGAAGAAAAGGGAAGTGGTATAGATAGTACTGTGTGTGCAGAAGATAGAATAAAATGTCTCCCTTTCCATTTATGTGGGTGTATGCAATGTAACTCATTATTTGTGCAAGAATATTAACTACACACCACAGGCCTTTTCGGTCATTCATCTCTAACACTCTTCTTCAATGCGACCTAACATGTACTGTGCCACTTGTGATTTTGATTTGCTTAGCTAGCTAGCTAGGTACCTACTTTTTAGCTGGGGAGGACCATGATGGTTATGTGTTGTGATAAGGACTAACACTTTTAATTAATTGATGTTTTTTTAATTTTTTTAATACTAGTATTAAAATAATAAAAAGAGGCTTTAAAAAATATTAATTTAAAATTTTTTCAATTTTTTATTTTTAAAATACGAAATAGCCGCACTTTTTATATCCAAAATACATGAGAACTTGAAAGGGTATTCTCGGTGAAAGCTTCGTCATTATGTGCCATACATGTACACTACTGTTACAGCAAGAGATCATGTTCAACAGTAAAACAGAGGATTAAACGAACAAGCGCAGGACGGATTCGATTGAGATTTGTATTCATAACTAGTTTTGTAACTACGGATATGGCAAAGCAGAAAGGTAGAAGTTGAGAATACCGTTCCCCCTACTCCACATCGCAGTGGTTTGGGGGCAAAAAAGGTGGAGATTTATCTGGACGAAGCAAGGTGGATTCAATTGCATCTAAAAATCACACAATATGAACTAATAAATAGTATCAAAGATTATGCTTTGGAAAAGTTGGGAACATTGGGTTCTAATTAACATATGGAACCACAGATAAAGACATCAAGGAATCAAGCTACTGATTAGGAAAGGTTTAAACTAGCAATTAGTGTTTGATTGGATAATTAGTAGAAGTCAGGTAGGGGACACCGTTAAGGGGTATACGGCTTAAAATACCATCTCAAAAAATTAGAAAATAATGTTTAATATTGAAGTTCAATTTTGCATTTGAGAATTTTGAAATTTTATTTTAGTTTTAAATTATTTTTTAGTGTTTTAAGATTTTTTTAATATGCTAATGGTAATAATAAATTTTAAAAAATAAATAAAAAATTATTTTAATATAATTTTAAATAAAAAAATAACATTTATTATACTCTTAAATAAACCTAAAGAAAAAAAGAGTGATATCCGTGTTTCTGGTTCACATTGAATTATGAAATTTTCTTCTTTTCAATTTTTTTTTACAAGGAATCTAGAACATTACTACATACTACCATATGTGTAATATAACACATAAAACTCGACAGCGTTGGCATTCTATGCTTTTAGTAAATTAAGATGTTATATCATGTTAAAGAGAATTAGAAACAAATCATTCCACATCTCTAAAAAAGAGGTGCCAGAGAAATTATCTTAACTGTAAATTATAAAGCCTTCTTCATTTATTTTGAAGAAGGATTGACCGACACTATACAAATTATTAGTTTAATATGTTTTATAATTAATTGGTTGATTATATGTGGTATTATTATATTTATATAAATATATATATATTATTAATAAATTTTTAATTTATTTTTAATATTCATATAATATTATATTGATAAATCTAGAGTAAAGATAAAATCCATATGATAAAAATTCTTTGCAAAAAATATTATAAAGATATTATAATTATGAGATTTCTATTGCATCAAAGTATTGTTTATAAAATATTCCTAATTCATACTCCCTTAAATACTAGATATTCATTAGAGTTTTAAAAATTGATACATATTATATATTTTTTTCTTTTATGAAAGGAAGTAATTGTTCTCATAAACTGAGGTATAAGGGATATCTAAAACTACTATGTAGGTGCTTGTTATAAGACATGTGTATTGAACTGACCCGCATGAGAATTTCATATTGAGAAATTACTTATGTCTATAGAAAGGCTCACGTGACGGTTATGTAAGTGGTCCTTAGACTCAATATCACTAAATTATCTTATATAGAGAATGTCATGCTTTGATTATGTTACATGTTAACTTAATCAAGATAATAAAATGATAGGCATTGGGTATAACATGAACTATATGAAGGTACTTGAGTGATCAAGAGAGGATTCATCACCCTGGGTGAATTAGAGAAAATATTTCATTTATTATCATATAATATTTACTAAGAAATTCATGGTCAATGTGGAATAAGATTTGAAAAGAGTTTCAAATCTTATTCAAATGATCAACGACTATTATGAAAAGAATAAACATGATTTAACATGGTGGATATACTCCATGCTTTAATGTTAAATAAGATAAAAAAATATTAATTACACCGAAAAAACGGTCACTAAAAGGTTTAGTCAAACCACTAATAACATTTCTAATATTTGGTGGATTATTACACGTTGCTAAACAATGCACATGATCTTCAAATATAAATTAATCAATTGTTTAATTAATAATAAATTAAATTGTTTAATTTATTTAATTAGAATTAGAATTTATATTTGAGACAACATATTAAGAACCTAATGGGTCATATACATTAATAACCATTAGTCAGAAATTAAAATGAGATGATTTAATTAAATATGACTTGATTAAAATATATTTTAGAAATTAAGGATTATAATATAATTAATACATGGATTATATTTCTAGATCTAGAAAAATCAAGGACTTGATTGAGTTATTTTATAAAATTGTCCTGAATTAATATATAAATATTATTTAGGAGAAAAATTGATATTTTTTGCTAATTTATAGGATTTTTTAATATTTCCCTATAAATAGTAAACCTTGCATCTTATTTTTTTAGAGGTTGTCTGTTAGATAAAAAAACTACAAAAATATAGAATTAAAGTCAGCACTCTAGGCATAACAATCCTTGTTTTCTAAATAGAGATTTAAGAGATTTCTCATTGATGGTTCGTGTGGATTACCATTAGAAACCGGACAAATTGGATCACTAATAGTTTATGACAACTCAGCCTTTAAAGAATTATTCAAGGTAAAAAAAAAATCAGATCTTCAGGTAATAGATCCCTAAACAACTCTAAATCTGTCTGACAAAATTCCAAAAACTCCTGAATAATTTTATTTTATAATTTCCAGTACATATTCGAAAAACCAACATAAGTAGCCCTATAAGATGCAATAGTCTAGTAAGTTTGTTAAGTACAATATTTGAATTATGGATTAGTTTATGCCAAAATTCTATGTTTAGAATTTTTTACAGTTAAACCATAAAAAGTAATCACAGATCAAATAGTTTGTGGTTTGATCATACAGTTCATCTAATTTTGAACCATTAAAGATTCCTAGCATAATCGAACTAAAATAGAAGCAGGTACACAGATGCCCTAATTGAATTGGCCGTCCGGTTCGGTTTTAAACGACCTTAGTTAAAAAATGCGGGGTTGATTGGCTTTGTTAATACAAATATTCTTTACAAATAAAAGCATCCATATTAAAGCACTTAAACATGTTTAAGCATATGTCGTTAGTGTGATCAGAAATGGTTATGGCTTTGTAAATCCAATTGTAGGTTTTTCAATGAACATATTATATTTATGTATAATATTATAGTGGAAATTTTAATTGATATTTCAACATTAAAATTGAAAAATAATTGAATTGAAAAATTAAGGAAATTAAAGAGAAATAATATATACTATGCTATATAATGAAAAGATAAATTTAAGACAAATGACATGTGGTTTACGTTTTCGTATGATTTCTCTTGATAACTAAAAAATAAAATAGTAATAATAAGAATGCAACCACACAGAATAATAAAAAAAAAAAAAATTGAAATGAAATTACTAAATATCATATAAACAAACCGAATCCACATACATAAAAATATATTTATTAACCAAACAAAGAAAATAACGTTTATATTAAACAAATATCAAGGAATATATACATGCACAACATCAATAAATTAAAGTTTTAGTATCTTAATTGGTTTATAAAATAGGTTTAAAACTAAAAGGGTGGGTTTTAACTAAATTTTTTGTCCATCCATGTAAAATATAAGGAAAATTAAATGGGATGATGAATTTAACAAGATTTTAATGTATACAACAGAAACAACAGAGGGTTTAAAAACAAAAACATAAATGATTATAAATCGAATATAATGAAAAAACATGGGTCAAATACAAGAAAAATAGTAAAATAAAAATAATTATAAGAGTGTTATATGATTAAGACACATGGAATATTGCTATATAATAAAATTTTAACCAATATTATTTTGTCATGTATTAGAAAATTAACGCATAAAACGTTTCATATATTCAGGTAAAAATAGAAAAGTTAAATAATTGATACCAAGGTTAAAAAAAGGAGAATTAACTAAAAACTTTGAATTACAATTTTTTTAACATATGTTTACTGTAAATTGTTTTGCTTAAATCAAATGAAAACTGATCACATCATAAGTTTCGATTTAAGATGCATTTTGAATATTTTTTTTTTATAAGAAGTAAAAGAAAAAGAAAAAGAAAAAGAAAAAGAAAAAGAAAAAAACTATCTCTTCCACTTTGTTTGGCAGTAGGGATTGAATGATGGATACGAGGAGAAAAGGATAAGGATCCAATGAGGCATTAATTAGAAGAATCCCTCGAATCCTTTCTCCCTTGTAATTTCAAATAAATTTAATTTGGGTATATTGGCTGTATTTATCGGGAGGGATTGAGAATGAAGGGTGGGTGTATCCTTCATTTGGTAAGAGAGACAAGGAGGATCCAATGAGAGATTGGAGGGATCTCTCCAGTCCTTCCTCACTTATAATTTTCAATCATTTCAATTTAAATGGGATTAACTCGTATCTTTCCTTTTCTTTTTTAGCGAATTTATCCATCTGGTCTCTCTTGTCTATCCCTCCACTTTACCTAATTTATTCTCCCCTCGATATATATGTCGCTCTTGACTGACAAACATAGCCTTAAACAAGATCAGCCCACATTAACTTATAAAGTTTATGATAATATAATTGTTGAATTATCTAATATATTTCTTTCACAAAAACAGCAACAATTAAGAATTCATATTCGATATATATATATATATATATATATATATATATATATATATATATATATTTCTTAAAATGTTGTATTACTTTTTTATTTTAGTTGGTTTTAGGATAGAAATTTTCTAATTTTAATTTCAATAAATAAAAAAAATATTAAACATCGATTCTACTTTGAAAATTTGGGTTAAGCATTTTTAATAGGTATGATATCTATTGATATTCTTGTTTAAATATGTAATAATAATAACTACGACAATAATCAAATAAAATTACAATAATATATTCAAATAACTAAACAATTGACTATACATAAATAATCAAACGATATCAAAATTATTTGCTATCCTAGTAAGTAGTTAACAAAGTAAACTAATTGATGTAAGAGCAAATCCTAATAGCGTAATATAACCACTGCCATATAATTAGAGTTTTATCTTTATCTGTATATTTTGGATGGCTAAGATTATTTTTAAGGGTTTATTTCTTTTTTAGTTAGGCTTTGCTTAGTATTTAAGGGTTGCTATATATATATATATATATATATATATATATATA
>Ga0307508_10003807_pt1 | contig 15059 bp, 6 predicted proteins | sample 9_EM_MG_FD_203089 | JGI IMG/M metagenome (GOLD analysis project Ga0307508, IMG submission 203089) | Populus trichocarpa ectomycorrhiza microbial communities from riparian zone in the Pacific Northwest, United States - 9_EM | ecosystem: Host-associated > Plants > Roots > Unclassified | place... | reverse complement strand
AGCACTCGATTTCGCATTTAAGAATGCAGGTAAAGTACTGCTATTAGAAGCAGGAGGTCCCTTCTTCACCTTGGCAAATTTATTTGAGAATGGTGCCTGCATTTATGAAATTCAGTTAGGATCAACTAATTCTCTGAATACTAGAACAAACTCACAAGCTTAATCTGAACATCACAATAGAGGGAGTTAATTAGAACTTGAGAAGTTAATCATAAATCCAGTGTCCATGGTGACTCAACGAAATGCTGCTTTATCAGGAAAATCAGAGCCATCAAGGGATCAAAACTTTCATAGTTGGTAATGCTTTGATCATGCCACCTTGAGGATAACATTATCAAAATCAGATTATAATGCAGTTTCTAAGTATGCAAAAAAGCATTAATTTCAACACTGACGATAACACTGCACTCTATACAGATCATAACACAGAAGCAGTTTTTGTCAAGATTCTGATCACCAGAATCTTATGTTACCACGTATCCAAACAGTGACTTAATTGGATATCTTTGATGCACCTACAAGTGAGCAAATTATTCTCTCCTTTTCTTGTTAACAAATAATTATGCATTCTTTTAGCATTTACTATCTTTTTTTTTTAATAAATTGCAATAAACAAACCCTAAAAATAATCAAAACCTTCCTGGGCTAACAAGAATAAATAACAAAAGACCCAAGAAAGTCCGCATGCAACAAGAAATACCCAGAAGAAAATGATACAGAAATCCCATTAAATGTTTCTCATAATTTAGAAAGAGAGAAGAAACGAAAACAAGAAATAATAAAAAAAAAAAACAACCCACCAAAGTAGATGATGGAATTAAGGTTCTTGACCCTTTTTGAGTCACATTCTTTTGATTCGTAATGTCACCAAGAGGGGCTCGTTTCTTGGCCAAATGAGGCGCAACCGCCGTGGCCTTGCCTACATTCTCTGTCGATGAAGAAGACGCGTGTCTCTTTGCAAGAGACGACGACGTTGAAGAGGAAAACGACGAACGGCGTGTCTGCGTCGACATTTTCAACCCCCTCTCTCTCTTTCTCTTCAATTTTAGTAAAGAAGAAACAGAGAGGGGATTTAAGGTAAAGGCGAGAGTTTTAAAAGGAAACAAAACAATCTTGGATTTTTTGAAAGAAAGCAAAAGGGCTCTGCTTCTCTTATTCGCGCAGAAGGAGAGGTTTTACTTTTACTGTTTAATATTTGTTTCTTACTGTTGAGGCGGGGAAGAGCTTGATTTGAATTGTAGAGAGATCCTGACCGTTGATTCGGGCTCGGTATTCGTTGGGAGCGTAGTTTTGTAGGGACCACTGTATCTGTATCGTGTTTTTTGGTCTTGTTTTTGGAGTGTCACTGACAAACGAGATTCCGCCACGGGGATAGAGATTTTTTATTTTAATGGGGCTTGGCCGATTTGAGTAGATGGTTTTGGATGGAAAGTCACAGGCTGTCTGTCGACTAAGGTTTAAAGTTTTGAATTCGAAATTCAAACGGTCACTAGATCCTTCAAATTTGTCTTCACAACGTAGACAAATTTGTTAATAATTGAGCTGCTCTGCGGAGTCATGTTTTTCCCATTGGAAAGTGAACTTTTAAATGCCACGTATACAGGGCCAAAGTAAATTATAAGTACCGTCCCTATACTATGTAGATTTCATCAATCGAGTCCCCCTACTGTTAATTAAATCTGTTACGTCCCTCTGCTATCTTTTTTGCTTGCAATTAGAATCCTCCATCCAAAAAGTTGTTTGCAAAGATTTGATGATGATCAGCCGGATGTTTGGAGCTTGAGCAAGTTGAATAAAACCCACCTCATCTTCATTTCCAGAAACTAAACAGAGGATGAAAAAATAAAAAATCGAATTTTTAAAACAAAAAAGGATAAATAATTATTAACAATCCAAAACTGTTGACTTGATTGCCTTCAACACTTACCTAGGCATTTGAATATATATATATATATATATATATATATATATATATATATATAGAAACCATAAATTCATCTCTATTTCCTTTTAAGTTGTAATTTGATTATGTTTCAAAATCCAATATATTCAGGAATGAGGTTTTTTTTAGTGTTTGGATAAAGAGTAATCACACGTTCACATCAATATTTTATTTTTCATAATTCATGAAATTGATGATTAGTGATGGAAAACTTAACACCTGCAAAACAATCCTTTTTTATGGGATTTAGGCATTTAAATATATATATAGAAACCATGGAATTCATCTCTATTTCCTTGTAAGTTGTAATTTGATTATGTTTTAAAATTCAATATGCTCGAGAATGAAGGTTTTTTTAGTGTTTAGATAAAGGGTGATCACATGTTCACGTTAGTTTTTCTTTCTCCGTAATTCATGAAATTGATGATTGGTGATAAAAGACTTAACACTTGCAAAACAATCATTTTTGTAGGATTTAGAGACCCTCTATTGATAAATTCAGTGACTTTTGATAAAGGATTGCAATAAATGAGAGAATCACCTTTAAATTATAAGAACAAGAGTGTTTGTTATTAGTTGTGTATGATAAATACTCTAAAAATACGAGTATGAATACTTAAAGAATAAAAAAAAAATATAAAGCATTTACCTGGGTGGTTCAGATGGTATATATAGCCTCTGAACTTTGTCATATTGCTTGAATGGATGGGTTGGAACATCATCTCCTCCAGATAACATCAATAAGGGATATATATCTCTTATATAATATTAATGTTGATGGAAATATGATAAGCCCTTAGAAGACTTTTATGCACCTAGAAATATAAGGAGATAGTCATTCTTGACTTTTAACATTCTATGTTAAAAGATATAATAATAAACAAACAAATCCTCATAACCCAAAAAGATTATCAACCCCATATATATTTGGACTTGGAATGATTCCTAAATTAAGGGTGATGGATTTGACAACTTGCCAAACTCATATATACTTGGGCTGAGCATATAGCTGAACCCAAGAATGTTGAGTCTGGTATCTCTCTAGACCCACATATACTTAGACTACAAGTAGCTGAATCCAAGAGTGTTAGGTTTGGCATCTCGCAGACCAACTATACTTAGGCTCAGCGCGTAGCTAAACCCAAAGGTATTGGGTCTGACATCTTGCCAAATTCACGTGTACTTGGGCTCAGCATGTAGCTAAACCCAATGATGTTGGGTGTGCACCTCTTCATACCTATATGTTCTCGAGTTTAGTAGATAGCTGAACCCAAGAGTGTTAGGTCTGACATCTTGCTAGACCCATATATATTTGGGCTTAATGCGTTGTTGAACTCAATGGTGTTAGGCCTAAAAAGCAAGTTAGACTCATGTCATATGGGTTTGGCATTTTATCAAGCTTAGGTATGTTGGGTTATTACCTTGCTTGTGGCCTTTTTAATCATGAGTTTTTAAGCAAACACAAACACACGCACGCACATACTTGGTTTTTTCGAGATTTTAATACATACCTCTAAAGGGAGTTTAACTGAATGGGAGCTTGCTAGTTTGGATAAGAGATCTACCCTTCTATTCTCTTCTCTTGGAATATGGTCAATTGAGATTTTTATGCCTTTGTATTTTCTAGAGAGTTGTTCCTAGACTTTCACCGAGTATTTCATTAAAGGTCTCTGGTTTTAAATATTCATTGGCATTGTCTCATTATCAACTGGGAGTCATTGTGCAAATGGAGAGAGGAAACCTCCAAGGATTCTACTAGGCCCAATCTTGCTAGGAAAACTTCATACTCTAATACATCATTGGTAGCTAAAAATTCAAATTGAATTCCATACTCAAAGACATGTTCATGGGGGTCTAAGTACCACCACAACACCATTTCCTTCAAAATTGAAAGATCCATCTACATATAGTTCCCAATGTAGGATCAATTGTATGGACTATGGGGGGGATTGTAGTTTCTCTTGAGGGGATCGATTGTTCAAATATTGAAAATGTTTATCTTGGATATCATTCTTAAAAGAGTATTCTATTGTGAGGTCTGTTAAGGCTTGCTCTTTAATAACTAGTCTTGTTTGATATAAAAGTCCATATTCCTATAGCTCAATCGATCATATCACTAATTGTCCAAACATGTATAGTTTGTGGAGAGTTTATCACAGAGGCTACTATATTAATATTATAACTTGATGAGCTTGGAATTATGATTTTAGTTTTCTAGAGGTTCTCACTAAAGTTAGGGCCATCTTTTCCACTTTTAAGTATATTATTTTAGCATCATTAAGAGTTCAATAAGAATAGTAGATTGGGCATTGCATGCCTTCCATTTCCTTTACCAATATAAAATTAACTGTCTGGTTAGAAACCCCAAGATAGAGAAACATGCTCTCAGTTTCTCTTGGTTGTGACAAGATCATAAAAGAGAAGAGATAAGCTTTAAGCTCATCAAAAGCTTTCTGGCACTTTGATGTCCATTTAAAATTGGTAATATTTTTCAAGATCTTGTAAAATGGTAGGTTGTATTCTCCTAGTTTGGATATGAATTTGTTAGGGTGGCTAGTCTCCTAGTGAGGTGTTGAACATCTTTGAACTTATAAGGAGGAGTCATGTTCAATATTGCTTGAATCTTCTTAGAATGGGTTTTATTCCCTTGCTACTTACTAGAAAACCTAAAAATCTTTCTTTTCTAATGGCAAATACACACTTGGAAAGATTAAGCTTCATCTTACATTTGCCTAAAATATAAAAAAAAACCTATTCTAGATCCTTCAAATATTATTCAAAAGTCATGTTTTTCACCAGCATGTCATCCATATAAGCTTTTATGTTCCTTCTAATTTTGTGTTTGAACACTTTATTGACCATCTGCTAGTAAGTAGCTCCCGTATTTTTCAAGCCAAATAGCATTGCCCTGTAGCAAAAAGTTCCTCTTCATCTTCTAGATACATAGGGATTTGATGGTACCCTGAATTAACATCCAAAAATCTTAAGAACTCAAGGCCAGCTTTAAAGTCCATAAATTTATTAATCTTTGAGAGAAAAAAACTATCCTTTGGACAGACCTTGTTTAGGTCAGTGAAGTCCACACATATCCTTTATTTTCCAGAGCTTTTCTTTACTATGATCATATTAGCCAACCAATCTAGATACATGACCTTGTGAATAAATCTAGCAGTCAACAGTTTATCCATTTCTACAATTATTGTTTGTTATCTTCCCCTTAAAGTTTCTCTTTTTTTTCCTGTAGGATAAAAGGGAAAGTCAGATTAACTTGAAGTTTATGAGAAGCTATCTTTGGGCTGATCCATGGTATATATGAAGTGTTGAATGAAAAATTAGCCTGACAAGTAAGAAGAAAGTCTATTTATAGGTTTTTATCGAGGTGGTTCCAAGGTGAAGCTTATCTTGGTGATAGCCCCCTCATTTTGCCTTAAAGATACTTTTATCAACTGCTATGTGGTCTCAATTCTAACCTCCACCCTCTCCTTCAAAAACCCTTAGTGGTCTAAGACCAAAGTCCTCTTACCTTTCAGATATACAAAGGCACAATGCCTTGATGCCCCTTGGTTTTCTCTCATGATAGCCACCCTCTTATGAGTAGGTAATTTCAAGACCAAATATCGTATGATTATGACATTATTTATTATGTGCAAAAGAGGTCTTTCTATTATGGTGTTGGAGGCCAAAACCATGTTTATCTATAATTTTTTGTTGAATGGTAAGGCATCTAAGGTAAGTGTTTATTGTGATTGAGATCTCCAAGACACCCTTTATTGGTCATGACCTTTTAATCCTAATTAAAAAGGTTTTTACAAAAGTCATCATTGAGGGATTTATCCTTATCTAGGACATCACATCTCTGAATAGGATGCTAACTTAGCTCTTATCATCTACCAACATCATCTTATAGAGTAAAAGTTATGGGTTTTGTTAATGAGTCGTTGTGAGGACATGTTTTTTTATACTTCCTCTTACCATTAGAAATATCTCCCTCAGCTGAAATGCACCCTAGAATCATATTGGTCTCATATAGGACTTGGGATGGCTAGTTGGGCAGGCTGGGCTCTTCCCTGCCATATTTTATATAGACATGCCTTTTAACAAATTGCTTTAGATAACCCTTGTCTATTAGCCTCTCAATTTCTTTCTTTAGTATGAAACGACCTTCTTTATCATGTTTTTTATCCTTATGGAATAACTCAAACTTCTTGAAGGCACGCGTGTGTGAAGGCAACACCATAAGAGATGGATAACAAACAAAGTCATTTTCTCTTAATGGTTGTAAAGATTTATGTAAGGTGACATTCAAGGGAATCATATATGTCCTCTTGGGGTGTTATATGTGATCATTTACTAGCCTTTTCTGACGTTTCTCTACTGGGAGAGTAATTCTGTTTGAAAGGGTTTTTTTTTATCCTCAATCTTTTGGTAGAAACAGAAAAGCCCATACCTTAATATACTGGCTTATTTCACCCGTATATGACTTTTCATGACTTATTTCACCTTCAATAAGATTTTGTTTGGTAGAGCATACAAATCATTCCATAGAAAATGTTCATTCACTCCATTTATCAAAGCCTCTAAAGCTACTAGTTGAATCAATTCCTCTATCTTAAGCATTTCTTCATTGAACCTCTTCAAATATGCCTTAGTGGACTCCTCTCCTAATTGAGTAACGCCAAAGAGTTCTATGAAACTTCTCTTGAAGGGTTTAACAATGTTAAATCTTGACACAAGTTTAACATAAAGGTCATAAAAACTCGTGATAGAGCATGGCTTTAAGTTGTTATTCCAAGCTCATGTCGACCCTCTTAAGGTCATGAGGAGAATCTTGCACATAACATCATCATCTTGGCTAACCAACTCAAGGTTTCTACTCATATTTTGGACATGTTCTCATGGATCCACAAGACTATCATAGTTGTCCAAAAATCATATTGGTGGATTAATACTTCTTAGGGATGAGGGTGAGCAAAACTTGTATAGATAAATGTGATCATTTTATCTTAAGAGGACTGTAAACTTTATTTTGGATGTATTTACCTTTCATACTTCTTCTTGATTTTTATTGAATAGGTTTTGAGGAGCTGGATGGTTATATCATAGAACAATGGGATTGATAGCTAACTTCAATCCCACGGTGACTAAAAGGATCATGTTTAGAATGACCATTAATTAAGAAAGCTTCATATTTACAAGAACTAGCTTTATAGAGATTGGGAGATCATTAAAGTGGAAAGCTTTCTAAGTCATTTTGCTCTACCTTCCTTGGATAATACAATTATCTTCTAGAAAAGAGGACTGATTGTGGTTCAGAGGTTGGGACTAAGAGAACTACTTCATATGCTAGAACTTGTTGGGGTGATAATGTTTGATATTGCCCTTAGAATACCAACACGGCTTGGCTAAGGGTTTGCACCTGATTAATGAGTTGTTGAAACTCTAATACAACATGCATGCTAGCAACTGTTAGGAGGTATGTGACACATCTCATCCTAGGGGTATCTTGATTGTCTACCATTAATAGTGATTAAAGATGCAAAAAACAAGATCAGAAAGAATAGTTGATGACTTTTTGATCAGTTTCTCCCAGATAACACTAATTGATGATTTTTGAAAATCTAATATCCTCATGAATGAGAGTTTTTTAAGTGTTTGGATAGATGATGATCACACTTTTACATAAATATTCCCTTCTTAAGAATTTAAGAAATACATGATTGATGATAGAAGACTTGACATTTGCAAAATAGTCCTTTTGGTAGGATTTAATGACCCTCTGATGATAAAGTTGGTGATATTTGATAAAGGATTTCCATAAATGAGAGATTGAGATTTAAATTCTAAGAACAAGAATGTTTGTTCTTAGTTATGTATGATAAATGCTTTAAAAATAAGAGTACGAATATTTAGAGAATAAGAAAAGTGTGAATCCTTTACTTAGGTGGTTCAAATGGTATATGTAGCCTCTAATATTTGTCATGTTGCTTGAATAGAGGGGTTGGAATGTCATCTCCTCCTGATAGTTTTAACGAGGGATAAATATCTCATACACAACATTAACAAGAAATAAATATCACTTACACAATATTAATGTGTGACGGAAATATGGTAGGCTTTTATGAGATTTTTGTACACCTAGGGATGTAGGGAGATGATCATTCTTGACTTTTAATATTTTATATTACAAGACATAAGAAAAAACAAACAAATCTTTGTGACAAAAAAAACCTAAAAATATTATCAACTACATATGTATTTGGATATGGAATGATTCCAAACTCAAGGGTGATGGTTCTAGCAGCTTACTAGATTTATATATACCTTGGTTCATCGTGTAGCTGAACCCAATCTGGTATCTTATAAGACCTATATACATTTGGGCTTAGCATGTAGCTAAACCTAAGGGTATTGGGTACAACATCTTGTTGGACCTATATGCACTTGGGTTTAGCGGGTAGTTGAACCCAGGGATCTTGGGTTTAACATCTTGCCTAACTCGCTTATACTTTGGCTCAGGAAATAGCGAAACCCAAGGATATTTGGTGTGGCACATTGCTAAATCCACATGTATTTGGGCTTAGCGCATAGCTGAACTCAAAGGTGTTGAGTCTAGTATCTTGTCAAATCTATATGTAATTAGGCTAAATGTATAGTTGACCTATGAACGTTGGTTTTGACACTTCTCCACACCCTTGGGTTTAACAAAACTTAATGGTGTTGGGTCTATTTACTTGCTAAACCCACATGTACTTGGGCTCAGTGTATAACTAAACCTAATGGTGTTGGGCTTTGAAGGAAGCCAAACCTATACCATCGGGGATTGACATTTTACCAAGCTTAGGTATGTTGGATTATTACCTTGTTTTTAGCCTTTTTAATCATGTTTTTTTAAGCAAACATATAATGTGTGTGTGTGTGTGTATATATATATACTGATACATTATAATTCAATTTGAATATCACTATAAAAACTACAATCTGAATTCCCTATCATCTTTCTTATTAGCATCTTCAACAATCTTTAACATTAAATAAAGGAGGAAGATAAGAGAAAGTGAGCATATAAAGGTAGAATTTAAAGAAAGGCAGTGAAACAAATAAAGATTGGGATTCCAATAATGATGAGGGATCCTTTTATGGCATATGGACTATACATATTCTTGTTATGATCATTGGCACATCTTTCCTACCCCGTCATTATTAGAGGTGGGTTTCACCACTAAGAGTGTGCATAGTGGTGAAGCATCAAGTTATCAAAAGATTTAGGTTTTTTCAAGTGAATTGTACATTAAATAGATCTGAATGAGATGTAGACCAATTAATAATTTGACATTTATTTCAGTTTTTTTTTAAATGACATAATTTAGTAAACATTTTAGGAGAATGACATATGTTGAAAAAAATATTTGGTAAATAGCACAAGTTGAAGACAATCATATTTCTAAATATTTATTTTATACACAACCACTAGTTGTTTAGTCATGCTTCAAAATGCATGTCTTTTACAAATTAATTAACCCAAACAAAGTTGACCTAAAATTTTATGAAGATCCAATGGCTAAAAGATGAGATTCAATATCTAATGACCAAGAAAGAGAGAAGAGATAAGGTGATGTGGCAAGAAAGAAAAAAGAGAGAAGAAAAAAGAAAAAAAAAGAATGGGTTATCGAGGACACACTAGGGATCCGTTTTCAACATACATAATACCGTTATAAAGATCTCCACGAGATGATTATAACTACACATTGAAAGATCGTCAAACGAGATCATAATTAACCATAAATTAACCCTGAACAAAACCCCTAACCAATTACGACCTTGTTTGGTGGTCTTTCAAGATGTGATTAAAATCGTCTCGTCAAGATCTTTATAACAATACCGAGTGTATTGAAAATGAAGTCTTGGTGTTCCCGATGACCCATTCTTTTTTCCTCTTTCTTTCTTTCTCATGCCATATCAACTCATCTCCTCTCTTTTTTCTTGGTCATTGGATCTTCATAGAATTTTAGGTTGACTTTTGTAAATGTTAATTAATTTGAAAGAGACATGAATATTGAAACAATCATTATTCTCAATAGCGGTTATGTTCAAACTATGCTATTTCTCTAATACTTTTATAATCGATGTTATTTTCATAAAACTTTTATCAAATTGTGTTAGAATGGTAAAAGATTTGATTTGTTTTTAAAAAGTTGACAAGATTTGGTACAAGTTTTAGGAGAATGACAGAGGTTGAAAAAAATATTTGGAAAATAACACAGTTTGAACATAACTGTGTTTCTAAATATTGGTTTTGTACACAATCGTTATTGAGTTTAATCATAACCTAAAATGCATGTCTCGTACAAATTAATTAACATGTATAAAAATTCACCTAAAATTTTATGAAGATCCAATGACCAAAAAAAGAGAAAAGATAAGCTGATGGGGGTAGAAGAGATAAGTAGAGGAAGAAATAAGAAAAAGAAAGAATGGGTCACTGGGAACATACCAGGACTTTATTCTCGATATACCCAATACTGTTAAAAAGATCTCGAAGAAACTATTCTAACCACACTTTGATAGACCACCAAACAAGATTATAATTGGTTAAGGGTTTGTTTGGGGATAAATTAGAGTTAATTACAACATTGTTTGGTGGTTTTCCAATATGTGGTTAGAATCGTCTCGTCGAGATCTTTTGAAAGGTACCAGATATGTAAAAAACAAAGCCTTGATGTGTCCTTGGTAACCCTTTCTTTCTTTCCCTTCCTTTTCTTCTCCATTTCTCTCTCTTACCATATCAACTTATCTCTTTTCTGTCTTGGCCATTGGATCTCGAATCTCATATTTGGACCATTAAATCTTCATAAAGTTTTGGGTTGATTTTTGTACATATTGATTAATTTGTATGAGACATGCGTTTTGACTTTTGACTAAATAAACGATATTCTTAATAATAGTTGTGTATAAAACCAATATTCAGAAACGCGATTGTATTCAAATTATGTTATTTCATAAATACTTTTCTAACTTGTGTCATTTTTATAATTGTTTTACCAAAATGTGTTAGAATTGTACCTTTTTTCTCTTCCAATGTTTTTAATATTTTTAATCCTTTTATTTATTTTGAAAATTCTTAGAAATCTTTGTTTTTATTCTTCACTTGTGGAATTTATTCAACTTGAAACTATGTTAAACATCCAACATAATTTGAAGAAATGAAGGAAAATATAAATGTTTATCATTCATTATTAGTTTAATATTTATATTTATTTTTATATCTTATTAAATTTTAAGAGTAAAAGTAAGAACTAATGTAAACCCTATGATAAAAAAGAGAAAAAGGAACTCAAATTAAGCATCCACTTCAGGGGTTATATGTGTGTGTGTCTACTCACAAAGCACAAAGAATATTTGATCAAATTCATGGATTTTCTATGAGGAAATACTTCTGATACTTTGAACTCATGCCTTATTGAGCGCGTTATCCCATTTTTAAATCTTGGAGTGGCCAAATAAGGTATAGCCAATCTTAGTATTATAGAGTTGGCTTGAACAATTATAACTTCACTTGATTTTAGGTGTGGTCCATTTAATGTAATACCTATATTTTCACAAATAAATTGTCCCAGGTTAATTATTGTGAATGTTTCTTCATAATAATTATTTTCTCTCTCTCTCTCTCTCTATATATATATATATATAGTTAGTTTACTAATGTATACTATTAATAAGATATATCTGTAATTAAATTTAGTAAACTTTGATTATGACATCTTTTTTTTGTTTAGATTGTTTATGTGATTTGTTTTAGAAAAAACGGTTGTGTGTTCGTGTTGTTGTTGATTAGAAGTGTTTTCGTTGTTGGTTCTCTTATAAATTGCTTCTTTATGGTTTCTGGATTCTTGTGTGTATAAAGTTGTACTTACTTAGAGGTTAAACTTGCTAGGTGAGAGGGTCAACTTAGCTTCTAAGTCATTGATGGTCTGTAAAACTGGTTAGCTTGGATTTTTTTAATATTTGTCAAATAATTAAAGAAAATGCATTTGAACACCCAATCTTTTAGTTTACAACGAAAAGTTGGTAGAAAGACCCTAGAAACTAAGTCAATAATATGGTCTCTTTTACATTTACTTAGAGAGTGTAATCTAATTACTTATTGTTTCTATTCGTGATCTTATTTGGAAAGTCAACATTTTTATGGATGATTATCACGATGTTGTTTTGTAGAATTATAAATCAATTTTTCCTCTTAAATTTTCAGTTGGCTATCGATGCCTTGGAGAGGGTTTCACCTCTTATACATGCTATTAATATTAGTCTTTCGTAATGATATGTCAAACACTTGATTTACTCATTTGAGTCCTAACAATTACTACTACTATTACTATTTTTTTTATAGATAAAAAACTAATACCTAACAATCTTTTTTTTGCAAATAAAAAAGTGTCAACATGGACTAGTATTGGAACAAGCATTGGAATTACCAAAGTGGTAACCTGTTCTTACATCAAGGCTAAGATAGAAGAGGAGAAACAAGTAGGTTTCATTTTAGAATACACCAACAAAATTTAATATTCTTAGTTTATTTTTGTATTTGGTTACATATTGTTGAGTAGTTTGTTACTTTTTTAGGGTTTAAGTCTATATTAACAAGTTATCTCAGATTAAAAAGGATAAACTTTTAATAAAGAGATAATTATTACTTTAAGTTAACTTGGATAAGGTATGTTAGGTTTGTTCCTTCAAAGCTATAAAAAAAAGTTTGGCATTTCATTTTATGTGCAAATAAAAAATGATATGAATTATTTATTTCCAACAATTGCTTCCAATTAGTTTCATAACATGATTTTCTTAAATTTTGAATGTATAAAAAAAGTTGAAATTCTTGGTGTGGATATGAAAAATAGCTTATGTTTCCTTTTGGATCTTATGGTTATGATGGAAGTAATCCCATGTTAACATGCAAAGGCTTTTGCAAAAAAGAACTTTATGTTACCTCTTATGTATATAATTGATGCACGTAGATAAATTTATCAATTTAGGTAGCCATATAAAATTTCAATCATTATAAAGATTTATCATTTTAGGTAGCCATACAACCCTCAAAGGAACAACCTGTATTTTGTGTAAAATAATTATCAAATGAAAGGCATTGAAAAATACTCTGACCACTTTCAAAGAATGCTTATGACAAAGCTGCAAATTACTTATCATCTTTGTTCATGTCTTTGTTAAAGTGTGTTTGCAGTAGTTAAAGTAACAAATAAGGCTTAGTCCATGTTAATGATATGTTTGTGTTGAGAGGGGAAATGGATGAATAGATCCAACAACCTCAACTTATCCTTAAGGTGTTGGACTAGTTTGAATGTGGATAAATGATTGTGTGAATGGTAGCTTTGACAAGGCGATAAATTTTTTTGCTAGTAGCTATGTCTTGATTCATTTTACTTCTTTATTTTGGTCATGTTTGTCTTTGTAGCCGCATCGTACATTTTGTAAAAAATTAATTTGTTTTTCTTCAAATTATTTTTTTTATATTTTTGGATTGTTTTTTGTGTTGATGTCAAAAATAAATTTTAAAAATTAAAAAAATATTACTTCAATGCATTTCTAAACGAAAAATATTTTGAAAAGCAACTACTACCATAAGATCAAACATTATCTTCATATTAACTGATACAAGCATTTATTGTCACATATTCCATCGAATGAATTTTTTATTGTAGGTGTGATATTGTAATTTACTTGGAATCTTTCCTTTTTCTTTGATTGAATGTAGTTTTTATGTTTTTTTTAATCATATTAGATGATATGTTTGTTTGTGATATCTATTTTTGAGTCGTCTAAATTGAAAATGTTCTTTTAAAAGGTTGGTAGGAAGAAACATCCCATGAATATGCCTATAACATATGCACTGACACAAAGTGATCAGTAACATCGGTTGGACTTTAGAATTTGTTTTTTTTTTCCTTTTCTTGTAAATCATTATTAAAAAAAAAAAACTAAAACTGCTCAGTAAATCACTGTAGATTGTGTCTAAAATCACTGTGGATTACTGTTTAAATTTTTAATTCGTTCTCGCGATAAGTTTTGGCCAGTTTTTTTTCGCTGTTTTTTCATTTATTTTGTTGGTTACGTGGCAGCCTCCCTGCCATATATCTTCCTGTCTTTTATTGACAGGTTACAGCTTTCCCATCTCTTTCTTTTTTCTGGCACAAACGCACCAAAGAACGCCTCACAAACAAGCCAAAGAACCATCAATGTACAAACACCAGATCCACCTTGCAAACACCACCAGATCCACTTTGCAAACACCACTGTGCAACCATTCCATCTCCCTACCCAGAACCATCAATGTTTTGTTCTGCTTCTCGGTGGTCTTCTAGCGCGATGTGAGGCTGCCTGGTGATCTGCTTACGTGTTCCTTTGTTGGCGCTGGGTGAGGGTTCCTTTGTTGGTGCAGCTCGGTTGGGGGTGTTTTGGTGGCTCTGTGTGCGGCTTCAACATCTTTATGCACCGATGGTTCTTCTCATGAACATTGCAAAGTTGCTAGGAGCTGGTGAGTTTAGATGGGTTTTGGCTTGGGTTCTTGGTTAGGCTTTGATTTTTTTAGATTATTGAGTGTAGCAGGATTTGGGGCCTCTAATTTTTTAATATTATTGGGTATTGCAGGATCTGGCGTGGGTGTTGCAGGGGTTTAGGGCCTCTGTTTATTTTCAAATTGTTGAGTGTTGCAAGTTCTAGCATGGTTGTTGCAGGGCCCCAAAACTCCATCCATTAGACCCATTGAATTTTTTGTTTGGTTCATGAGAAATCTTGAAAAAAAATAGTTTGTTAATTTTGATTTTCTTATTCTGGGTCTCTTTGAATTAATATAAATTTTCTACATGTTGTTTCTTGGTTTTTTTTTGCAATTAAATAATCTTATTAATGAGTTTGTTTTGATTTTTTTCAGGTTGAAGAAGTAATTAATATCTTTTATTGTATGTAAAAACCCTTCCTTTTTAATTTCTTGCATGTCAGAAATTAAAAACTTTTTTATTTTAATGTTTAATTGGGTCGTCGGTCTTGATTATATGTTGTTTCTTGATGGTTGTTTTTTTTTTTCCAGTGAAATGATCTTAATGGGTTT
>Ga0307508_10003806_pt1 | contig 15061 bp, 14 predicted proteins | sample 9_EM_MG_FD_203089 | JGI IMG/M metagenome (GOLD analysis project Ga0307508, IMG submission 203089) | Populus trichocarpa ectomycorrhiza microbial communities from riparian zone in the Pacific Northwest, United States - 9_EM | ecosystem: Host-associated > Plants > Roots > Unclassified | place... | reverse complement strand
GCCGTACGTCTCCAGCAGGCCGGGGCCCGCCCAGCCGCCGAGGACGGCGGCGAGCTTCCAGGCGAGGTTGTGGGCGTCCTGGATGCCGGTGTTGGAGCCGAAGGCGCCGGTGGGGGCCATCTCGTGGGCGGAGTCCCCGGCGAGGAAGACGCGGCCGGAGCCGTACGCGTCGGCCACCCGCTCGGCCGCGTGCCAGGGCGCCTTTCCGGTGATCTCGACCTCCAGGTCGGGCATGCCGACGGCGGTGCGGATGTGCTGGGCGCAGCGTTCGTCGGTGAACGCCTCCAGCGGCTCGCCGCGCTCGGGGTGCCAGGGGGCGTGGAAGACCCACTGCTCCTGGTTGTCGACGGGCAGCAGCGCCCCGTCGGCCTCGGGGTTGGTGAGGTAGCAGGCGATGAAGCGGCGGTCGCCGACCGCGTCGGCGAGCCGCTTGGCGCGGAAGGTGATGGACACGTTGTGGAACAGCTCGCCGTGTCCGCTCTGGCCGATGCCGAGCGCCTCGCGGACCGGGCTGCGGGGGCCGTCGGCGGCGATGAGGTAGTCGGCCCGGACGGTGGAGCGGACCTCGGTGCGGCGGTCCAGGAGGACGGCGGTGACCCCGTCGGCGTCCTGCTCGAAGGAGAGCAGTTCGGTGCCGAAGCGGAGGTCGCCGCCGAGGTCCTGAGCGGCCTTGAGGAGGACGGGTTCAAGGTCGTTCTGGCTGCACAGGCACCAGGCGGAGGGGCTGATCCGGGCGGCCTTGCCGCCGGGGTCGATGTCCCGGAAGAGCCAGTTGTGCTCGGTTCCGGCGAGCGACGGGGTCTGCATGATGCCGTGGTTGTCGGCCAGGACAGCCGCCGCCTCGCGGATCGCGGACTCCACTCCGGCGGTGCGGTACAGCTCCATCGTGCGGATGTTGTTGCCCCGCCCGCGCGGGTGGTGGGAGGTCCGCGGGTGTTTCTCGACGAGCAGGTGGCCGATCTCCAGACGGCCCAGGAACAGTGAGGCGGACAGGCCCACCAAGGAGCCTCCCACGATGAGGACGGGCACGCGTGTCGCAGTGTCGGCAAGACGGTTCATCTTGCTGCTATGCCCGGTGTTTCCAGGCCCGTTCGGGGCTCTGACCAGGCGTTCCCTCAGATGGCTCACAAATCTCGCGCCATACGTGGGAGCGCCCCACGATCGGTCTGACGGGCGGCGCATCCAAGGAAGGACGCATCCCCCTAGGAGGAGTGGAATATGAGCACCCTGCCCCAGACGCCACAGCCCACCACGACACCATCCATGACCACGCGGTCCTCGCAGTCCTCACTTGCCGATTCGCGGCTGCGCGTGGTGCTGCTGCTGGATGTGCGCAGCGGTGCCGAGGAGCGTTTTCTGCGTGCGTATGACGAGCTGTGCCAGCAGGTGGCCTCGGTTCCGGGGCATCTCAGCGACCAGTTGTGCCAGTCGATCGAGGACCCCTCCAAGTGGCTGATCACCAGTGAGTGGGAGAGCGCCCCGCCCTTCCTGGCCTGGGTGGACAGCGAGGCGCACCGGGAGATGGTCAAGCCGATGCACGGCTGTGTGGAGGACACCCGGTCGCTGCGGTTCGGCATCCTGCGGGAGACCGAGAACCGGGGCCGGGCGACGGTGACCACCCGTGGGCGGCTGCAGGCGGCGCCGCGGATCGGCGACGGGCTGGTCCGGCATGGTATTACGTTCACCGTCAAGCCCGGTTCGGAGAAGGACGTGGCGGCGATCCTGGCCGACTACGCCTCGCCGGAGACGCGGGTGGACGACACCACCCAGCTGTGCCGGACGTCGCTGTTCATGACCGGCAACCGGGTGGTCCGGACCGTCGAGGTCAAGGGCGACCTGGTGGCGGCGCTGCGCCATGTGTCCCGGCAGCCCGAGGTGCGTGCGGTGGAGGCGGCCGTCAACCCGCATCTGGAGGAGCCGCGCGACCTGGACGACCCGGACGCGACGCGGGAGTTCTTCTTCCGGGCCGCGCTTCCGGTGGTGCACCACCTGACGGCGGTCAACGGACCCGGCGGCGGCGCGCCCGCGGGCCCGGTGCGACGGCACGCCCTGAGCTACCCGGTCCGGGCGGGTTCCGGCACGGCCGTGGCCCGGCTGCTGGCCCGCCAGGACGAACTGGCGATGAACTCCGGCACGACGCCCCTGGTGAGCAGCACGATCTTCCAGCAAGAGGACATCGTCGTCCGGATGGTGGACATGAGGGCGCCACTGGACCAGAACCCCGCCCTGGCGGTGGGTGTCGGCGGCAAGCGTGCCGCGGCCGTGCTGAGCCGTCTCATCGAGGGCGGCCAGGACCGGGATCTGTCCCACGAGGAAGGGCTGCGGCGTTTCCTCGCGGACTGCGACATGGAGCCGGTCACCGACCGCCGGGCGGCGGACTACTGACCTTCCCCTCCCCTTCCTTACGGCCTTCACGCCCTTTAAGACCCCCTGTCACGTCCCATGTCCGGAGGCACCGATCATGACCACGCAGTCCCCCCACATCGTCGACCTCGCCGATGTCGCTCACAACACGCGGCGCGGCGGCGATCTGCGCGCCATGCTCACCCCGAGCACGGTGGGCGCCACCAGCGGCTTCATGGGCCTGGCCCTGATGCGGCCGGGCGAGCGCATCGGTGAGCACTACCACCCGTACTCCGAGGAGTTCGTGTTCGTCGTCCGCGGCGAGCTGGAGGTGGACCTGGACGGGACCGCGCACCAGCTGCGCCCCGACCAGGGCCTGCTGATCCCCCGCGACATGCGGCACCGCTTCCGCAACGTCGGCGACACCGAGGCCCGGATGGTCTTCCATCTGGGCCCGCTGGCTCCCCGTCCCGAGCTGGGGCATGTGGACACGGAGGCCACCGAACCTGCCGAGGCGTCATCGTGACGCGACGGGTGGCGATCACCGGGCTCGGCGTGGTCGCACCGGGGGGCGTGGGGGTTCCGGCCTTCTGGGACATGCTCACCGCCGGGCGTACGGCGACGCGCGGTATCACGCTCTTCGACCCCGCGGGCTTCCGTTCGCGGATCGCCGCCGAATGCGACTTCGACCCGCTGGCCGCCGGGCTGTCCACGGAGCAGATCGAACGCTCCGACCGGTATGTGCAGTTCGCGCTGGCGGCCTCCAAGGAGGCCGTGCGGGACGCGGGTCTGGAGACCGGCGGCGAGGACCGGTGGCGCATGGGGGTGTCGCTCGGCACCGCGGTGGGCGGCACGACCCGGCTGGAGCACGACTACGTCGAGGTCAGCAACAAGGGCGAGGCGTGGAACGTGGACCACCGGCGGGCCGGGCCGCATCTGCACCGGGCGTTCTCGCCCAGCGCGCTGGCCTCCGGGGTGGCGGAGCTGATCGGGGCGCAGGGGCCGGTGCAGACCGTCTCGACGGGCTGCACCTCCGGTCTCGACGCGATCGGGTACGGCTTCCAGGCGATCGAGGAGAACCGGGCCGACGTGTGCGTCGCGGGCGCGGCGGACTCGCCGATCTCCCCCATCACGGTGGCCTGTTTCGACGCGATCAAGGCGACCTCGGCCAACAACGACGACCCCGAGCACGCGTCGCGGCCGTTCGACGCGCGCCGGGACGGCTTCGTGCTGGGCGAGGGCGCGGCGGTGCTCATCCTGGAGGAGCTGGAGCACGCCCGCGCCCGCGGCGCCCGGATCTACTGCGAGATCAGAGGGTTCGCCACCTACGGCAACGCATACCACATGACCGGGCTGACCCGGGAGGGCCTGGAGATGTCCGAGGCCATCGACCACGCCCTCGGCCACGCCCGGATCGACAGCTCCGACGTCGACTACGTCAACGCGCACGGCTCCGGCACCCAGCAGAACGACCGCCACGAGACGGCCGCCGTCAAGCGCTCGCTGGGCGATCACGCGTACCGGACGCCGATGAGTTCGATCAAATCCATGGTGGGGCATTCGCTGGGCGCCATCGGGGCCATCGAGATCGTGGCCTGCACCCTGGCCCTGGCGCACGGCGTGGTGCCGCCCACGGCCAATTACGAGAATCCCGACCCGGAGTGCGATCTGGACTACGTACCGCGCACCGCCCGCTCCCTGCCGCTGCGCCATGTGCTCTCGGTGGGCAGCGGGTTCGGCGGCTTCCAGTCCGCGGTCGTGCTCAGTCATGGGGGTACGTCATGAACGCGACCGCACAGACGACCAGGAATACGGCGGCACGGAAGCACGGCCGGGGCGCGGCGATCACCGGAATGGGGATCGTGGCGCCCAACGGCGTGGGCACGGACGCCTTCTGGAAGGGCGTACGGGAGGGGATCGCCTTCCTCGACCGGCTCACCCGCGAGGGCTGCGAGGACTCCCCGCTGCGGATCGCGGGCCAGGTCCGCGGCTTCGATCCGGGCTCGGTGATCGAGGAGCGGTATCTCGTCCAGACCGACCGCTTCACCCACTTCGCGATGGCCGCGGCCGAGCTGGCGCTGGACGACGCGAGGCTGCCGCGCCGCGACATGTCGCCGTACGCGGTGGGCGTGGTGACCGCGTCCGGCTCCGGTGGCGGCGAGTTCGGCCAGCGGGAGCTGCAGCACCTGTGGGGCAAGGGGCCGCGCTATGTGGGCCCGTACCAGTCCATCGCCTGGTTCTACGCGGCGAGCACCGGCCAGATCTCCATCCGCGGCGGGTTCAAGGGCCCGTGCGGGGTGGTGGCCAACGACGAGGCGGGCGGCCTGGACGCGCTCGCGCACGCCTGCCGGTCGATCCGGCACGGGGCGGACGCGATCGTGGTGGGCGCCGCCGAGGCGCCGCTCGCCCCCTACTCGGTGGTCTGCCAGCAGGGGTACGAGGAGATGAGCCTGGCCCGGGACGCGGGCCGGGCCTATCTGCCGTTCACCGCCGACGCCTGCGGCTTCGCGCCGGGCGAGGGCGGGGCGATGCTCATCGTCGAGGAGGAGGGCGCGGCGCTGCGCCGCGGGGCCCGGGTCCGGGGCCGCATCCTCGGCCACGGCGCGACGTTCACCGGCCCGTCGAACTGGGAGCGGTCCCGGGAGGGGCTCGCGCAGGCCATCCGCGTCGCGCTGGCCGAGGCCGGGTGCGCCCCGGAGGAGGTCGACGTGGTGTTCGCGGACGCCGTCGGCACACCGGAGGCGGACCGCGCCGAGGCCCTGGCGATCACCGACGCGCTCGGCGCGCACGGCCGCCGGGTGCCGGTGACCGCCCCCAAGACCGGCTTCGGCCGGGCGTACTGCGCGGCTCCGGTGCTGGACGTGGCGGCCGCGGTGCTCGCCATGGAACACCGCGTCGTGCCGCCCACCCCGTACGTCACCGACGTCTGCCATGACCTCGACCTCGTCACCGGCAGTTCCCGGCCCGGGCGGCCGCGGACCGCGCTGGTGCTCAGCCGGGGGCTCATGGGTTGCAACGCGGCGCTCGTGCTCCGCGGCCCGGAAGGAGATATCTGATGCCCAGTCAACTGTCCTACGAAGATCTGGCCTCGCTCATGAAGGGCTGCGCCGGACTGACCGTCGACCCGGAGCGGATGCGCACCCGGCCGGACTCCACGTTCGACGAGTACGGGCTCGACTCGCTCGGCCTGCTCGCGATCGTCGGCGAGCTGGAGAACCGGTACGGCACCCCGATCGAGCCCGGCGCCGAGAGCGCCAAGACACCCGGCGACTTCCTCGACGCCATCAACACCTCACTCACCACGGGAGCATGAGATGACCGGCCACACCGACAACGAGATCCTGATCAAGGCCCCTCTGGACCTCGTCTGGGACATGACGAACGATCTGGAGAACTGGCCGGACCTGTTCAGCGAGTACGCGTCGCTGGAGGTGCTCCAGCGGAACGGCGACACCACCACCTTCCGGCTGACCATGCACCCCGACGAGAACGGCAAGGTCTGGAGCTGGGTCTCCGAGCGCGAGACGGCCCGCGACGTGTGCACGGTCTGGGCGCGCCGGGTGGAGACCGGGCCGTTCGCCTTCATGAACATCCGCTGGGAGTACGAGGAGGAGTCCCACGGCACCAGGATGCGCTGGACCCAGGACTTCGAGATGAAGCCGGACGCACCGGTCGACGACGCCGGAATGACCGAGCACATCAACCGAAACTCCAAAATCCAGATGGAGTTGATCCGGGACAAGATCGAGCAGCGCGCACGCGCGCGGGTGGGGGCGTGAGGAAATGCACCGTGAACTGATCGTGGCCCGGATGAAGGAGAACGCGGCGCAGGACATAGCCGCCGTCTTCGACGCGTCGGACCGCCATGGGGAACTGCCGCACCTGATAGGTGTGCGCGGCCGGAGTCTGTTCCAGTTCGGCGATGTGTATCTGCATCTGATCGAGGCCGACAATCCGCCGGGGCCCGAGGTCGCGCGGGTGGTCGGCCATCCGGAGTTCCGCGCCATCAGCGAGCGGCTGTCGGCGTACGTGGAGGCCTACGACCCGGCGACCTGGCGCGAGCCGAAGGACGCCATGGCCAACGAGTTCTACCGCTGGGAGCGCTAGGAACCGGGCCGGGCCAGGGCCCGGCCCGCTTATCGACAGGCTGATTTCGAACCGGCTGCCGCACACCGCGGAAGCCGGTTCCGGCGTTTTGGGAGAGGCCCCCGAAGGTTTTGGAAAAGGTCCTCGAAGGCGTCAAAATTCCTGTCGGCCAATCAGATGAATGACCATCAGCCCATTCGCGCGGCAGCAGAGTGATCAAGGGGCGGAACTCCACTCGGAAAGCTTACATCCGTCAGATTTGCTGGCCGCGTCAGGTGGCAGCGGGGCTCCTCTTCGCTGACGGTGGTGAAGACGCCGACGCGATCCCTTTGTCTGGCAAATGGTCAGTAATCGCGCCGGCGCCGGAAGGAATGACTCATGCGATCTACTCGCGCACTCTTCGCCGGGGCGGCGATTGCCGCCACCCTGACCCTGGGCGCCCCCGCCGCCGCCGCTTTCGCTGCCGACGTCTCGGACCCGGGCGGTCACGGCGGGTACTCGAGCAGCCAGGAGTCCTCCGAGGACGGCTACGGTCAGAGCGGAAGCTCCTGGAAGGACAAGGACAAGGAGCAGAAGGAAGACCACGGCAAGGAAGAGCAAGGCAAGGAAGAGCAAGGCAAGGAAGAGATGAAGGGCAAGGACGAGGGCCCCCGCGAGCACGACTGGTCCAGCGACCCCAGCAAGGGCAAGGACGAGGAGCCCCGCGACCACGACTGGTCCAGCGACCCCAGCAAGGGCAAGGACGAGGAGCCCCGCGAGCACGACTGGTCGGGCAAGAAGGGCGGCGACTGGGACGGCGGTTCCTGGAAGAGCCACGAGAAGCCGAAGGGCGGCGTCCACACCGGTGGCGGCGGCATGGCCTCCACGGGCAGCGGCATGGCCGCCGGTTCGGTTCTGCTCCTCGGTGGTCTCGGCGCCGGCGCCTACGCCCTGCGTCGCCGCAAGCCGTCCGGCACCGCTATCTGAGCCTGACGCTTCTGAAAGAGCCCGTGCTGCCGTGGCACCACCGCTCGCTTCGGCGGAGGTGCCACGGCAGCGCCACGGACGGGCGCTGTGAGAAAGGCGAACACCCGCATGGGCAAACAGGGCAAGCAGGGCGGTAATGACGGCAACACCCGCACGCTCCGATGGGCCGCGGCGTCGGCTCTCATCGGTGTCTTCCTGATCTACAACTCGGTCGACGCGTCCTCCCAGTCCTCCCCGGTGGCAGCGGCCACGCCCTCGGTCACCGCCTCCGACGCGGATACGCAGCCGGAGACGGCGGAGGTGCCCCCGGAGGAGCGGCCCGACGCGCAGGCACCGGCGGCCAAGCCCGCCTCCCGGCCCGGGCCCGCGCTGCCGCCGTCGACCCCGAACCAGCTGGACATCCCCTCGATCGGTGTGAGCGCCCCGTTCACCGCGCTGGCGCTCAACCCCCAGGGAACGCTGATCCCGCCGCCCGACACCGACAACAACCTCGTCGGCTGGTACAAGGCCGGCCCCTCCCCCGGTGAGCGCGGCAACGCCATCGTGGCCGGGCACGTGGACACCAAGACCGGCCCCGCGGTGTTCTCGATGCTCAGCTCCCTGAAGGCGGGCGGCAAGGTGACCATCACCCGCGACGACGGCATCCTCGCCACGTTCGTCGTCGACAAGGTGCGGACCTACAAGAAGAAGGACTTCCCGGACCGGCAGGTGTACGGGGACACCAACGACGCCCAGCTGCGCGTGATCACCTGCGGCGGTGCGTACGACCACACCGCGAAGGACTACACGGCGAACGTGGTGGCGTTCGCCCACCTCACCTCGTTCCGCTGGGCCTGAGCCGCCCACGGACCACGAAGCGCCGAAACCACGAAGGTGCCCGCGGGTGCGGGCACCTTCGTCGCGTCGCGTCGCGCACCGGCGGCTAGCCGGGCACCGTGCTGTCGATGGCGTGCAGATACGAGTTGACGGGACGGCTCTCGGTGACGTTCAGCCCGGCCTCGGTCATCCGCGCCACCAGGCTGTCCGTGGTGTGCTTGCGGCCGCCCACGTTGAGCAGCAGGAACAGGTCCATGGCCGTGGTGAACGAGGAGCGGCTGTTGTCGATGAGGTTCTCGATGACGAGGACCCGGGCGCCCGGCCGCGCGGCCGCGACCACGTTGGCCAGGGTGCGGCGGGTGTTCTCGTCGTTCCACTCCAGGATGTTCTTGATGATGTAGAGGTCGGCCCGTACCGGGATCTCCCGGCGGCAGTCGCCCGGCACCAGCGTGGCCCGGTCCGCGAGCGCGCCGCCGTCCCGCAGCCGGGGGTCGGCGCCCGCCACCACCTGCGGCAGGTCCAGCAGGGTGCCGCGCAGATCGGGGTGCCGTTCCAGGAGGCTGGCCAGCACATGGCCCTGGCCGCCGCCGATGTCGGCGACCTCCTTGATCCCGTCGAGGTCGGCGAAGGCCGCGACATCGGCCGCGGACTGCCGGCTGGAGGTGGTCATGGCCCGGTCGAAGACCTCGGCCGACTCGGGCGCGTCCTCGTGCAGATAGGTGAAGAAGTCCTTGCCGTAGAGGTCGTTGAAGACGATGCCGCCGGAGCGCACCGCCCGGTCGAGCCGCGGCCAGGCCTCCCAGGTCCACGGCTCGGTGCACCACAGGGAGATGTACCGCAGGCTGTGCGGGGCGTCCTCGCGCAGCAGCCGGGACATCTCGGTGTGGACGAAACGGCCGTCGTCGGTCTCGGCGAAGATCCCGCAGCAGGCCAGGGCGCGCAGCAGGCGGCACAGCGGGTCGGGTTCGGCGTCCACCGCGGCGGCGAGTTCGCCGACGGAGGTGGGCTGCTCCCCCAGCGCGTCGGCGACGCGCAGCCGGGCGGCGGCGCGTACGGCGGCGGCCCGGGCGGCACCGAAGGCGATCTCCCGCAGCTGCATGGCCGCCGCCTGGGGCGCGGCCGCCAGGGTGTCGGGGGCCCCGCCCTCGGGCGCCGGGGCGCCGGGGGCCGGGGTGGCAGTGGTGGTCATGACGCCGCCTCTCAGCAACGGCCGGTGGGCACGGACAGGGTGCAGACGTTGCCGGTGAAGACGTTGCCGGGGCCCTTGTCCCGGTCGGCCATGTCGGCGGGCTTGTTGCCGGTGAGCACGTTGCGGCTGATGGCGTTCTTGCTGTTGGCGATGCCGACGACGCTCTTGAACAGCACGATCCCGCCGGACATGGGCGAGGTGCCGACGTTGTTGTGCACCTGGTTGCCGGTCACCCGGGTGGTCTCGGCGCCGGTGAGCACGATGCCCGCGCCCTGGATGAACGGCAGCCGGGCGTTGGGCGCGCAGTAGGCGTTGTTCGCCTGGACGGCGTTGTGGGCGATCGTCAGGTCCCCGGCGCGCGGCTTGGACTCGTCGCCCACGACGAACACCCCGCCGCAGTTGCCGCTGGCGGTGTTCTGCTCGACGGTCAGGTTCCGCAGCCGGCGCACCACGACGCCGATCCGGTTGCCGGTCAGCCGGTTCTCGGCGACCCGGGTGCCCTTGGCGTCGGTGGCGCCGCCCTCGGCGTCGACGGTGTTCGCCAGGAAGATGCCCGACTCCCTGTTGTTGCGGGAGATGTTGCGGACGAAGACGCCGCGGGTGGACAGCTGCTGGCCGATGCCCTGCTGCCCGTTCTTCTCGGCGAGGGTGTCGCGTACGTCCATCCGGACGGTGCGGGAGCCCCAGATGCCGTTCTTGGGGAAGCCGGTGACGGTCAGCGAGCGGATGCGGACATTCCTGACGGGGCGTTGGGCCGTACCGGTGACGCAGACGCCGTGTCCGGCCTTGCCGCAGGCGTTGGCCGACGCCTTGTCGGGCGCGGTGAGGACGGTCGTCCGGCCCGCGCCGCGCAGGGTCAGGCTCTTGGTGATCTGGACGTTCTCCCGGTAGACCCCGGCCCGCAGCCGGATGGTGTCCCCAGGCAAGGCCGCCTTCACCGCGGCCTGGATCGACTGGCCCGGCTTGACGGTGTGCACGGTGGGGGCCGGGGCGGCGTGGGCGCCCGGCAGCTGGGTGAGTTCGATGGCGAGCGCGGCCGTGAGGCCCGCGACGTAGCGAAGCTTTCGTGTGCGCATGAACAGGAAGTTATGGGCGGCATGCACCACTCGCCACTTATCGCACCTCTTGCCCTGTACAGCCCTTGGGCCCCTTCGCTCCCGCTATTCGAGCACCCGGGAGCCGCCGACCGGCAGGTCCCACAGCTCCTCTCGCGGACGGCCCGTCGCCTCGAAGGCGGCGCGGACCCGGTGCAGGGGCTCCAGCGGCGGTTCGGCGGAGAGCAGGAACGTCGACCAGTGCATGGGGACGAGCGTCCGCGCCCCGAGGTCCTGATACGCGCGTACGGCCTCGTCGGGATCGGTGTGCACCGGGCGGAGCATCCAGCGCGGTTCGTACGCGCCGATCGGCAGCAGCGCCAGGTCGATGCCCGGGTAGCGGCGGCCGATCTCCCGGAACCAGTGGCCGTAGCCGGTGTCGCCCGCGAAGTACACCCGCTGCCCGCCGGGCGCGGTGACGACCCATCCGCCCCACAGCGAGCGGCAGGTGTCGGTCAGGGTGCGCTTGCTCCAGTGGTGCGCGGGGACGAAGTCGAAGCGGACCGGGCCGCCCTCGCCCGGCAGTTCGGCCGCCTCCCACCAGTCCAGCTCGGTCACCCGGGTGAACCGGCGCGCCCGGAACCACCCGGCCAGCCCGGCCGGGACGAACAGCGGCGTGGCCCGGGGCAGCCGCTTGAGGGTGGGGGCGTCGAGGTGGTCGTAGTGGTTGTGGCTGATGACCACCGCGTCGACCGGCGGCAGATCCTCCCAGCGCACCCCCGGCGGGGTGACCCGGGCCGGGGTGCCGAGGATTCGGCGGGCCCAGACCGGGTCGGTGAGCACGGTCAGCCCGCCGGTCCGCAGTACCCAACTCGCATGCCCCGCCCAGGTCAGCGCCGTCTGCGCCGGGCCGATCGGCGGCAGCGGCTCGGGGGCGAAGGGGAGGTCCGGGATCTGGCGCAGCGACTCCACCGGCGGCCGCAGCCGCCCCTCGCGGGCCAGCCGGGCGAGGGCGCGCACCCCGGGGAGCGGGGAGGTGAGCCGGTGGACGAACGACCGCGGCCAGGTGCGGACCTCGCCGAGCGGCCGCGGGGCGGGCAGCGGCGGGGGCGGGCGCAGGGGCGCGACGGGAGACAGCGGGCCCGCGCGGGGCGGCCGGGGCGGGAGGGGCGCGCCCCGGCCCTCATCCGCTTCGGTGGGTTCGGCCTGGTCGGTCATGGAGGCGCTCCCTTCACGGTCGGCCGGTCACGGCGCCCCGGCCCGGACGAGGTCCCGGAACGCCGTCTCGAAGGCGGCCAACTCCTTCGCCACAGAGGGGAGTTCGAGCGGGTCCGGGGCGGCCAGCGCGGCGAGCCGCAGCTCGTCCGACGCCCCGAGCAGCGGCAGCGTCGCCAGCCGGACCCGCAAGGTGTGCGGCGGGTCGCCGAACCGGTGGCCACCGGCCACCGCCGGGCCGATCCGCCGGGCCAGTTCGCGTTCCAGCTCCACCGAATCGGTGAGGGAGCGGGCGGCCAGCACCCCGCGCAGCTCGTCGAGGTCCGCGTACAGCTGACGGCCTGCCCGCGGCGGGCGGCAGAGCGCGCCGACGGCGGTCAGCGCCCGGTACGCCGCGGCCGCCACCGCCCCGTGCGCGCGGGCGGCGGCGGCCATCCGGCCGCGGACCGGCTCGGGCTCGGTGAGCGCGTACGCGGCGGCCATCGAGACGGGCGCGGGCAGCCCGCCCCGTACGGCGGTGAGCGTGGACAGCACCCGGGCGCGCAGCTCGTCCCCGCGCTCGGTGGCCGGGAAGCGGGCCACCGCGGCGGGCCAGCCGACCGGGGTGAAGGCGCCCGCGAGGTCGGTGAGCACGACCACGTCCTCGGGGAACATCTCGGCCGGGCTCAGCAGCACCGTGCCGTGCGGATGGTGCACGGTGTCCCGCCACGTCTCGTCGCTCACGATCAGCAGCCCCTCGGCCACCGCCGCCTCGCACACCTCGTGCAGCAGCTCGGGCGGGGCCACGGTGCCGGTCGGGTCGTCGGCGACGGACAGCAGCAGGATGCGCGGCACCCCGCCCTCGGCCCGGACCCGGCCGACGGTCTCCAGCAGCGCGAACGGATCGGGCAGCCCACCGCACTCGGCCGGTACCGGGGCGTGGTGGCCGCGCCGGCCCACCAGCCGCACCAGCGGCTCGTACCAGGCGGCGCAGGGGCGGGGCAGCAGGACGTCGCCGCCGGGGGCCGAGGCGAGCAGCGCGAGCAGCAGCGGTTCGGCGCCGGGGGCGGCCACGACATGCGCCGGGTCGGTGCACAGCCCGCGCCGCGCCCAGTAGCCGCAGGCGGCCGTGCGCAGGTCGGCGGAGCCGCCGACCGGCTCCGGCGCGACCCGGTCCGCGGCCGCCGCGAAGCAGGCGGCCAGCTCCGGGAGGACCGGCAGCCCGCCGTCGTCCCGGTCGGCCGGGGCCGGTGCGGTCCACTGCCGTTGCATGCGTCCACACCTTTCGTATGTGTGCACGTGTGTGCCGACCTGTCCACCTTCGCAGATCCGCGGTGGCGGCGGCGGGGGACGACACTCAGCCGTCGGGACGATCACGAACGGAGGGTGCGGAGGCGCCGTCCTGGTCCAGGGCGATCAGCTGGCGCTCCAGGCCGCGGCCGCGGGTCCGTACGACCGTCTCGGCCAGCTCCACCAGCTTGCGGTTCGTCCGCTGCGAGGTCCGGCGCAGCAGGTCGAAGGCGCGGTCGGCATCGCACCCCAGCACGTACATCACGATCCCGGACGCCTGGTCGACGACCGGGCGCGACCGCAGCGCGGCGTCCAGCTGATCCACCTGGACGAGGGCGGCCTGGTACAGGCGGTCCCGGGCCAGGCTCTCGGTGGTGAGGTCGCCTAGCAACTCGGTGGCGCCCTGGGCCGCCTTCTCCAGGGGGCCGGGCCGCAGACCGTAGAGGGAGATCGTCACCGACAGCCCGTCGCATGCGAACGGCAGCGTCGCACTGGACCGCACCCCCGCGTCCAGCGCCCGGGCCCGGAAGCGCGGCCAGCGCACATCGTGCAGCAGATCGTCGGCGCCCGCCGGGCGGCCGGTGTCCAGGGCGGCCAGGATGGGCCCCTCGCCCGACATCATCTGCACCGACACCAGCGCCGACAGGTCGGGGTGGGTGGCGGCGGTCGTACGGTCGTCCTCCATGCCGACGGTCGCGTCCTGGGGAAGGAGCGCCGTGGCGGTGGCCCCGCAGCTGGCCGGAGTGCACGAGGCGGCCTGTTCCGCGAGTTCCGCGAGGCCCCGGCCGAGCGACGGGGCGTCGGTCTGACACTGCGGACGGCTGTACGAGCGTTCCGGCATCGCCGATTCCGGTCCTTTCCCTCGGTAGGGCAGCAGGGGTCCTGTTTCGTTCGGCTTCCCCCTGCCTTGCGCGGAAAACAACACCCGGCCGGTGCCCCACAGCAGGTCCCGCTACGGTGTGCGCATGTCCCGGGCGCAGGATTTTGGTGCGGATCTCACGGATTTCCGCAGACGTGTCGATGAATTACGAGCGGCGAGGGCACTGCCTTCGCAGGAGCGGCTGTCCGTGTTGGACGCCGCTCTTTTTGAGCTTCAGCACGTCGTCGACGTGCTGTGGCCACGGTACGAGGAGCTGGCCGCGGCGAGCCGCATCCCCCCGGGAGGCCGGGCCGACCCGCATGAACAGCAGTTGCTGCGCGCCCTGTTCCAGCGCATGCCGATCCCCGTCGTTTTGCTGGACCGGGAGTCCGTCGTACGACGTATGAACTTCGCCGCGACCCAGCTGTTCAACACCCGCGCCGGGTACGCCACCGGCCGCCCGCTGACGTCGTCGCTGCGCCGGGACGGGCAGGCGGCGCTGCGTTCGCAGGTCGCGGCGGTGGCGCGCGGGGAGGGCGGGCGCAGTCTGACGGTGCGTCTGTCGCAGCCGGGGTGGGACGGTTCGCTGCGGGTGACGCTGGCGGCCCTGCGGCCGCCGGGCGAGCCGCAGCCCGCGGTGCTGGCCGCCTTCCAGCCCGACCGCGGCGCCCCGGTGGCCGCCTCCTCGGCCACGCTCCCGGTGCCGAGGACCGCGGAACAGGACAGCAGGGACAGCAGGGACCCCCTGGACGGGGCGTTCGCGCAACCGGATCTGGCCGAGGTGACGCGCCACGCCGAACTGCTGGACCTGGTCGACGACATGGCGACCGCACTGCTGCGGGTCACCCTCGCGGGCAGCGGCCCGGAGGAGGTGCTCGGGCGGGCGGCGGAGCTGCTGCACGCCCGGTTCGCGGACTGGGTGATCGCCGACCTGGCCACGGACTCCACCGGAGCGCCGCACCGGATGGTGGTGCTCGGCCCGGCCGAGGCGGCCGGGGAGCGTACGGCGTCGCTGGCCGACCAGGACCCGGCCGACTGCCCGCTGGTGGCCGACGCGCTGGACGACGGGGTCTCGGCCCTGCGGGTGAGCCCGCCCGACGCGAACGCCTTCGGCCGGGACGCCACGGGCGCGCCCGTGCTCGTCCGGGAGGAGGTCGCCTCGCTGCTCTGCATCCCGCTGCGGGTCTCGCCCACGTCCCCGGTGGTCGGCGCGCTCACGCTGTTCCGTACGGGCGGGCGGAGCGCCTTCGAGATGGCGGAGGCGGGGGCGGCGGACCGCCTCTC
>Ga0307508_10003805_pt1 | contig 15062 bp, 24 predicted proteins | sample 9_EM_MG_FD_203089 | JGI IMG/M metagenome (GOLD analysis project Ga0307508, IMG submission 203089) | Populus trichocarpa ectomycorrhiza microbial communities from riparian zone in the Pacific Northwest, United States - 9_EM | ecosystem: Host-associated > Plants > Roots > Unclassified | place... | reverse complement strand
CCCTCCCCCCCCCCCCCCCCTCCCCCCCCCTCCCCCCGGCGGCGCCCCGGCCGCGCCGGGGGCGGCGGCCCCCCGCGCCGGGGCCCCCCCCCCCCCCCGGGTGGTACATGAGGCTAGGAATGATGTATGACGTCTTTACGCCTATTTCTACATCGTTTGAGGGCATAGATAAGCTTCTTGACGGATTCCCACGGTCTCACCTTTACAGCACGGCCCGTGGGCTTGAGTGGCCCTGCATCGTCGTCGCCAACAAGTCCGATTTATGAACTATCACTCGCAGTCTTGGCTTGCAGGGGACATGGACAGGGGCATGTAAATCATCGCGAGCTCTCAGGAGAAGCAGGTAGCCCGACGAAACAATCAATCAACCTGACGATGACTTGAAATGCCCTCCTCACCAACCTTAAAGATCTCCACGCTGGAACACCAGGACAGAAAGCGCAATAGCAATGAGCTCCTTTTCTCGTCCTCCCCAACGAACTCCGACGACGACTTGGTCGTTGCCAGTGTCCCAGACATCTCCGTCTCTAGCCGCGTGGCTCCTCCCCCGACCATCACCACCGCCAGTATTGTGAATACCACGCCGCGCACGCCGAACAGGGTACGCTTTGCTCTCGATGATGATACCGCTGAGGACGCGGTTGGGCCCGAGCATGAACACGAGGACAACGAGGAAGATGCCTGGGAGAATCATGATTATGCCCGTCCAGACGATGTGGATGGTCGCGCGCCGCTTCTGACTAGCATGATGGCACCTTCAGTGGCTTTTGCTAATGATCTGGATGACGACGATTTGGTGGGGCACCATAGACCCAAGAGTGGATTCTTTTCGGCATTCGTGAATATGAGCAACTCAATCATCGGTGCAGGAATCATTGGTGGGTTATGCGCATGTATGGTGGTGAAGATTGGAGCTAATCTAATTGCCGGTTGCAGGACAGCCGTATGCTTTTCGGCAGGCCGGGCTCGGCGCGGGTGTGTTCCTACTGGTGACACTTACTGTTGTTGTACGTTGTGTATCCTAGCCATAGCTTGCAGAATTATGGGCTGATAGCTAGAATCCTACAGGTCGACTGGACTATCAACCTCATTGTCATCAATTCGAAGCTTAGCGGGGCCAATTCGTTTCAGTCAACGGTGCAAGCCTGTTTCGGCAAGCCAGGGCTGATTGCGATATCTGTAAAATTTCTCCTGTCTCTTCCCCTTCCGTCCTTGCAATCCAGTGCTGAATCGAAAGAATGCGTACAGATAGCACAGTGGGCTTTGTGAGTTAACTATCATTGCGTTTTGGTTGGAGCGGCATATCTGATACGGTGTTCGAAGTGCCTTCGGGGGCATGATCGCGTTCTGTATCATTATCGGTGACTCGATACCGCACGTCGTTACCGCTGTCGCTCCGAAGATCAATGAGATACCGATACTATGGTTGCTCGCCAACCGGAGGGCCGTCATCGCGATTTACACCTTGGGAATATCGTATCCTCTTACCCTTTATCGAGACATTGCGAAGGTTGGTTTTGTGGGTTCCTATGCCTCGGCCTTCAACGGATACTGATGGCAGTGGTAGCTGGCCAAAGCAAGCGCGTTCGCCCTGGCTAGCATGACCATCATCGTCGTCACGGTCGTAACGCAAGGGTTCCGGGTGCCAGCTGCAGACCGGGGGAATTTCTCCCTTCCGATGTTGACCGTGAACAATGGCTTTTTCCAGGCAATTGGCGTCATCTCATTCGGTTCGTCCCCTTCTGACTCTCTCAAGCTGACAAGCTAACACCATGCACAGCATTCGTCTGCCGTACCGCTCCCATATGATTCCTTTTCCACGGTCGTCTACTGACAAAAACCAGACCACAACTCTCTGCTCATCTATGGCTCTCTCAAAACCCCCACAATCGATCGCTTCGCGCGGGTAACGCACTACAGCACTGCCATCTCCTGTGTGATGTGCCTCCTGATGGCCATGTCGGGCTTCCTTACGTTTCGCGACAAAACTGCTGGCAACGTCCTCAACAACTTCCCCAGTGACAACTGGTTGGTGAACGTGGCACGGCTGTGCTTCGGCCTGAACATGCTTACCACACTTCCACTCGAAGCATTCGTCTGCCGTGAGGTGATGGAAAACTACTTCTACCCTGGCGCCCCCTTCAGCATGAAGCGGCATCTGATATTCTCGACTGGACTCGTAATATCGGCCATGTCCGTCGCTCTCGTCACTTGTGACCTCGGCGTTGTATTTGAACTCGTCGGTGCTACTAGTGCCTGTGCACTCGCCTACATACTGCCACCACTGTGCTATATCAAGCTAGCCAGCAAGAGCCGAAAAACGTATCTCGCTGCCGTGGTAGCCGGGTTCGGAGTATTAGTTATGGTCATCAGTCTCGTGCAGAGCGTGGTGAAGATCATACATGGAGGGGGGAATGGGGAGGGGAAGTGTGGGTAAGAAACTATGCATTCTACTGGATGCGTGGGTACGGGATATCTCACGTCATGTCGCAGCACATACCTTTGCAGCGGGCTCGAGATAGGGGTGTTCTTTTCCGGTTCATGTCTGGTTTCGTTTTTTGGCATTAAATTGGGCTGCGATAGATATGGATTGCAATTTGTTCTGTGGTACATGCTTAATTGTCTCCATATCCATAGTTTTCGGGCATACTGGCCTCCTCACAAAATACCTCTTATTTCTGGGCTGTCTGGTCTTTTCTATTTGCTGGCTGGACCGTTCTACCCACAAAACCGGCACCCCCGGCTGGCAGACGGCTAGTTTATAAACCAATTTTCCCGGCAGGCTATCACTTGACGAAGTGAAGACGCCGAATCAGGTGGCGAATGATATCTTCATTTGAATATCGACACTGTCTGATCCGTTCGAACACATGATCTCAACTGAGTCCACCATTCCACCTCCGTGCCTCCACCATTCTGCACCTAAGCAGCAATGGTGACCTCAACCTCGACGCCGGCCTCGATGTTGATGATGATCTGCTTGACAACCTCGGTAGGAGCGTTAAGGCTACACGTTCCGTCAGAGTTCCGTCCCCAAAACATCTAGGTGTGGTCGGACGTACTCAATCAGACGCTTGTGGATTCTCATCTCGTAGCAGTCCCAGGTCTTGGATCCCTCACCACAGGGGGTCTTGCGGGTGGTGATCTTGAGGACCTTGGTAGGGAGACGGACGGGTCCCTTGACGCGAAGGCCCTTGCTCTTGGCGCGCTCGATGAGCTCCGAGGTGACTACATGAGGCCCGAAAGTTTAGCTTCCTTTCCTTTTCTCTTTCCTCTTTCCTCCCTGTCCGTAACGACACAGTACGATGGAGCATACCCTTCTCGAGAGCCTGGACCTTGCAAGAAGTCAAGGTGATACGGATGCGGTGGATCTTGGGACCATCCCCGAACTCGCCCTTCTCAGGTTTGTTGTAAGACATGTTGACTGATGAGGACGAAAAGATTTTTAGAAAATCTCGACTGTTGAGGCTGTGGGATTGGATTATGCGTCAGCTGGGTCTATCTTTCGCAAATGGCTATGACCGGGCCGTGGAGGTGGGATTTGGACTTACGAGGTTGTTCGTTGTTGCTGGGGGGGGAATTCGCTTCACACTGGAATTTTACTTTTGTCAATGTTCACACATCGCGCACACACACACAATGTGGGTCACGTGTGTCGCAGTAATACGTACCCTAAGCCCTAGGATTATCGCTAGGTTTGTTAGATCTTGATTTTACTCTGGCGCGCACGTGCACGTAAATATAGCACCGAGAGCTGCATTGCAACAACCCACAAAAACCACTCGGAGGACTCGGATTAGGAACGGAGAGACTTGTTAATCTCTCACCAATTTTCTCAACCGTGGTAATTGACTAGAGGCTCGCAATTAGGGATGTTCCGTAGGTGTCAGAGTTCAAGGAGTTTAGTATGTTCAATTATTGTGAAGTCACCTACTTAGGTGACTATCTCATATGATTGGGGACATGATCTGCGGGTGGAGTGGGATTGAACAGGTTTCGAAAGAACTTGGGGGACGAGCCGGCACGTAGTATGAATGTTCTACCTGAATCGAATCACAGTTGCGAGAAAAGCTGTGTGGACGGGGCAATCGGAAAGGTGGTAAGAGATTATTTCGGAGGCAATTTGGGTTCATCCCGCGTATCTAGTTATGTACTTCCTGACTCAAATCCTGGCTGGCCTGCTATTATCAAAAGGCTGGCCGGACGGTATTATTCCCTTTTCATGGGCACAAGAATGCGACATCATTCGGTACATACGTAGTTACTATGATCCACCAGCCGGTTATATTGAAGCCCTGATACAGCTCTTCTCCAACATACCACCCGACAACTGCATAGACCTCCACATCCGCCGCAAAGTGGCGCCCCAGAGTTGTGCCGCCGACCACGGCGACTGAAAACACTCACGGCACATTTTTTATAATGGAATTCTTCCTGACTGAGAGGTTTACCATGTGCGGCGTCAGATCTGTGTCCGTGACCAAGCTATGCGCCTCTTATCGAACGCCTTCGTCTGTTATTTTTCGAACTCCGTCTCGATGCCTGCGCCTACCGCCTGCGACGCCAACTTGATGCTAAACTTATGTATTCGGTGTGGTCTCCTCAATGCCCATGCGGTAACTCTCCCCCTCCACTCCGACGAGGTCAGGTACGTCGCTCTGACTACAGGGTTGAACTCCCCGTCGCCATCGCTACCGTTCGAGGGTGTTGGAGTATGTGATCTGTCTGAATGCACCCCATACTGGGTGCTTCAATAGCAGGGTCGCAGTGGGTTCCGCGTGGAAAGAGAATGCGAAGGCGATAAGGCAGAATTCCTGACAGTCTTACCGGCCCATTATCGCACCAGAGATGCGCGCTCGGAAGAGCAGGCCGGAAAAGGCCCGGTGCACGATTTTCCCCCGCGGGAGCTGTTTGGAATTGGGGGGGACGAGGTCTGCCGGTCCGCCGCGAAGGAGTTGCCGCCATGATTACTGGTGCTGGCTGGCTCGGGGGGAATGGTGAGATTCCATGATGCGAAGGGGTCGATCGATATCCTCCGGTAACGGAGGTGTGAGCTCTGAGTCTTCGGATGCGGACCTCAAGAGAGGCGGTATCAAGCACTGCTGCGGGGAGGGTCCCCATTTCCAGGAAAGCACAGCTATGGTTGTCCTTGCCGGAAATCCAAGAGAGCAATGCTATTGTTACCTTGCGATGCGCACCGGGGGTTTCGTCTGGGAGAAAGGACCGGTTAAGAGATATTATGGGCCGAACCTTTATGTATATATGGGCGTGGATACTGTAACGCTGGCCCCGGCTTGCGGGCTATTGCGCTTTCCATGTTACACAGCGGAAGACCGAGTGGTAGGTAATGCCACCGGACGACTCAGCCACCCACGACCCAGCCCCCCCCAGGCTGCGAGGTGCTGGTGGTGCCGGTATCAGAACCAGACTCGGGAGCACCTCTTCAAGGTGTGTCCGGAGTGGAAGACCCAGCAGAAGATCCTGTGGGCGGAGGTGCGGAAGGAGACTGGGAGGTGGAACGACCGGTGAAAGATCCGGGACCTCTTGGCCGACGAGAGGTGCAGCCGGGCGATGCTGAACTTTCTCACTTCTGCGGACGTGGGGAGGCGGGCACCGGCCGAGGAGGAGGACGCAGTGAGCGAGGTGTCAGAGGCGGAGCTATGGGAGTGGGGGCCGGTGAGCCGGGCGTTGTGGGGAATCACCACTGTTCCTGCCCACGCCCGACTTCATGGCGTCCCGCGGAAGAGGAGTAGATAGGGGGCGGTCACGGTTTCCTTTGTTTCCCCTTTTCTTGTCCTTTCTTTTTGTCCTTTCTGTTGTGATTTTCTTGGTGTGCTTCTACTTTCTTGGGACAGGCCTGGGCATATTCGCCGTGATCTAGGTAGTCGCATGCAAGTAATGAATAAATAAATATGATAAAAAAACATCTGGTTGGAGGCGTTGCGCAGCCGGTGCCCCGCTTTCGTGAGGTACAATTACGAGAGATTGTCAGTCATGCACCCCATTACCTGATACACACTGTCCACTCAATATGGGTCAGCAATCCTCCACTCCAGCGCCTTCCAGCTGTCGTCGCTACGAACTTAAGGCCCGCACACGTCTCTCTACAGGACCCTCCCGGAAACGTCAATCGCGTATCTCAAGCAGACTATATACCTAACTGAGCCGGGATTTTTCGTGGAAGCTTATTGTTTATGAAGGCTACCTTACAGAACCGAAGGGCACGTCCGTTGCTACCATCGAGCACGCAGATGTCTTCTTCCGTCAAGGCAATTCACCCAAGCCGCGAATGTGCTTCGGCAGGCGCTCAAGGCCGCGGAGAAAGGAGGCTGGGGGTTCTGGCAGAAGTGGCCGAGCGAGATGGTGCTCATGAGGGTGTTTTTGCGGCCGTGGAGTATTGGTGTGAGAGTTAGCTGAGCCAACTCTGGAGTCCGCGAAGGAGATGACAGAGTGGCTGGGGGATGTGGATGCCGCGGAGTAACTATTACTGATATACAGGTTAAGGCTAGTACGGCCAGGAAAGTCATGTGTGACGGCGGTGCAGTTCCGATTCTTTGGTTCCTGGGAAATCGGTGACTGGGAATTCCTCTGCTTCAGGTCAGCGCTGTGCGGAGACCTTCATGCAATGCATGGCCTGGCCGGGGGTTCCAACTTCGTCAACACGCCATATCCCCAAGCCATCGGGACAATTGGGGAGCTACAGACCCTACAACTCCCTACTCGCCCAAGGAAACCTCCCGGCAGACCACGCCTGCCCTCGAGTGGCCCGCGCCAGCATGCCAATCCAACTTTGCCATACCTCAATCGGTGTTTGGCATGTGGCAGCGCCGCTTGCTGTCCCGTAAATGCCGCAGTCCGATGAAATGCAGGAACTGTGTCGCAAGGAGATGGAGAAGTGGCGTTCGCAACTACCCGCGTCGAATACCGATGAGCAGCCCCGACAGGATCCTGCTCACAACGCACTGACGCATATCGACAAAGCGATCACTTGGCAATTTAGTACCAAGGATTGCCTTTCACTGGGGAGCCATGGGCATTAATGGCTTGCGATGGGAATTGCAGAGTCAAGCTGGCAATTCATACCAATACGGAGACTAAGGGAACTTGATTGATACCTGAATCGGGCTTATCACTCATTCGCTCGACCTTGTCGAGGAACCGGGTGTGGGAAAATGTCACAGCCAAGCGATTCAAGAATGCTACTCCCCAGCTCACAATAAAAGATTTTACGGACAGGCCTGCAGAAAGTTGAACGCGAGAGAAAAATCGAGTTGGGCATGCTTTGAAAAGGCCAAAGTTTTCGCAACTCATGTTCGTGTCCAATCGCACGACTTATATTGATTGTGTTGTTCAGGTATTAGCACGAAGCCTCTCTACTAATATCCCTCCTGGTGTGTTCCAAAATATGGCCCCGCGGAAAAACAACCACTGGATGAGCCGTCGATACGGGAGAGTATCAATAAGTCGGGCGGGTCGGATCTCTACCACCTCAGAATCGACCTGGGAAGGCTGTGGAAGAATGAATCCGAAACCGCCCGGCTTACCGAACCCCCGCGAGGGCAGTCCCTTTGGGTTCGAAGATATATCCGATCTCGTACCGCCAAGTACCTATCGAGAAAGAAAGAGTAGTGTTTATTGATTGGGTTGGCCTGCAGGAAGAACAGTACGGTGTATGCCAGGGGCTTACGACCTATATTCAACTCGTGGCAACTCGGGCAGAAGGAACGCCTGAGATCTACGATACTGGGTTGAACTTGAGGAGAGTCGAGCAGTTGGTAAGGCAGATTATACCACAATCTGAGCAAACTGAGCGGTATGGAAACCATGCAACACAATTTAGCACCCTTAGTTTCACCTGTGGAAAAATGTAGTAACCGAGGCGACGTTCCCATCTTCTGTCCGACTCGAGTGCTTGGCCACATACTTCTACATGCCATCCCCGTCGATAATGAGCTCGTAGTCAAATGTAACCCAGTGGTAAGTGGCGTGCAGGCATGGGATTTGTGTATTTCCACTTGTTGACTCTCTGTCGCGGGGTTTGCGCTCCGAGCATGACGGTGTTACGGTACGCCGGACCGCGTAGGAGACTGGCAAAAGCGAAATCCCCAATGCAGCATGCATCAGCATTCATCACAGCTCCTGGCGGCCAGGTGAGGCCAAAACCGACCAAAATTACTCGCAGCCTCTTGTGTACTGAACGAGAATGCGACCAAAAAACCGTTTTTTTGAGAACTCAGAAACGGCAATGCTCCTCCATTACCACGGCCACGCTGAGTTGGCCGAGGACGGCGATCCGCTGGATCATAAACTCTCCTTTGCTGGTAATACCGAGGATGAGCAATTCTTCACAGCAAAGGTGGTCTTCTCCCACGCTTTCAACAAATCCTCAAATCTTACAATGATTGCATGCAACGAGAATTGGCTCGACAAGCCGCTGGGGATGAAGTAATGGGATCAGTCCTCGCCCTACCGCATTCCGGTGTGAGCGGTACCATCTCGACGCTTTGGGGTACCGACTCTCTTGTTGGCAAACGCTTCTTTCAGAATTTCTACGACAGACGGGCCGGTAACCTTGCTGATGGGTGGACGACAGCCGACCTGGCAACGGCATTCCAGCAAGCGGTGGTCGCGTTGGCGCACGACAGAACCGCTCTACCAAGCGATAGGTCGTTGGAGATTGATACTGCCGAGACAGCGCTGGCAAAGCGACGAGCATTCGATGTTCCGAATCCACCGTTGTATTAGGCAAGCCTTGTACTTACCGGATTGTGGATTTTCGGTGTCAGAGCGGATGAGGTGGAGGAGTGGGTGATTGTTCTAAATGAGAAGGGGACCGTTGATGTTGGAGATGACTGTTTGATTTTTCACCACCTCTCTCTCTTTCTCTCTCCCCCGGTCCCTATTATATCCTCCCACCACGCCTGCACCTGTTGGTAGTAAACAAACCTGGCGGCCTCCAATTCCATAATAATTTTCGTTGAGAGTATTCGGCATAGGCACAGCCAGCAATTTTATGCCGTGATACACCTAATTTTCCCCTCATCCGTCGACAGGACCTGATTGTACAAATATCATCGATTCACAGATGCAAGTCAGCATCATCTAAACGCTTCCACGAGTCCAACACCCTCCATCCCTTGTAGCCCATCACCTGGCGTGCCGTATCCACATCGTATGGACCTAACCAGAACAACCTGCGGACCCACCCTGGCCCCCTGTGAGGTGTGCAAACGCTATCTCCGCGACCGTCACTCCCGCAATAACGGCAAAGAAGTATCCCTACGTTGTCAGCCTTACACATTCATCGATCCGTTACTTTCGGGAGGGGGGCTCACCACAACGAAAGTCATAGTCACCAACATCACAGCATACCCCAGCGTGACAGTGACCGCTGTTAGTGCCGCCCTTATCAGGGCCTTGGTAAGATTGAACTTCTGCTTTCCATCATCGCCAGCTTCCTTGTTGCGCGGAGACAAATAACGCATCTCGAGCCATACACGCAGGATCATCAGACCACGCAAGAGAGCGGCGAGGGAAAAGACCACGATAAGTGCACCAACGAACTCGCCTGTGTTCCTTGGGACAACAGAGTCGAAGAGGATCGGCGTGCCGGCATAGGGAACTTGGAAGGTCATCGCCATACCGCAGCTGTGGGGCGAGGAAGACGCGGTGGTGCCGTTCGTGAAAGAGCATTCCACCGCCGAATGATCCGCAGCCGTACGGCCCACAGCAGACATGGAGGAGGGTGAGTGGTGACAGCAGGACATCGTGGGCAAGAGTTCGTGATGAGATACGGAAGTAGGCTGAGAGGAAGCAACGGGTAGAGAGTGATAGCGGCGGCTTGTGCTAATGCAGCCTACTCTGTTCGAGGACGGCCTAGCTGCCGTCAGGCATGATCCTCCTATTACATAGAGAAACCTTGCTCACTGCCCACGCGCGAGCAGGCCGAAGAGCACAAACAGGATACTGGGTGCCAAGTTAAGAAATGTGCAAGTTGGCGGTACAGAAAATGGAGAGTATGGAATCACGTCTCCCAAACGAATCGAGAGATATATACACCTTTATATATCGGGCTTTCGAACCATAAATCCAAATGGCGCTAACCGCGCTTATTATTACCGCGCGCCAACTCGTAAATCAGTAAACCAGAGAGTTAAACAACAGAGCGCTTCCAAGTGCTATTCTACCACTGCTACCGGCCGTCCTTTTCCAGCATACGAGACCCCGGCTTACGCCTCGCATTCGTACATAGGGTGTGTAATTATCATTAGAAACGGCGAACCTAGCCAATGTCTCATCATCCGGCCATCGAGAGAGCGCTACCTACTGCGGGGCCTTGAGGGCTGGCACTGAAAGCTCGACTTATTTCAGCAGTATCTAGAAAGCGAAGTCGTGGATTCCTTGTCCTGTCAATACTGTATGTGCGAATTCCCAAATGGCAAAGAACAAGCCCTTCTCACCCCTGGGGAGAGAGCCATATTGATAATGATCAATGGCTTGCCGCGTCCGCCGGCCCCCTTGTGTCTATGGATGCCATCTAGTTCCGTTGCACTTCTCACTGCGGCCGGCGCCGCTCAATACATCACCTTCCATTCCGCACGTCTCAAACGGAAGTGCACGGAAGGCCACGGGTGTGCTTCTCAGCCCCACTGTTTCCTCTCTTCCGCTTCCTCTCCCTTCCTTCCTCCCTGTCTCCCTACATCTAACATCCAACATCCGATCCCCTTCATCACTCTCTCCCTCGTCACACTCTCTCCCTCATCCCTCCTCTCCACCCCTCTCTTTTCTCCCTCTCTCCCTACATCCAACATTCGTCTCCTCCACTTCTCTCTCTCGCTCCGACTCTCGCCCCCTTCCCCAAAAACACTCAAGCCTAACACAAATCGTGTAATACCGAATCAAGAGCCGCTCTTTCGCTGTTGAGATGCAACGCAACCCCCTCCCCGCCAAAATGAGGCACACCAAGCAGGACGCACGGACGACCGAGCTCAACCTTGCGGAATACGATGTGGAGGACATGTTGGTAAGTATCCCGAACCTCGAGCACTACGGCGTACACATTTTCTACCACGATAAACGCTCCTTTATGCTTATTTTAGTATGCTGATTCTGTGTGAATCAAGAATGATCTTGGACAGCACCGTCACGAGGATTTGCCTTTGTCCGGGAAAATGGCTAGGCTTCATCCGAAAAAAGTGGTGCCCGAAATCGGAAAATACGGTGGCGAGGCTCTCGAGGCGGTCGAGCCGGACGATGATCCTGCTTCGGCATGGGGTAGTGCGTCTTCACGTCTTCCTCCTCCTTTCCCTTCGCCCTGCAGGTGTATTTGCTTCGGGTCGAATTTGAGTATGCTGACCTTCGACCCCGTGTAGCGCTCTACAACCCTTCTCTCGACGAGGGCCGTCAAGATGGCCTTGGCACTGGTAACATGCATCGTGTCGGTGGAGGCTTTAAACCAACTTGGGGTGTCGTTGCCAAAGGACGTCCACGCCGAGCCCGCTCGCTCTCCCCAACGAAGCGCGGCGTCGGTGGACGTGGTCGCGGTAATATCAATGGAGCATCTCTCGGTGTCCGAATGGGCACTCGTCCGACTGCGGAGCGAGTCCCTCCTAGGTTCACTCCTCACCATAGGATCGGCAACGATCCCTCTATGCGACATGTGCGTCCTCAGGTCAACATCCGGGCAAAGGACGACATGGTTGCACCCACCAGCCCGGACAGGAGTTCTGGTAAAGTTGGACAGTATGTTGACCTCTTGGGTGCTGAGGTTGGGCGAGAGTGTTTACTGATACTTTGTAGTTGGTGGGGGAACCGACTGTGTGTGAACAGCGACAAACACGATTTCTTCCAGCAGGGAGTGATTGCCACACCTGTAGATAGCCATGAGGCTTTCGGACATACACCCGTTCCCCACGTTGTTCCTCATATCTCCGCTGCTCCTACAGAGAATAAGACCACGGCCGGAGCTTCCGACGTCTTCAGGCACGCTAGTGGTCTTGAGGCTTCTAGACATGCACCCGCTTATCTTGCTGGTCCTCATATCTCCTCTGCTACAGATAAGAGGACCACGGTTGGGGCTTCCGGCTTTTTCAGGTCTGCTGGTGGTCTAGAAGCCTCTAGACATGCGCCCGAAGTTGCAGCCTTTGCACAAAAGGGTCGCAAGCAAGCATCACCTGCTACTGGAATCTCTAACCTAACTGGTGGCCTGGAGACTTCCCGGTACGCACCTATAGGTGTTAGGGCTGCGGTTTTCGCTCCCAATGTTTCCAGGGCAGCCAATGGCTTAGAGGCTTCCAGCTATGCGTCGATCGGTCCACCACCTCCTCCAAAGAGTGTTACTCCCAAGGCTCTTCCAGAATATGCCCCTACTGGCCCGAAAGCCATGTGGGCCAGCCTCTCTTCTCCTGTACCGAGGCCGCCCGACAAAGATGACTGGGTCAAGCCACCTCCTCCGGCCGGATCGCCGAAGACCCCGACTCCAGAAGAACGCCGTAGGGCTCAACTTCTGGCGGGCATGTCATATCCTTCACCCAATGCTAACCCAGCCAGCTCTACTCCACCTGGCGCGCTGCCGACTTCTTTTGCTCCCCTCTTGAAGACTACGCCTGCAATCGAGGAGGCTACAGAGATAATTGAGGAGCGTCGAACGAAAATAGAATTTCTCCAAGAGGAGTACAACAGTACTTATACCTTGTTCAACATCTATAGCGATGAGCTCGAAAATGTCCAGAAAGAGGAGAAGCGAATTCTTACCAAGCTCCAAGACATCCAGGTGTCCAAGTCCGAGAAGCAGAAGCGCCTTCACAAGCAACAGCAGCTCATGGACAGAATAGCGACTGAACTTGCGTTCCTTGGGAGTTCTTCGAGCGAGGCAATTAAACAGATTGTAGGAGTCCTCTCCCGTACATTCTTCCACATGTTATTTTGTGATGGCTAACTCATGCACGGTGGATAGATGGAGAAGGAAAATGCAGAAAAAGAGCTGGAAGGTGCAGCTGAAGCTGGGGTTGCTCTCGCAAGGGCTAAGTCTGAGCAGGAGCAGCAAGAGAGGATGAGCCTAGCTAAGCTTGAGCTCGAGGCTACTCTTGCTAACGCCAGGCAAGGGAAAGGACAGAAAACTCAGCCACACTTGGCTAAGCTTGAGGCAGCGGCCGAAGAAGAAATGACCCAACAAAAGATTGCCTTTGAGGTCGCAAAGAGAGAGGAGGAGCGCCTTGCAAAAGAAAAGGAGAAGCAGCGTCTTGAACAGGAGCGTCTGGAGCAGGAGCGTCTGGAGAAGCAGCGCCTTGAGCAGGAGCACCTTGCAAAAGAAAAGGAGAGACAGCGTTTCGAGCAGGAGCGCCTTGAGCAGGAGCGTCTGGAGAAGCGGCGCCTTGAGCAGGAGCGCCTTGAGCAGGAGCGTCTGGAGAAGCAGCGCCTTGATCAGGAGCGCCTTGAACAGGAGCGCCTTGAACAGGAGCGCCTTGAACAGGAGCGCCTTGAACAGGAGCACCTTGAACAGGAGCGCCTTGAGCAAAATCGCTTCGAGCAGGAGCGCCTTGAACTGGATCGCCTTGAGCAGGGTCGCCTTGAGCAGGAGCGCCTCCAGAAGGAGCGCCTTATAGAGGACTTTTTTTCTAACGGAACCACTGCAAAGGTCGTTCCCGGACTTGAAGATGTCCGAGACCCAGCTCGTGACAGCGCTACGTTTGCGCAGCTGCATGTCCTTCCTGACGAGAGGGAGTTGCACTGTCTCCCGGTGAGGGTCAAGATCATCATACGGCCCATTTTCGAGTAAGTTCTCATCGTAGTGTGGAGGCCATAACTAACACCCCAACAGACATGAAACCCAAGTGTTCGAATTTGACTCCGTTGACCAGCCAAACCAAAAGATTCGGCGTACGTTGGTGTCAGTTCTTACTCACGACGAATTTAAGTACTTCACTCGACTCGAAGCGTACAAGGCGTACGTCGACGGCCTCTCAAATATGTTTTACAAGCGGATGGCCAAGGTTCTAGGTAATAACCAATAAGTTCGATTGTTTGGGCATACCGGGAAAAGGAGGTGCTTTCTACACGATTGTATGGTGATTACTGAGGTGTTTCTCTTTTGTTCGCTCGGGATTGCTGGAAGTTGTTTCTACTCTACACAGTTGCGGGATGGATGACCTGGGGGGTTTCTAATGTTGAATCCAACTACATGTGTCTTCATTTGCATTCCTTTTTTTTTCTCGTTCTGCGCTGGTTTGATCATCTTTGAATTTTATGATGCCGCGATAGGTAACGAGCGGGACGGTGTTTCCGTTGCCTAAGGTCGCCTGGGTCGTTTCTGCAGTGAATCATGGTGAATAGCTTACGCAAGCTATGAGAGGGGACCGAACGAAATGTCTTGTCTCGGCTGCGAGAGTTACACGCAGCATGGCAGCAGTTGTAAATACAGGGTGCGAATCTGCGCTGCTGTGCGCAGGAGTACGTTAAATATACGGTGCACACCACGGGAAGTATCAGCTTTTTACATGACAACAGCTGAACTCGGTGGCGATCTAAACTCACACCAAACCTAAACCCAGCGGCGGGGGCCGGACGACACATAGTTAAGGCCCAGATACACATACAGTACGATGGCACACCAAAATCCATTATTAAGCCACAACTTTTCCTGCACGACGAGGGCTAGCATAAACCCGCTCCATGTAATCATTGCTATGTATATATCAAAGAAGTGTCCATCCTGGTAGGCCTAATCAACGTCAGTACTAGTAAGTTCTGGGGGGGGCTGTGTCAGCATAACTTCTGAATACGATTCCACTGCTTCCAAACCAGCGTGTCCGGTACCGATTCCAACGCGGTAGGCAGGACCTTTTTCAGTCCAGCCAGGATATATGTACAATTGCGCCGGGTATATGTAGTGGTCTTCCCCAGCAGTGCTCAATCCGTTCAGCTCGCAATGGAACTTTGGATAGAACAAAACAAGATGCCCTGCTTTCTCGATCACCTCTTCGAGGCGGCTCTTCTGAGCTGCAAAGCCGGGGGGGGGGGGGGGGGGGGCTCAAATTTTTTTACCAATTTTAAACGTTCAAAAC
>Ga0307508_10003804_pt1 | contig 15065 bp, 19 predicted proteins | sample 9_EM_MG_FD_203089 | JGI IMG/M metagenome (GOLD analysis project Ga0307508, IMG submission 203089) | Populus trichocarpa ectomycorrhiza microbial communities from riparian zone in the Pacific Northwest, United States - 9_EM | ecosystem: Host-associated > Plants > Roots > Unclassified | place... | reverse complement strand
GGTGGTCTTTTTTTTCCCCCCCCCCCCCCCCCCCCCCCCCCTTCGCATCTGCTTCACGCACCAGCTATTCACTAGTCCGCAGTTCCACACACCTCGAATCAGGCGTCCCGGACGGAATATGGATTCCTGGCCAGATATGCTTATGTACGTTTCGTGCCATCTTCCCATCGGGAATCCGCCAGCTCCCCTGCTCCATCGATCCCCCCCGAATTCCCCATGGGCAGGAGGGATGGGCGCGGGAGGTGGGGCATGGTATCTGGCGTTCGTCTGGTGTCTGGTGCGTACATATGTATGCGGAGCTGGTAAATCAGGTAGGTGCTATCGAAATAGATGCCAGCGGCGTTATATATATATATATATACATACATACCTCATACATCTAGAGGAATGCGTTCCCAGGGCGGCAGTGGCTTCCTTTCTCCGTCCGCCTGCGAGCAGCCACCGTCAGGAACATAAACAAACGTCCCGCAATTCTGCTTCCCACAAAGTCTCCTCCTCACCTCTCTTGCACAATCTACAACTTTGCGGCCCCCAGCCCATTCTTCCCTTCCTCCTATACGATTCCCTCCACACGACACACAAACCAAGAGCCATGGTTCTCCCGCTGCTGCACCGAGCTGCCAACGGCAATGGTATGTTTGAATCCGGGAGCCGGCTTGGGGCCGACTGCATAGCTGATCCGTTCGTCAGGCACTGTCGTCAAAAAACCAACCAAACCAGCTAAACAGATCCGGAGGGAGAGAAAGCAAAAGGCCCGAGCGGCAGCAGCAGCAGCAGCGGCCAAGACCTCCGAGTCCTCCCCCGACTCGTGCTCCAAAGACATGCTGTTCTACTTCGAAACCTACCGCTGTCCCGAGAAAACGAGAGACGTGATGACTCGGCACGGCGTCGTCGACAAGCTACTCGAGGCCCACGTTAAACGCCTGGTAAGCGCGACTGTTACACACATCCCTACCCGCCCCGACGATCATGTCGAAATCTCGCTTCGTTCGTTCGGCTCGCTGTTCGCTCGTTGGCTCGTTGTTCGTCTGTTCGTTTGTCGGTTCGCTCTCGCCTTTCCGCCCTGCTAACGTGCTGCACTCCCTCCCCGCCCACAGCAGGACAAAGCCTGGTCGATTTTCCCCTATCCCTGCATCGGCCTCTTTGAATTCATTCAATTCAACCTGCCGTTGTACCCTGCGTACCCGCGCGTGCTCTCGCTGCTGCGGTCCGGCGGCGTGTACCTCGACGTGGGCTGCTGCGTGGGCCAGGAGCTGCGGTACCTGCACTCGCAGGAGGGCATCCGCGGCGCCCAGCTGTTCGGCTGCGACCTGCACCCGCAGTTCCTCGAGATCGGCCACGAGCTGTTCATGGACGCCCCCGGCGACGGCAGCGGCATGCGGATCCAGGCTGCCGACATCTTTGACGACGACTCCTGGACGCAGCGCGAGATGGTGGGCCGCTGCGCCGTCGTCCACGCGAGCTACTTCCTCCACCTGTTCGGCAAACAGCGCCAGCTGCTCGCTGCGAAGCGCCTGGTCGCCTTCCTCAAGCGCAAGAAGGGCAGCATGATCGTCGGCCGCGCCATCGGCAGCCAGCTCGCCGGCGAGTACACGCACCCCACCGTCGGCGTCATGATGCGCCACGACCGCGCCAGTTTCAACAAGTTCTGGAAGCGCGTCGCGCAGGAGTCCGCGCTCGAGCTCGCCGTCGAGTGCGACATCTCCAAGAGCACCGTCAGGATCAGCGAAGACGGCAAGGAGTTCGACCACCCGCCCGGAGAGAAGGCGACCGACATCACGTTCTCCGTCACCATCGTCTGACTGCGGAGGGTTGTGCGTGCTTGCTTTGCGAGAGGGAGTTCTTCTTCTTCTTCTTCTTCTTCTTCTTTTCTTTTCTTCTGTAACTATATCAAAAACGTACATACATAGGTAGAAATGGACTGACGACTTACACATGCTCACGTACGTATGTATATGCTCTGCTCCAGGGCCGGTGGTAGGGTGCAGTGCGTGTTCCGCTCCCGGCTGTTCGGTTGTCCCGGGGCAGCGCGAGTGAGAAGGCCGTAGGTGCTCGCTCTCCAGTGGCTATGCATGCGTAGTCCCGGCTGTGCCGCTGGGAGCTCCGTTCGAGACGTGAGGGTCGGGAGTGCACGGAGCAGGGAGACGGTCACATGATCGGGACCGTCGCACTTGCTGTCGTCCGAAGCGCTGTCCTTTTTTTTTCTTTTTTTTCTTCTTCTTTCTTCCGCACGTGTGCGGGGGGTTAGTAACGCTCGACCGGCGGAAAAATGACCATTTCTGGAAAACCCGAGAGATCGGAGGTGGGAGATATCTATATTGATAATTCCAGCGCACGCGGGCGTGTAATTACATAGGATGGGGGGATGGGGGTGCACGAGATGGCTGGAATGTGCACATACGTACAGTACGTACATACAATAGGTAACTACATAGTTACATAGGTAGGTACATAGGTATATACATAGGTACATGGTAACGACATGACGACATGCCGCCTCCTCGCAGGTGCCCAGGCATGCGGTGCTCCTCCGCTGTCTGCAGCACTGCCGACCGCGATCGACGCGCCCTGCGCTGCACGGGTCATCGACCGAGCTCTCGGTGCCGGCCCGCGTTTCTGACGCCTCGTGCCCGTCCGGAGGCCGGACCCATCGGCGGCAAGGACGCACGGAACGTACTGCCGGCTGGCGATCGCTTCACTGCGGCCTGCCCGCGCGGGATAGATAGATAGCTGGTACGTATGATCTGTGCGCATTTTAGGCGCCGGCGCAGCAGAGCAGTCCGGCCCACCACGGGAAGTCCGCTATCGATATCGGCCTCGCATCCCCCTCTCCCCGTGGCCCATACGGTGCGTTTCCGCGGAACCGCGCTCCGAGCCGCCGGACATGCGGTGTACATATCGCTCGCGGGCGATCTCCAGCGCCGGCGAGAGCCACCGACTTGGGTGCCACGGGCATTGCCGCATGCAGATCGTGGCCGAGGGGATGAAGGAAGGAAGGTCGCTGCCCCCCCCCCCCCGCCCCCCCCGCGCGGTCGGCAGAACGGGTGACGAGACGTGTGGCTGCGCTTCGGTGGCGGCGCTGGGACTGGGGCCACCTTTTTTTTTTCTTTATTTTTCTCTCCTTCTTTTGTTTGTTCCTCAATCGCATGCGACCTGCTTATCTGGACCACGGGCGATGTGCACACTTTGCCCCGCTGTCCTTGCGGCTCATTTGTGGCTTCAGACTGGAAGAATTGCAGAGCGTGGAAGATGCAACAGGCCGACCTGTGCGTGGAGGTTCGGAAGAAGACTGGCAACCCCAAGCGGAGGCGGAATATGGCAGAAGAAAAAAACTCTCTGCAGATGCGAAATGCAGTGAGGCTGTGTTAGCCCTTCCTAGGGGAAGACAGAGGTGGCGCTGAAGAGGCGATGTAACGAGATGAATTGGGGAAGTGAAAGTGTATCCTCCGGAGAGGAGGATAGGTTGGAGGAAGAGAAGCAGCTATGTTGTTAGGGTGCCGCAGCGTACTGACTTAATGGGGGCTTTCGCCTCGACTAGTCAGGGCGGCGGGGAAAACTTGGTGTAGTTACATAGATAGATGATTTGCCGTGAGCTAGATGGGTCGGATGCAATATATGAAGTCTCTCTCACTGTCTCTCTCTCGCTGCGGCCAGACCGAGTGAGCGCCAGTGCGGCCGCGCGTCGTGGCTTGATCCCAGCAGCCCAACCGGGGCGCAACGTTCCACCCGCCGAGCGAACAAACCACACTATAGAGATACAGTATGTATGCATCTAGGAGCAGGAAAGCCACCCCCGCTCTGTCCACTGTCCACTGCCCAGTGGAACTCCACGTCTCACGCGAAATGGCAGCAGCTATATATGCGGAAAAGAGCTGGCTGGACCGGGCCAATGGCGCCCTCGTCACGCAGAACCGCAGAATGGCGGGACGGGCAATCGATTCGCTTCGATCGCACTCCTCCACTCCTCCACACATCCACCCTCCCCGCACCGCACTCAACGCTGGCCGCCTGCGTGCGGTATATATATATCCATCCCGTCGGCACCGGGCCAGTCGTATTCGACAGCTGCTGCGTGGATGTCCCGGACGTCGCGCGAGGTAGCCATACAGCAACGCACACTTGCTCCGCTGGTCGTGCGACGGGAAACGGATCAGACGTGGCCCTCCCGGCGAGGTGCAAAACCAGCGACGACAGGTGGGGACGCAACGAGAACAGAACGGACGCATAGATATATTATAGCCCGCCCGCCCGCCCACGCTCTTGTCTGCCCTCTTGCCTCCCCACCGTAACCTCCCACAACTCTACTCCTCTCTCTCTCCACAAAAACACGCACGACACACACACACACACACACACACAACACACACACAATGCCCGCCGTCTTCACCACCGCGCCAACGGCGTTCGCCGCCGTCGCTGATTACGCCGTTGCCGTGCTGCGGCTCCCGCTCATCCTCGCCGTCGCCGTGCTGTTCTCGCTCTCGTTCGGCGTGTACCTTGTCGACGCCATGGGCGCCTGGCCGTCCGCCTGTCCGCAGGAGGAGGTGGAGCGACGAGAGCACGTCAAAGGGAATGGGTTCGTCGCACGTCAGAGACCGTTCGTTCCACCCTCCCGTGCCATCCTCGGAGGATACACACAACTCGCCGCCCCGGATTGGGGTTGCGGCGCTGACTGAGCGTGCGCCAACAGGCTCGCCGCGAACGGTCGTCATCCGGCTGGAGCCACTCCGGTCTAAGACAACCAGGAGAGATCGAGCGACTTGGCGGTGTGACGGGGTTGATGCGTGCGATATGACATCACGGGACCAGAATCAGTTGCACGCTGCTTGGCACTTGATTGCGTGCTTCCCACGCTGGGATGGCGCCATACTTGTATGTATGTAGTTGTACCGTATATCCTCTGAGCGCGCAGAACACAATCGATCGAGAACCACGATACTCTAGAACCACGTACAAACGAAACAAGCAATGACGCACATACATATACATACGTACATACATGAGTAACTGAGCAGCAGCCGCCGCTCCCTCAATTTCCGCTGGAGAACTTCTCCTCCATCACCTGTCCCGCGGCACTGGACATCCGCCACCGCCGCGACCGCTCGTTGCCCGTGCCGCCCGTGCCGCCCGCATTGTCCAGCAACGCCCGCGGCACATGCTCCCACGGGTCGATCCCGGGCCCGTGCACGTAGTCCTGTCGGTCTCGGTGGGAATAGCCCAGTACGTACCAGAAAGCAAAGAAGGCGATGCCCCAGAGATACCGCCTCCTCATCGGATCCCTTCGCACCGGCGGCTGTGCCGGCGGTCGATGCCACGCCGTGGTCTCGAACTCTTCGGGGCTCATAAACCGCTCGCCGCGACCAAAGCTCGCCGCCGTGTCCGTGTCGCTGCGCGGGGGCGGATCGGCAACTCTCCGCCGCTGGTGAAGCCTGTCGAACGTCCGCTTCGCGTTGCTGGCGGCCTCATCTCCGGATGAAGCCGCCATCTCCTCCTGGGCGGTGCCGCGTTGGAGCATGATCGGGGCCAGCATACGCACGGCGCCTCCGATGGCGCTTCCGAGAGCGCTGCTGGCAAACGAAGCGATCAACTCGTCGTCGTCGGTGGCAGTCCCCCCACTCTCATAGCCCGAGGCAGCGCCGCCGTCCTCGGATGAAACAGACTCCGATTCGCTCTCCGATTCTTCGGAACTGGAGTCTGTCGACGTGTTGTATTCGTCCGGGAAAAACATTCTTTTGTACTGGCGCGGGTTGGCTGTATCCGGAGGAAACATTACGATCCACTCGCCGCGCCTGAGCCTCTCCAACGTAGACCTCCTCTCCCACCCCGATGCTGTAAGCGGGGAAGTTTGATCCGGAGAATGGGCGTCTTCTGCAGGACTCTTAGCGTTTCTGTCGGAAAAATCTTCATCCTCCACCTCTGCCAGCGCGATTGCCGCCGCCATTTCCGCTTCCTTCTTTTCCGTAGCTAGACGAAGCGCCTCGGCTGCCGCTGCTTTTTCTGTCGCTTTCCGCTTCCTTTCTTCTTGCCGTGCCGCGGCATTCTTCTCCTCCGCGGCCTTCATCGCAGCAGCCTTCTTCGCCTCCGCGGCCTTCCTCGCAGCAGCCTTCTTCTCCTCCGCGGCCTTCCTCGCAGCAGCCTTCTTCTCCTCCTCAGCTTTCCTCGCCGCTATTGCCCTCCCCACATTGTGTCTCAGTTTCTCGTACCTCCCCTCCACAGCCGCAATCGCATGTGCCGCATCATCCCTATCGTCATCGCTATCATCCGAACTACTACTCGCCATATAGTCTGGATCGGCCTCGCTCAGACCCTTTTTCAACCTATCCTCCATCCGCAATAGGCGCCTAAGTTCTTTTCTCTCCCTTTTCCTCTTTGCCCGCTCATCCCCTGCCACCTGGCCATTTGGTGCCCCCTCCAGCTGTCTAGCGTGTCCTTCTTTTAGGACAACTATCGGATATACCGGAGGCAAGGTGCGGACAGCAGTCTCTGGGGGCTCATGTAGCATATAGTTCTCACGGTAGTAGTTAATCCCCTCCTCACCAAGCACCTGCAACGACAGTGAGCGGCGCTGGGTTGGAGCCTTCTTGGGAAACGCATCTCTAAACCTTTTTGCAGCGGCGTTTTGAAGTCTTGCTGGTGTACGTTCTCGAGGCGTTGGTGGTGGTGGAGGGATCCCTACCGGGGTGACATCGTCACTACTGCGTGTGACTCGGGAAGGCCCGGTATTCGTTGGGGACTGGTGACCTGCTTCCCCCGGATCGAACGTGAAACGCTCATGGAAGTTGGGCGCGCCGGTGCGAACGGCAGGCTGAGGCGGAGGGGGTAGTCCAGAAGGCCCCAGCGGCGACGAGAAAGTATTCACCCTCCTGAGGTCATTGCCGGGGAGTTTCTGGCCCCCGGGAACTGTGATCCGCGTTAGTGAGAATACTATCGCAAAGGAGGAGGGAATATACTAATGAGGGGCGGTTTGTTGACTGGTGGGCCAGGCTTAAACGGTGTATTCCAGAACGGTAGAACTTCCCGTGGCGTCGTCCCAGGGACATGACGCTCAAATTCATCCTCAGCCGGTGGCCTCTGGCGTCCTAGGCCCTCATCCGAGTCACTCCATGTCTCCAAAGTGTCCAGGAGGCGATCTGCCTCACGTCCGGTGAGCCTTGCCAGTAAAGCCATAAAATCGGCCTCCGTTCCGTGCAGATACTGCAAGTCGTGCTCCGTTAGGATGTCTTCTGCCACGAGCTGCCACTCGCGTGCTGATCTCCGGTCCGTGATCATAGCTCGTAGTTGTACTACGTCAACCCCAGCGTGCTGCAGATGGCGAAGGCCACGGTCATTGATGCCTCGTTCTCTTAGATGTTGTAGCTCCTCTTGAGAAAGCGAAGAGCCTGGGTCTGGACCGAATTCCACCACTCTATCTTGTCCCGGTGGCACTAGGCGCCGCACTCTATTCCACCAACGCTTCCATGCTCCCGGTTCAAGATCCACCTGATACAATAGCCCAGACACCAACAGCAAGCCAACGAAGAAATGAGGCGTTCGGCGCAGCCACAACAGGTATGTCTGATAGCCCACGGCGAATACCGAGAGACGCTGTCCGTAAGGCCCGACCACCTGTCTGGAGTGCGTTTCCGGCCATGGGAGCCCGGTACCTCTGATTCGTGCCTCGACCATCGTCCACAGTCCCGCCCAGAGTATCAGAAAGTTCCACCGAGTGGCGAGCTTCCGAGACAACCTCCTGGAGACCGAGACGGTGAGAAACAGGGCCATCCATTGGAACCCGAAGACGGTTAGCGGGTAGAAGATCTTGTTCCAGGTGCCGCGGGGACCGTTGGGGTTAAAGATTGGTCGCCAGACGACTGGGATATGCCAGTATAAGATGTATCCAGGCAGCCACAAAAGCGCGCGGAGCACCACACCCCCGGACTGGAGCTCTACCACGAGTACCAAGAAAGCAACAAGAGTATAGAACTCTCTGTGCGCAGCGAGCTCGTTGTAACAGGGACGGCTATACCGTCTGTAGAAGAAATATAGCCGGTCGGTGTGCACGAATACCGATACCATGACCCACGCGTATTTCGAGTAGAAAAAGTACTTCTCGAGCACCCAGAACGTGAGGATATTCCACAATGCCCGCCGAGGGCCGAAGGCCGTTTCCCACACGTACAGAAGAGTTAAAAACAGCCAGCCCAGATATTGGTTGGCCCATGGCCTTAGGCTCGCCAGCCATCCCACGGCTTCTCCCAGTCGGCCGCCATACACCCCGACAACGGGGAATAGGCAAGCCATGTTTCGGCGCAGCCAGTGTCTAATCCTCTGGCATATCGTATGTCTTCGTTCTCTCCTTGTACGAGGGGGCATTGTGGTCGAGAAGTATGAAGAGTCTGCAAGGGTTCGGTGTCAATACACCCCACTATAAGAGCTTAGGGATGACCTCAATCCTGTGATGAATGAATCTCCGGTAAAGTCGTATTCCCTAGATGCCGTCGATGCCTGCAATCCTGCCAAATGTCCTTGCCCCCAGCTGTGCACTGTTGAAACAATCACTTTGTGCGAAAAAGGGGGAATAGAAGCCCATAGAAAGGGATTGTGCTGGCCAGTGACAAAATATGATGCCTCCGAAACGAGGAAGGAAAACGCAAGGTGGTGAAAATAATAAAGCCTAAGATGTGGTGAACGGTGATGTGCCGTCTGGTGGGTATCCCGTATGAGGCCCTTCCCCCTTTGTTCGAGGGGCACGATGGATAAAACACAGTGTACGAACAAAGACCGGGGCGAGATGTAGACGAACGAGCGTTGTGCCCTTTGTTTTATGAAAGGGAAACCTAACCCTGAATCCGACACGCACCGAAACACCCAAATACTGCCGGTCTGGGGAATCGGACTCCCCATCAGTCCCCCCGAAGGCAGCATCGAGTATACGACTCGAACTCCCAAGCAACAACTCCTGCTACCACCGGCCACGTGTTTTCCACCAGCTCCCGGTCTGACCGAAAGTTCCCGGACAAGCCACTGCTCTTCTTCACGGCGCACATTCTGCGCATCACCGCCAGGTTAGCAAAAAAGCTTCGACCATAGGCCGGGCATCGCGGAAATTTCATTACCTGTAGTGGCGGCATCCGAGGGCAAACCCTCCATGGATAGCGTTCTCCAAATGGTATTTGATGTGCATACCAACTCGTGGCGGAAGACATATGTGATCGGTGAATCTCCACTCATCACTGTCACTCTGCTCCAGCCTGAACTCTGGAAACGCCATCTTCGTTTTGCTTGGATCAAGTGGTCCGGACTTGACGACAGCTGGGAAACCAGGGGCCGAAGTGTTGGTAAACGTCATGGTGTAAGTCAGGTTTCGGAGGTTGTAGTGAACCCTCGCGATCGGTCCCGGCAGTGTGGTATTGAGGCCCTTTGATTGATTCTCTACCAGCTTGGTCGTGTTAAAGTACTCCGGTCGGTGCTCACTCGTGTCAGCGGCGGGGGACTCGACGTCGGCGACTCGCAATGCCAGTTCGAATACTCCCCAATCGTAATCCTTAACCATCTGCAGATCTCGGTTATAGCTGTCGAAGCCCAAGGACCGGTTCCACGGCCGCACCAGATCCATCGTGTACTGAAGGTGCCCATCCTTGAAGAATTTTATGGTGGAAGAGGCATCTTGGACCGGAGAGCCCAATGTGCCGTTGTAGCTAGGAAAGTCCGGATTGACATAGACCTCCGCCATGAATAAGTAACCGCTGCATGCTTGCTCATAGGCGCGCCCCACAAGCAGATCCCGGAAGGCGAGCGATGAAATCAAGCCGTAGGATCCGAGGAACACGAGGATGACTGCGGCGATTGCCTTGTGCACCGGGACAGAACGGCAGCAGGACATGGTAGCGGCATTCCTCAGCTTCTTCATCCGAACCGAGTTGGCTTTGGTGAAGACAGTGTAGGCATAGCACACGTTGATCAGACCGATAAAGGCTGAGGAACAACACAAGGCAATGTAGGCGATCGCAAAGAACTCGCGTTCGCGGTTGCGCAACCACATCGTAGCCTTCGCCGTCGGATGAACAAAAGAATAGTTCATCAAGGTCGCCCAAGCGATCATGACGGCATTCATCGCAAGTATCGGATACTTGAGCCCAGCGGTGGGGGCGCCCAGTGGCCACGCATTGAGGTTGAACATCTCTCGAGGTAGCGGCGATGTTTCGTCGCTGATTGTCTGTCGGTCGTCTTTCGTCGTCGTTGGTCGCTGGTGTCGATGAGGCAAGGGGAGCGGTGCCGTAGAGAACTGGCTCACCGACAGCGGAAGCCATGTATAATTGTACAGTTTTGGGTAGACGCCGAGAACTGCTTGCCGAGCATGGGAACAGTTCACGGAAAATCACGTATCTCGGCGGGAATCTTTTTGGATACTTTTACTTGGTTCGTACCCAGATCAATGCTGCGGAACATGGACTGCATAATTGGCCTTGGTTACAGCATAGCGCTGTGCACATGTATGTACCATATTCCACGTGCAGCTCGACTCCTTGCCCCAAACAGCAAGCAGCCGGCCCGGTACGGCCCGCTCACCGCCCAGACACTAAAGTGTGGGGAGTGTGGGGGAGCAAGGAAACACATACATAAGGGGGGAAGACTGGAAGATGTGATTTTCACCCTTTCCTATATACATATCTACCAGCTCTCCCACTAACGCTCCCGCTAACTCTCCCGCTAACTCTCCCGCTAACCCTCTCGCTAACTCTCCCGCTAACCAGCCCGCCGCCTTCCTCCCTTTCTGCTTCATGTGCCCGCTTCTTCCTGTCTCTGCGCCAGGGCCAGTCTTGTCTTCCCCTCCGATGTCTACCCCGAAGTTGACGGAAACCATGATGATGATGAGAAACCATGATGTGTATATCTAGAGTAAGTGTCGTGTTGAGCGTGTGATTTCGTATGATTCCTAATTCACCACGAAACCAGGATGCAATGTGATCGGCAGCGTCCTGCGGAAATGGCTATCTGCATATGTATGCCACCACACCATTGCGGGTACTTGGCCGAGATATGCGGGTCTTTGCGGATCCCTCGGTAGGTAAGGCCCTAGCCTGACTCCCCTGGTGCAGCTTCTTGTCGAATCAGACGAAAGGGTGGTCGGAATATGCCGGCAGGCATCTGCATCTTGTCTAGGTTGCTGACGAGAGTTGGGAATGCTGACAAGCCTAGAGAGTGGCTGGAAATTCCTACGTATGAGAGGATACCACTGGCAAATGCAGACACCTTGGGCCATTTCCTGTGTCTGTCTTGTGGGCAGCTCTGTTGGTGGAGTCCCTCTCTATCCACGATCACGACTTGACGGGTCTCCTAAACTTCGGTCTGCCCCGTGGATACGATCAACTGCATCCCCACATCCCGCATTGGGTGGCTTCGCCCAGATACCCCCCGTCATCCGCTGTTAAACCGATCGCTTGGTGGATCCGGAAGCGCGCCAAGTTGTTATTTGGGCCAGCTTCTCCACAAATGCCGAGTCGATTAGCCGCGGCGTTGCGGCCCACTTAGTAGCAAGCATTCAGCTTGCATGGCTCCGGACATGTGGCCGAGTTTCCACCGCACTGACCCTGCGCACCTAAAACCTCGTTCGCTATTAACCACACATGCATAATTTATCCGCTCCATGATTTTCAGGTGCTATGTGTATGGTTGCATCGTCTTCCACTAATTATAGAGATAGGACTCTCTCTGCGCGCCCGGTCCTCCATGCAGCCTCCAGCATGCGCGCGTATAAAGACGCGCAAACTCCCTCCCGACATCTTCGTCTTTCCTGGATCATGACCAGTTGCCTGCCTCTTAGGAGTCACCCAAACGCACGCACACACCACAGCAACAATGGTATTCCAACCACTTGCGCACCTGCGCGGCACACCGCTGGTGTACTGCATCACCATCGCATCCAGCTCGGGTTTCATGCTCTTCGGTAGGTGGCCTTGGTGGATTGGCCTTCAGGGCTCTAGCATTGACATTGTCGTGGTGTACAGGCTACGACCAGGGTGTCTTCTCTGGTGTTATTGTCGCGCCATGGTTCCTTGAAAAGTTCAACCATCCCGACGCTGAACTGATGGGGACCGTGAACGCTTTGTTCGACGTGGGTGGCGCTATCGGGGCGATAATGGTTTTTCTGATGGGAGGATATCTGGGCCGGAAGAGGTCTATTCTGGTAAGTCTTTGCGGTCTTCTGGCCTGAATGGGGTTGATAGTGGTAGCTCGGGTCTGTCATCGTTATTATTGGCGCCATTATCCAGGCAACTTCAAACACTGTTGCGCAGCTCTGTGTCGGTCGAATAGTGGCGGGAGTCGGTGTGGGCATAGACACAACTGCAATTCGTGAGTCTCTTAATTGCCGTAGATCATCATCCTGCTAATGGATCCGTACAGCTGTATGGCAAGCCGAGACAGCTCCACCGAAATCGCGAGGTTTCCACATGGGTAGGTACAAAATCGCAAACCAGAACCACTCGATAGCTGACCGCGAATTTCAGGGTTGGAGTTGGTCTTCACGGCTACTGGTTTGTTTATTTCCCAATGGACGAATTTTGGTCTCGGAACGAACAACGGCTCTGCGGCATTCTTCGTCCCTGTGCTCTTGCAGATTGTGTTTCCTTCAATCACCATCATGATGGTTCTATCTGGCCTTCCCGAAAGCCCAAGGTGAGCGAACGCGTTCGACATCGCTTTCTGGTTTCCCGCGCCCTAACAAAGTCATCGTAGATGGCTTATTGGCAAGGGCCGAATGGACGAAGCCAAGCAAGCTCTTGAACGTCTCCACGACTCGGCAGAAGACAGAAGCGTCGAAGAATACTTCCAGGAGATGCAAAAGGTTGTTGAGTTGGAAGGAGTTTCCGAGAGGTCCAACTTCAAGCTCATCTTCACTTCCGGGCCGACACAGAACCTGCGTCGTGTTATGCTCGCTTGTTGGATGCTGAGCATGCAACAGCTTGGAGGTATCAACTCGATCACCTACTACGTACCAACACTTCTGCAGCAATTCCTTAAGACCTCTAGATACACCTCTCTCTGGGTTGCGGGGCTGACGTGAGTGGTCCCCTTCAAAGGAGATATATGGCTCGTTGACACGAGGAGGCTAGATCTGTTATCTCTGTTACATGCGCACTGTTCCCAGTATTCTTCATCGATCGCCTGGGTCGTGTCCCGCTTCTCGCTGGCGGTGCTGTCGGTCAGTCCATCTGCTTCGCCATTGTCGGCGCACTGCTTGCCACAACCCCCGAGAATTCGTATTCTTTCGGGTTCGGTATCATCTTCTTCATCTACCTCTACTTTGCCATCTTCAGTGGGACCTGGCTCGCCGGCTCCTGGATGTACCCCGCGGAGATTCTGCCTCTCCGCGTTCGAGGTGCTGGAGCCTCTATGAGTGTCTTCTGCTACTGGATGTTCAACTTCCTTGTGAGTCGTCCAAACCGACTCCATTCGCCATGAATCGGTATTCTAATACTCTTTGCCTAGGTCGTCATGATCACCCCCACCGCTCTGCAGAACATCGGCTATAAGATGTACGTCATCTTCGCTATCTTCAACATGTGGTTCGCCATCACGATCTGGTTTATCTATCCCGAGACCGCCGGTAAAACCCTTGAAGACATCGATATGGAATTTGCGAAGAAGTACGGTGGTGATGATGCACTCCGCGAACTCGGGAGCAGCGCTAGCGCTATGGGCAGCGACAAGGCTCGTGTTAGGAGCGCCGAGAAGGAGAGCGCCTAGGCCGATGACCAAGACGATTTGAGACGATGGGTGGGGCATGCATGATGGTGTGGTATGTATTTTTCATCTGATTTATTAAAGTATAATTTGATTTACTCTATTGCTTCGCTTTTTGGTTGCCGAGGAAGCGGGAAGCTTTGTTGTTATTCCATGCGTAATGGCTTTGTAAGGATACCCGGTGCGGCTCCGTATTCACTTTAGCAATTTACTCCTTGGAACCCATCACCACATCCATACCTATTGTATTGTAGATACCTAAATACATCTAGTATGTGACGTAACTGAAAAGGCTTCGACTAGACATGCTAGGACACGCACGCGAACTAGATATGGCACCGTACGCCATTACGTATTGCCTTAGCTCTTCTTTTCGCAGCTAAGAAGCCCAAGACACGTGAACCACGGTGGAGATCGACCTAGGATTCCCTGCTCCCCTGTTTCCGCAACCATGGCTTCGGATCCAGTGCTAGAGCACTCCGCATATCATATAGTATATATGTACATACACCCCTCTACATATTCCTCATACATATGCATCCATCCACCCTTGTTCCAGCGGATGGTGGCGCGAGTGACATACAGTGATTCATTTGCTTCCGCGTTGGTGACTACTGTCGCGCCTGCGAATAGCCTACAGCACTCGAACAGCCAACGGCTATCACCCTCCCAGCGTCAAGGCCCCCCAACAGCCGCTCCGCAGCGAGCCGCGTCTGCCCCCCCCGGGCAGAGATGGAGACCGACGGGTGGCGCGCGGACCGAAAGACAGCCGGGCGAGGAAGGGGGGCCCGGCCTTAGTATATCAGCACTGCGCTGTCCGCTCATGATTTTTTTTTTTGACTGCTGCCTCTGCCTTTGGCCCTTGAAATAGTGTTCACGCGCCGAGGTCCCCGCACTGATATCGCCTTAACGATCGGTACGTACTATATTCATATCATAGGCTGTGTCCTAACAAGTCCAAAAATTTCGACCCAAGCAAAGATTCGCCCACGGAGCCTTGCTCTTTTTACTCGCTCATGTCCAGCTCTGTACATACGTACTGGGAAACACAATCCCGCTGCTGCCTTGTCTCCCCTCGGAAAATGGGTACATAGGAGCTGCATGCTTGGCCCTGGTTGGTTGTGCAACCTACAGTTTCAAAAATCGCGTTTTTGTATGGGAAACTTCTTTTTCCTGAAATCATGGTTTCTCTCCTTTGTGTGGTAACTTCTCCAAATAAAGTACTAGGCCAAAAGTTTCCGTACACCCAGGTACAACTGCCCATGATGCCCTCACTCAACCTTCTCGATCCCCACAACCACAATTTAGAAAGTCTCAGTAGTTGGCATACATCATGAATA